>Ga0209536_100013851_pt1 | contig 11606 bp, 6 predicted proteins | sample DeeMarSeWOR28_12_FD_187461 | JGI IMG/M metagenome (GOLD analysis project Ga0209536, IMG submission 187461) | Marine sediment microbial communities from White Oak River estuary, North Carolina - WOR-2-8_12 (SPAdes) (version 2) | ecosystem: Environmental > Aquatic > Marine > Intertidal zone >... | reverse complement strand
CGGGTGGCCTCGTAGCCGTCCATTCGTGGCATCTGACCGTCCATGATGACGGCGGCGTACCCGTGGTCCTCGTCGAGCGCGTCGAGCGCTGCCACGCCATCACCGACGATGTCGACTTCGTAGCCGAGCGCCTGCAGGTGGGCCATGACCACCTTCTGGTTGATGCTGTTGTCTTCCGCGACCAGCACGCGCATCCCGTTCGATTTCAGGGTGCGTGGCGGCGGCGCCGGGATCGAGTGCCGGTCGACGTCGTCGAGCAGGCGTTCGAGCGAGCTGCTACGATTGAGAGCGGCGAGCAGCGCCTCGATGATTCTCGCACGGCGGATGGGCTTCTCCACGTGCACATGAATGCCGGCTTCACGGAGCTCGCTGATCTCATGCTTGTGTGAGCAGATCGCGATCACCGCGCTTCCTCGCATGGTGGCCGCCTTGCTGAGCTCCAACATCCGCCCTCGCCAGTCGGTGCCCAGGCTGCGAAGATCGATCAGCGCCGCGCTCGGGTAGGGCGGCGCGCGAAATGCGCGACGCGCACCGTCGAAGTTGGTCGCGGCGGTGGCGGTCATGGCCCACGCCTCGAGCTGGGTCATCAAGGTTTCGCGCGCGCGGTTGTTACTTTCGAGCACCAACACGTCCATGCCCGCGAGCGCTTCGGTGACGGCTTCGAGATCAGCGCTCAAGCGTTCTTCGAGCTCGAAGCGAACGTCGAAAGAGAACGTGCTCCCTCGGCCGGCCTCGCTCTCGAGTCGAAGCTGGCCGCCCATGAGCTCGACGAGTTGCCTGCAGATCGGGAGCCCGAGCCCCGTCCCGCCGTACTCGCGGGTGGTAGATGCGTCGGCCTGCGAGAAGGGGCGGAAGATGGTCTCGCTGCGGTCCTTGGCGATCCCGACGCCGGTGTCGGAGACGCGGAGCTCGAGGGTAGCGTTCGTCACGCTCCGGCTGCGCAAGCGTGCGCCGACGACGACCTCGCCTTGCTTGGTGAACTTCAGCGCATTGTTCACGAGATTGAACATGACTTGTCGCAGTCGCAGTGGGTCGCCGCAGACCTCGGGAGGGAGCTTGGGATCGATGTCGGTCAGAAGCTCGATACCTTTGGCGTGCGCTGCGGACGCGTAGTTGACGGTTATCTCTTCCAACATGGCTGCGACGTCGAACGGGACGGACTCCAGCCGCATTTCGCCGGCTTCGACCTTGGACAAGTCGAGCAAATCGTTGACGATCGCGAGCAGGGCACGCGCGGACTTGTGAACCTCTTGCAGGTAGTCGGTCTGCCGTCGGGGCAAGGTCTTCGGGTCGATGAGTTGCAGGAGTCCCAAGATGCCATTCAGTGGGGTGCGGACCTCGTGGCTGACGTTGGCGAGGAACTGACCTTTGGCCTGCGCGGATGCGAGTGCAGCATCGCGCGCGCGCTCGAGGGTTCGCGCCTGCGCAGTCGCGAGGCGGCGCATCGAGTCTGCTTCTTCGGCCTCTGCGTGAAGCGTGAACATGAGCGAGCGGCGGGACCACATGACCAGGGCGCCGACGACAGTAGCTGCCCAGAGGTGGAAGAGGCCCAAGCTGAATGCGCCGCCTGAGTAGCCCCATGCGAGGGGGATCCACCCCACGAACACCACGGTCACCATGACGGCGAACATCGAGGTTCGGTAAAGCAACGCGCCCGCGGCCACGATTGAGATCGCGAGGGTCGCGGTGTTGCTGATTGCGCCGCTGACCGCGAACATGGCGAGCCCGAGGCCAGCGGCGATCGCGATCGTCGCAACTGAGATGGGCGTGTCGAAGCGGGGGTCGTCGATGCGTATACCCGCCCAGACGAGCAGGCTGGAGGCCGATGCAAGCCCGCAGATCAGGACGTGCGGCTCGTTTGGCAAGAACGGCGGAGATACGAGGAAGAGGACGGCGCCCATGGCGTAGATGAACGCCAGGACCGGGAGCATGTGCGATAGAGCCCCCAGCGAGCGAAGGCGCGTCTGTTCGTCGCGCTTGCGTTTGTGCTCGCGTTCCTCCGTCATCCCCCAGTTCACAAATTGCCTCAGTGGCGGGGCGTTGTCACAGCATCACCCCAAAAGACGACAATTAACCGTTCGAAAAAGCGGTGAGACCCCTTTTAGCGGGGGTGAATTCTGGCAAGGTTCGGGGATGGGCGGTGAGCCGAAGGCGGAGACCGAGCTCCGGCAGCTTGCTGAGCAGATTCGATATCACGAGGCGGCGTATCGGGCCGGAGAGCCGGAGATCCCGGATTCGGCGTTCGATGAGTTGGTCGAACGCTATCAGGAGCTGGCTGACGAGCTCGGCATCGATGCGGCCGATCGCATCGACGCGACACCCGGGGAGGATCACACGGCGGGGTTTGAGACGGTGGAACATCGGGTGCCGATGCTATCGCTCGAGAAGCTGTCTCCGAATCGGCGCGATAGCAGCGGGGAGCCCATGCCGATTGCCGACCAACTCTCGGCCTGGTTTCGGCGGAGGCTCAAAGAGCTCGAGGTCGAGACGCTGCCGTTGATCGTCGAGCCGAAGGTCGACGGCATCTCGGTGTCGTTGTCGTATGTCGACGGTGCGCTGGAGCGGGCGGTGACTCGCGGCGACGGCCGACGCGGTGATGTGATCACGAGGCAGGTGCGTCAGCTCGGCACTGTACCGGTTCGACTCGATGGGGTGCGCGAGGGAGAGCTCGAGATCCGGGGCGAGCTCTATTGGCCGCTGACCGAGTTTGCGCGCTTCAACGCGACGCTCGAGAAACGGTTGATCAATCCGCGCAATGGCTGCGCCGGCATGATGAAGCGCAAGGACCCGGCGGGCCTCGAAGCGACTGGGATTCGCGCGTTCTTCTATCAAGTCGCCTGGGAGCAGGGGATTACGATGCCTGAAACGCAGGGTGAGGTTCTTCGGTGGCTCGCGGACCTCGGTAGCGAGGTGTATCTGAGCGAGGTGTTTCGCACCGATTCGGACGCGGAGGCCCTGCGCTATTGCGACGACTACCAAGCGCGCCGCGAGGGGCTCGACTTCGACATCGACGGGATGGTCATCAAGATCGACGACCTCAAGATGTACGCGCGACTCGGGGCGACCGGTCACCACCCTCATTGGGGGATTGCCTACAAGTTCCCGCCTGAGCGAAAGCCGACGAAGCTGCTCGACATCCAGGTGTCGGTCGGCAAGTCGGGGAAGCTGACGCCGGTGGCCATCCTCGAACCGGTGTTCGTGTCGGGTACGACCGTGAGCCGCGCGTCGCTTCACAACTTCGTCGAGGTCGAACGCAAAGACGTGCGGATCGGCGACACCGTTCTCGTCGAGAAGGCGGGTGAAATCATTCCGCAGGTGGTCGAGGTCGACAAGAGTAGGCGCAAACGAGGAGCAAAGCGTTTCGTTCCGCCGAGCCAGTGTCCCACCTGCGGGACGGCGGCGGTGAGCGAAGAGATCTTCGTGTATTGCCCGAACCCCGCGTGCCCGGATCAAGTTCGCGAACGATTGCGCCACTTCGCGAGCCGCGGCGCGATGGATGTCGACGGGATGGGTGAGGTGTTGGTCGACCAAGTCGTCGACAAGCTCGGGGTGCGCTCACCCGATGATCTGTTTCGGCTCGAGGTCGATGCGTTGGCTTCGCTCGATCGCATGGGACAGAAGAGCGCTGAGCGGGTCGTAGCAGGGCTTCAGGCGGCCAAAGGCCGCGGGCTAGGGCGGGTGCTCAACGGTCTCGCGATTCGGCACGTCGGCGAGACGATGGCCGAGGACTTGGCCGCCTATTTCAAAACCGCCGATGCATTGCTCGATTTCGCGGCACGCTACGCTGCAGAGGACGAAGAAGCCATCGAGACCGTCGCACCGGCGAAGTCGACCGAGCGGGGGGCGATCGATGGGCTTGCGCGCAAGACCGCGGACAGCATCTTTGCCGAGCTCGACTCCCCCGCGGTGCGCAAGGTCTTCGAGGGTCTTGCCGACGTCGGCGTGGAGTTGAGCGTCAAGTCCGCCGATGTTCGTGAAGTGGCCGACGTGGCGGGAAAGACGTTCGTGTTGACGGGTACGCTGCCGACCTTGAAGCGCACTGAGGCGACGAAGCTGATCAAGGGGGCTGGGGGCAAGGTGTCGGGATCGGTGTCGAAGAAGACCGACTACGTGGTGGCGGGCGAGGAAGCGGGCAGCAAGCTCGAGAAGGCCCAATCACTTGGAGTGACTGTGATCGACGAAGCCGCGCTTCTCGCACTGCTCGGCGAGACTGCGTGATCCTCAGAGCTTCGGAAGTGCGTGGGACAAGCGTCGAAGCGCCTCTTCGATCTCGGGGCGCGCGGTCGCAAAGCTGAACCGCACGAAGCCTTCCGCGACCTCCCCGAAGTCCCGGCCTGGACCAAGAGCGACGTGGGCTTGCTCGAGGATGTCGAAGCAGAGCGTGAGCGAATCTCGCTCGAAGTGACGCATGTCCACCAACACGTAGAACGCCCCCGGAGGGTCGATGGGAATCGACAGGCCCATGTCGCGAAGGCCGTCGATCAGGAGGCGTCGCCGAATCGCGTATTCCTGGCGCATGTGTTCGACATGCTCGGCGCCGTGAGCGAGCGCAGCGGAACCGGCCTGCTGAACGAACTGCGACGTCGAAATGAAGAAGCTCTGCATCAGGCTCTGCAGCGGACGCATCGCTCTCTTCGGCGCGATCAGGTAGCCGAGCCGAAAGCCGGTCATCGCATAGCGTTTGGAGAAGCCATCGAGCACGTAGGTGTCGTCGGTGAAGCCGAGCGGGGAGGTCACCTCCGCGCCGTCGTAGGTGAGTCCGTCGTAGATCTCGTCGGAGAGGATCGGGATGCCTAGGTTGGCGAGGCCCTCCACGACTTCTCGAGGTTGCACTGCGCCGGTCGGGTTGGCGGGCGATGCGAGGAAGATTGCGCGCGTCCGTGGCGTGATCGCGTCCCGCACCTTGGCGACGTCCATGACAAAGCCGTCTTCAGGTCCGGTCGGAACCAGGACTGGCGTGCCGCCGCAAACGGCGATCATATTCGGGTAGCAGGGGTAGTGTGGTGTCGCGAGGATCACCTCGTCGCCCGGGTCCACCAACAAGTTCAGGCACAAGAGGATTGCGGGCGACGTTCCGCTGGTGACCACGATTTGATTCGGATCGACGGCGACGCCGCGGCGCGCTTCACACTCTTGCGCGATCGCTTCCCGCAGATCGATGAGCCCGCGGCTGTCGGTGTAGTGCGTCTCTCCCGACTGTAGAGAGTCGACGGCGGCCTGTACCGCCGCTGGCGGCGCGTCGAAATCCGGCTCCCCGACACCGAGTTGAACGATCGAGGTTCCTGCCCGCGCCATCGCCATCCCCCGCTCCATCACCTCCATGGCCAGGAACGGCTCCACCTTCCGCGTCCGCTTCGCAAACATGCGGGCTATGCTAGCCTGTCCGCGATGGAGTCGCTTGTCGTTACGGTGATTGGGAAGGACCGGCCCGGGCTGGTCGAGTCGGTTTCTGCAGTCGTGGAGCAGCACGGCGGGAACTGGGTGGAAAGCCGGATGAGCAGGCTCGCGGGCGAGTTTGCCGGCATCCTTCGCGTGAGCGTGCCCCCGGACAGGGCCGACGGCTTGACCGACGCGCTCGAGGGCCTGAAGGCCGGTGGGCTACGGGTCGTAGTCGAGCGCGGCTTCGAGGAGACGCCCGAAGAGGGGCAGGTGATCCTGCTCGATCTGGTTGGGAGCGATCGTCCTGGAATCGTACACGCGATTTCGGAGGCGCTCGCCGCGCGAAACGTCAACGTCGATGAGCTCAACACGGAGTGCGATGGTGCGCCCTGGTCCGGCGACACGTTGTTTAAAGCGACGGCGCGTTTGCGCGTGCCAAAGACGCTAAACCTCGATCAGCTCCGAGAAAGCCTCGAGGCCATCGCGGGTGATCTGATGGTCGACGTCAGCATCGGCGAGGCCGACTAGGGCGTTCGCGCGCGCTCGGGGATACCTCCGCAACAATCGTCTCGCGGCGCGTGCCTTTTCCTCGGCCGTCATCCACATTCGCAGAGTAGCGAACCGGTACATCGCGCGGATGTTCGGGAAAAGGGCCAGATAGATCTGCCACGAGCCGTCGTAGGCGGTCGCGTCCAGTGCAAACGCGAGCTGTTCGTCGTCGACTGCGCTGCGCATGTCGTGTTCGCGAGTCGCAAAGAGCGCGCGCACCAGCCGATCGACCGCATGCGCCCGAATTCCTGCGGCCGCAGCGCCCACCGGATTGAACGAGCGCCGCCGTTGCGTCCAGCTCTTGCGCCAGCGTTGGTCCCATGCGTACAGCAGCGCGTTATCGAAGTTCGCGAGTGCGATCAGCCTGCTCCACTGCATGCACTGTCGAACCGTTCGGCTCGCCTGCAGGTTCACCTCGAGCACCTCACCGCGCGTGACCGGAGTGCGCTGCATTCCAAACCGGCGCTCTAGCCACACGAACTCCGATGGGAAGTCGTTTGCAGCGATCTGAAGCGGATAACTCGGCTGCTTTCCGAGATCGAGGGCGATGTCTTTGAGGTCGTCGAAAATCTGGAACGCCGCGAGCAGGTAGCCCCATCGACGGATCACGTCGGCGTGCTCCGAGGGCACCAGGCCGAGGAGGCGCGCCCGGAGATCCAGCCAAAGCATCATCACCATGTTGTTCTTGCGGTAGAAGTGCCACGCAGCGCTTCGCAGAGGCAGCCGATCCGCCCGCCGATCCGGCGCGGCTTCGCAGAGCTCGACCTCGTCGAGATAGGTCTGAAAACAGTGGTGCAAAAAGAGGTGAGTTGCGTGCACCACCTCCTGGTCCGCGTTGGCAAGTAGAGTGTCGATCACGGTCGCGAGCTCATCGAGCCGCTCGAACAAGGTGGAAAGCGGGAGTCGGAACTTCGTGATGTGAGTGTCCGGGTCGATGCCTTGCCGTCGCAAATCCAGAAGCGTGAAGTCCGAGAGCGGTCGCTTTGCCGTGTCATCGCGGTACACGGCACTCACGATTTTGCCTGCCGCATCGTGCCCGCCTGCGGCGACGGCCAGCTCGTCGAGGAGCTCGTCCGCAAGCTGCATGTAGAGGAACGCTATGTCGGCCAACCCGACGCTCGTAGACAGCGGAACGCCGGCCGCACCGTGAAACGCGAAGTTGTCCACCAACGGTCCGACTTGCTCGATCGCGAAGTAAGTCTCGCGAAGTGCGTCGTGCTCGAGGATCGAGCGCGGAACGAGCTTGCGAATGCTACGCCTACGGGCCCAATAGAAGGGGAGCATCGCGCCGTGCCGAAAGAAGTCTCGGTTCTGCAGGAACTTTTCAGCCAAGACAGCCTTCGCCGATCGACTTGCCCGCGCTCGCTCCCAGGTCGCAGTGACGGCGGCTCGCCTCGCCGAGATTGCCGCCGACGTTTGGCTGGTATCGGGATCCGGATGCAAGAGCAGCGTCGTCTCGTAGCGCATCAGCGCTTGCTCCGAGCCTGACTCAGCGGCAAGGGCTATGGCGAGCTCTGCTTCCCATCGCCGGAGCTTGGTTTCGAGACCCCGGGCGATACGAAGTTTGGCGCCCTCGGTGTGCAACAGCCCGAGCCTAGCGCTCAGTACATCCTCCAGCTCGACCGCGGCCGCGCTCGACGCGCCGAGGTCTGCACGCATGTAAGGGTGGCTCGCGAGGATCCCCTCCACGCGTCGGAGCACGGAGCACTCTTCGTCGCTGAAGCGAGGCATCGTCAGGGAGGCAATGAGGCTCATCGAACGAAGGGGTTGTGACACGTGGCGGCGGGCGCTCCAATTCCCGACCGCATGGTGCTAGGGTCGGTTTCCTACCGATGGCCAGAACCAGCCGAAAATCCAGCTGGCGAGCCCCGTTTCGCCGCGTCGCGATGGCGACCGAAAACGCGCTGGAGCTCGCACGCCTGGGCCACTTCACCGACCCAGAGCACGCCCCGTACAAGGTGGTGCACCAGCTGTCGATCGCACGGCTGCGCCGCTACGGAGGTGACGGGCACCGCCCCAGCGTCGCCGCGCCGGTGCTCTTGATCCCTCCGCTGATGGTCACCGCCGAGATCTACGACGTCGCGCCCGACATCAGCGGCGTCACCGCGCTGACGGACCTCGGCCTAGATGTATGGGTCATCGACTTCGGCTCGCCTGAGGATGAAGAGGGCGGCATGAAGCGCACACTCGATGACCACGTGAAGGCCATCAGTGAATCCGTCGATCTCGTTCGAGAGACCACAGGCCACGACGTGCATCTGATGGGGTACTCGCAGGGCGGCATGTTCGCGTACCAGACGGCGGCATACCGCGCGTCGGAGGGCCTCGCATCGCTGGTGACCTTCGGGAGTCCGGTCGACATTCACCGCAACCTCCCGATGATCGACGATACGATCGCAGGCCGCCTATTCGAGCTCGCTCAGGGCGCGGTCGACGCGCCGATCGACAAGCTCGAAGGCCTGCCGGGCTTCCTCACCAGCACCGGCTTCAAGCTCCTGGCAGTCCACAAGGAGGTCGGCCAGCTCGTCGACTTCGTCCGAAAGCTGCACGACCGCCAGGCGCTCGAAAAGCGTGAAGCGCGACGGCGCTTTCTCGGAGGCGAGGGCTTCGTCGCTTGGCCCGGGCCCGCGCTCAAGACATTCATCGACGAGTTCGTCGTACACAACCGCATGTTGTCAGGTGGGTTCGTCATCGACGGCCGCACCGTGACACTGACCGACATCCGTTGCCCGGTTCTGTTCTTCGTGGGCGAGCGCGACACGATCGCCAACGAGTCGGCCATTCGTGCCATCCGGGGCGCCGCCCCCAACGCCGATCTTTTCGAAGTCGCCATGCGCGCGGGTCATTTCGGCCTCGTCGTCGGAAAGCAGGCGATGTCGTTCACGTGGCCGACGGTCGCTAGCTGGGTCTGGTGGCGTGAGGGTGCCGGGCCAAAGCCGCCGGCGTTGCAGGCACCTGCCCCGCTGCAGGAGCCCGAAGAGGCCGACTTCGAAGAGGTCGACTTCGACATGAAGCTCTTTTACGAGGCAATCGCGGGTACGGTCGGCGCCTGGTGGCATCGTCTCGGCCGCGCCACGACCGACCTCACCGATCAGCTCGATAGCTTTCGATGGCAAGTCCCTCGCTTGAGCGTGTTGCAGCAGATGCGCCCAGAGACGCGCATCAGCCTCGGGCTCGCGCTATCCGAGCAGGCGATGGCAAACCCGGAAGGCACGTTCTTCCTCTGGGAGGGCCGCGCCTTCTCTTATGCGCAAGCTGATCGCCGCGTCGATGCCGTGGTGCGCGGGCTGATTCGATGCGGCGTCAACCGCGGCGACTTGGTCGCGGTCTTGATGGAGCCAAGGCCGAGCTACCTCTCAGTCACAGCAGCGCTCAGCCGCCTCGGCGCCGTCCCCATCTTGTTGAGCCCGGCGCGTTCGCGCGCGACGATCGAGGAGGCGATCCACGCATCCGCGCCCCGCTTCCTCGTGGCCGATCCCGACAGCGCGGCGCTTGGCAAAGAGCTCTGCGCAGAGGTGCTCGTGCTGGGCGGTGCCAACGAAGAGCGCGCGCTACCAAGCGGTGTGGTCGACATGGAGCTCATCGATCCCGCCGCGGTCGATTTGCCAGGTTGGTACGAGCCAAATCCCGGGTGCGCACGCGACCTCGCCCTGATCATGCTCACGGCAGGACGGGGCAAGAAACCCCGCGCCGCGAAGATCACCAATCAGCGTTGGGCGTTTTCGGCCTACGGCACAGCGGCAGCCTGTACGCTCTCACCTCGGGACACGGTCTACTGCTGTCTTCCGCTGCACCATCCGGCGGGCATGTTGGTGACGGTCGGTGGGAGCTTGGTCGGAGGGTCCCGTCTTGCGCTCGGAACGCACTTCGATCCTGAAGCGTTTTGGGACGATGTGCGCCGCTACGGCGCCACGGTGGTGTTCTACGCGGGCGAGATGTTGCGCGAGCTCCTGCGCGCGCAGCCATCCGCGACCGACAACCAGAACCCGATTCGGCTGTTCGCAGGCAGCGGGCTTCGCCGCGACGTTTGGCAACGTATCGTGGAACGCTTCGGCCCGGTGGGGATCCTCGAGTTCTACGCATCGACCGAAGGCAATGCGGTGCTTGCCAACGCCTCGGGTGAAAAGGTCGGCGCGCTCGGACGTCCGCTCCCCGGTAGCGCCGAGATCGAGCTGGTCCGCTACGACTTCGACGCCGAGGAGTTCATGCGGGACGAGCATGGTCTGCTCGTGCGCTGCGAACCCGGCGAAGAGGGTGTGCTCTTGGCGCGCCTCGATCCGGAGCACCCGATGGCGAGCTTCACCGCCGGCGCCGAAGCCGGCAAGCGTCTGCTGCAGGGCGTGTTCGAGCTCGATGACACCTGGTTCGTGACTTGGGACGTCCTGTGGCGCGACGACGAAGGAGACTACTGGTTCGTCGATCGGGTCAGCCGCATGCTTCGCACAGCTCACGGTAGGGTCGCGACACGCTCCATCGAGAACGTCCTCTACGGCTTCGGACCGCTCCGACACACGGTCGTGTACGGCGTCGAGCAGGGCGGGTTCGACCGCCCAGTTGCGGTCGTGGCGACCCACGGCAACCGCGGGATCGACCTCGGGGCGTGGAACGAGTTCGCCGCCGGACTGGACCCGAGCCATCGTCCGGCCTGGTTGAAACGGGTGGAACGCATCCCCATGACCGACGGCTTTCGTCCCAACAAGGCAGTCATCGAGAGCGAGCCCCCCGACTCCGGAGCCGAGCTCTTTTTGTATGACGAGGGCGCCGAGCGTTACCGGGCGGCCGAAGCGGAGGGCCCGTTCGCGCGCTCCTGATGGGCCCCGGGGTGTACAAAAATCGCCCCGAGGGTGCTCTCTTGCTACATACGGTCTCGATGAAGGCCCGAGTCCTGTTTCCGCTCCTTGCCTTGATGGCCCTGAGCTTCCCTGCGTGCGCAAAGCAAGTCGGCGACGGCAGCGCGTGCTTCCAGTCCTCGGAGTGCGGCGACAACTCGATCTGTACAGTGACCGTCTACGGGAACTTCTGTATGAGAAAGTGCAGCGCCGACGTGGTCCGATGTGATGACGCCCAGGCGTGTCTGCGCGCTTCAGATCTCGGTTTCGGCGGCATGGGCGGCGCGGGCGGCATGGGTGGTGCTGGCGGTGACGCGGGCGCCGGCGGACAAGGCGGCGGCGCGGCCGGCAGCGGCGGCGCGGGTGGCATGGGTGGTGCTGGCGGCATGGGTGGTGCTGGCGGTGACGCGGGTGCCGGCGGACAAGGCGGCGGCGCGGCCGGCAGCGGCGGCGCGGCGGGCAACGGGGGTACGGCTGGCGGCGGTGGCGCGGCTGGAAGCGGTGGCGCAGCTGGCGTGGGCGGACAGGGCGGCGCAGGGGGTGCCGCTGAGGACGAGATCTGGGTCTGCTTGCCCGGTGCGCTCAACATCCAGAGCTCGGAGATCATTCCACGCGTGACCGGTAGTCCCTGTGACTACAGCATCGAGTGCATGGTCGGCGGTGTGTGCGTGTATAATCCGCTTGGCATGTGCTCGGGTCAGGGTCTGGAAGGCCCGACCTGTTGTGCAGAGCTCTGCAATCCTGCCGTCACGAACGTCTGTCCGCTCGGTTTCCAGTGCATCGACCTCGGCACCGGCCGCGGTTTTTGTGGTCCGGCAAGCTTTGAGGAGAATTGACCGTTTACGCGGG
>Ga0209536_100013850_pt1 | contig 11606 bp, 12 predicted proteins | sample DeeMarSeWOR28_12_FD_187461 | JGI IMG/M metagenome (GOLD analysis project Ga0209536, IMG submission 187461) | Marine sediment microbial communities from White Oak River estuary, North Carolina - WOR-2-8_12 (SPAdes) (version 2) | ecosystem: Environmental > Aquatic > Marine > Intertidal zone >... | reverse complement strand
CCTCGGGATGTACGAATCTCCTTCCACCGCGGCCAATCCGAAAGAAATCGAGATTTTGGACTACAGGATCGGCGACGGCGATCAAGGCGAGGCCGCAGAGGCGGCAGAGAGCAGGTACCGAGAATACGTGGGTGATTACCTCGGTCCCGAGGGAACGGTGTTCAGGGTGCTCGTTCCCGCTTTCGCAGGGATCAGTCGCCTCGGGTTCTGGCGTACGGCGCTTCCTCTGACGATCGCTTCGGCCGTGTGGTACGCGGCTTTGGTGATCGGCGGTATCCTTGCGTCCCGCAACATCCCTCGCATCGTCAGTGCTCTGACCACGGTCAACACCACGGCGGGCCTAGTGGCCCTGGTGGTCGCTGTGGCGCTTACCTGGGTGTGGTGGCGCTCCCGCCGTGGCGAGGGGGAGCAGGCGCCGCAGGCTCATGTACCGGAACGCGGCATGCGTCCGCGTTCGCGGGCCGAAGTCACCGCATCGGAGGTCCAGAACTGCTCGTCCGTGAGCGCCAGATCGAGGCGCCGCACGAAGGTGCCGCGCACGCCGCCCCGCGTGAGGAGCGTAGCGCCGAACCCGGCGGTGGCGAGCACCCACGTGATGGTGGCCGCGCTCACGACTGCGATCGGCCCGGCCACGGCCACCCGGCCGAGGAGCACCGCGGGGAGCCAGATCGACATCAGGCCCAGCAGCCCGTACAGGATGTAGCGGTAGGTGCCCCACGTCTGGACCGCCTCGCCCCGGGCCATCTTGCGGCGCAGGTAGATCTCGCCCACCGTGCGCGCGACCGCGACGTATCCGGCCACGACCGCCAGGAAGAGGCCCAGCGCGAACGCCACGATGGCGAACGGGATCACCACGATCCCGATCACCGTGAGAGCGAGGCCCACGATCATCATCCCGAACACCGGCAGGATCAGCGGCTGCGCGAACAGACCGGCGAGGAACGAGCGTCCGAAGGAGCTCCACACCGTGTCGGCGACGGTTTCCAGCTGCCGCGGCACGAAGAACAGCATGCCGAGGCCGAGGAACGCCATCGCGACGAACGTGGCCAGGAGGCTCATCGCACTGCTGACCACGCCCCCCACGAACGACGGCGAGTCCTGCAGCAGTTCGAACCGCGCGGGACGCGGACGGGGCGCCGGCCGCTCCTGCACCTCAATGCGGACCTCCGGCGACTTCATGACGGCCACGCCCGAGGGCACAACGACGGTCGTGGCGGCGCGTCCTGCCGCGATCCCCTCCGGAAGCACCACCTCGGCCATCTCCAGGGCAGCCAGCGCTTCTGCCATCGCCGCGTACGCCGACTCCTCGACACCCGCGAGCTGCTCGGTTTCGAGCCCCCGGAGTTGCGCCAGCAGGCCCTCGGTCTCCTGTGCGCGAGAGCTGGCCAGGGCCTCACGCACCGCCCGCTCCAGGACGCCGCCATCCTCGTAGCGTCCCACCTCGACGCCGTTGAGCAGCAGTCGCCCGTGGATGAGGGTGAGCGTGAGCGTCTCCCCATTGTCCAGCTCGAAGTCGAGCGTCACCGCCTCGTCCGAGCGCGTCGAGGAGTGTCCCACCACCTCCTGGGCCTGCAGCGCAGGCGCAGCGATGAGAAGCAACGCGACGGTCCAGAGCCTAATGCGTGTCATGGAGTGACGACCTCGTAGCACTCGCGGCACTCATGGTGCGGTGCAGGCCCCACGCGCAGCTCGCGAGGAGCACCAGGAACGCAACGGCCGCGAGCAGCAGCGCCCGGGCGTTGGGGAGCAATGCGCTCGCCAGGGTGTTCACATTTGAAACAACCCCCGAGATGAACGCCCACGTCGCAGCCCAGGCCAGGGGGATGCCCTCGGCCACCAGCCACCCCACGAACGCTCCGATCTCGGCCGTATGGGCTGCCGCCAGGGCGGTCAGGGCGATGATGGGGATCAGGCTGCCCAGCGCGAACGCGCCGGCGACCAGCCACACCTGACCGGTTTCGACCAGTTCTCCCCAGTAGCCCTCGATGCGCCGCAGCCACAGCGGGTGCGGTCGCCAGACCCGGGCCAGCACCCGGTTCTCGAATCCGGGGCCGGGCGTCCAGGCCGGCAGGGTCGAGAGCGCCCGGTGGATAGCCGGGTCCTCGTCCCCTGGGGACAGGTCGGTACTTGGGCGGTCGTTCATCTCACTCTCCCTTACGGACCGGCTGGGTCCCGGTTTCACTCTCTCAGGGGGGCCAGCATCTCCTTCAGCTCGGCCCTGGCACGGTGGATATAGGTCTTCACGGTCCCGAGCGGCAGGTCGAGGGTCTCGGCGATCTCGTCATACGGCCGCCCCTCCACATGTCGCATGATGATACAGGCGCGGTACTCGGGTCGAAGTCGCCCGATCGCGTACTCGATCTGGTTCCCCAGCTCGCGGGCCTCCAGCTCCTCCAGCGGGGATTCGGTCGCGTCCCCCAGCTGCAGCGCGGTCGCCTCCACGCGGTCGGGCGTGGTGGCGTCGGGCCGGCCCTCCAGGGAGAGGGTGTCCAGCTCCTTGCGCCGCAAATGATCGATCGCGGCATTGTTGGCGATCTTGAAGATCCAGGACGAGAACTTGTACTCGGGGCGGTAGCGGTCGATCGCGTTCAAGACCTTGACGAAGGTCTCCTGGGTGAGGTCCTCGGCCAGCTCCCGGTCCCGCACCATGCGATAGATGAGCGAGAACACGGGGCGCTGATAGCGGCGAAGCAGCTCGCGGTACGCGGCCTCGGCGCCGTCGGTCGCCCACTCGACCACCTGCTGGTCGGTGGCGGTGGAGAGGTCAGGGGTGTAGTGCATCGGTACCCATTGCTTTACGCCCCAGGGCCGCAGATGGTTGCAGATTGCACCGTTCTTGCGGCAAGTTCAAGCGTACCAGTACCTTTCGCGCCTATGACCCTAACCCCCCCGGAGGTGGGCACCCCGGGTAGCGAGACCAGACGATCGTACGTGCGCGGCATGTTCACCGCCATCGCACCGCGCTACGACCTGCTCAACCACCTGCTCAGCCTCAACGTCGATCGGGCGTGGCGCCGGCGGGCCGTCGCCCGGCTGGGTTGGCAGGCCGCTCCCCAAGGTACCTACCTTGACCTGTGTGCCGGGACGCTCGACCTGGCGGCGGAGCTCGCCGGCCGTCCCGGGTTCGGGGGGAGCGTGGTGGGGGCCGACTTCGTGATCCCGATGCTCCGGCTCGGGGGAGGGAAGGCCGAGGCGCTCAGGCCGGTGGGGGCCGACGCGCTGGCGCTGCCGTTCGCCGATGCCACCTTCGACGGGTGCACGATCGGCTTCGGCATTCGCAACCTGGTCGACATCGACGCCGGCGTGGCCGAGATGGCGCGCGTGCTCAGGCCGGGCGCGCGGCTCGTGATCCTGGAGTTCTCGACTCCAACGGCCTGGCCGATGCGGCCGCTGTATCTGTTCTACTTCCGGCACATTCTCCCGCGGGTCGGGCGGTTGGTGTCGGGGCATGCAACGGCCTACACCTACCTACCCGGGTCGGTTGAGGAGTTCGCGGAGCCGGCGGAGCTGAAGGAAACCCTGGAGCGGAACGGGTTCGGCGAGGTGCGCCAGGAGCCGCTCACGTTGGGCATTGCGACGCTGCATTCTGGGAGTCGGCGATGACGGTAGACAGCCTGCGCGAGTTCCTCACGGCCCTGGAGCACGAGGGCGAGCTGGTGCGCGTGACGCGGCCGGTGTCGGTACGGCTCGAGATGACCGAGGTGGCCGACCGCTGCATGAAGAGCGCGGGCGGCGGACCGGCGCTGCTGTTCGAGCGACCGCTGCTGGCCGACGGGACGACGTCCGAGATCCCCGTGGGCATCAACCTGTTCGGCTCGATGCGGCGGATGGGGATGGCGCTCGGCGTGGACGACCTGGACGTCATCGGGAATCGCATCGAGCAGCTGATCAAGCTCAAGGTGCCGGAGGGTTGGCGCGAGAAGCTGGCCATGCTCCCCAAGGTGGCAGAGATCGCGAAGTACCCGCCGCGGACCGTCTCGGGCAAGCCCCACTGCCAGCAGGTCGTGCTGCGGGGTGGGGAGATCGACCTCGGCCGGCTTCCCATCACCACGTGCTGGCCGGACGACGGCGGCCCCTACATCACGCTCCCCCAGGTGGTCACTCGCGACCCGAAGACCGGGGTGCGCAACGTGGGCATGTATCGGGTACAGGTGCTGGAGCGGGACCTGCTCGCCATGCACTGGCAGCGCCACAAGGTGGGCGCCGCGCACTGGCGCGAGATGGCCGCCCGGGGCGAGACGATGCCGGTCGCCATTGCGCTGGGGGGTGACCCGCCCTCGATCTACGCCGCCTCGGCGCCCCTTCCGCCCAACATCGACGAATACATTTTCGCCGGCTTCCTGCGCCGCAAGCCGGTGGCGCTCGCCAGGGCCGTGACCAGCGATCTCCTGGTGCCGGCGGAGGCCGACATCGTGATCGAGGGCTTCATCGATCCGGCGGAGCCGCTGGTCGTCGAGGGCCCGTTCGGCGATCACACCGGGTTCTACTCGCTGGCCGACGACTACCCGGCGGTGCACGTGACGGCGGTGACCATGCGGCGGGATCCGGTGTACCCCGCCACCATCGTGGGACGCCCCCCGATGGAAGACTTCTACCTGGGCCACGCCACCGAGCGGATCTTCCTCCCACTGCTGCGACTCACCGTGCCGGAGATCGTGGATTACCACATGCCGGCGGCCGGGATCTTCCACAACCTCGTCTTCGTGAGCATCGACAAGCAGTATCCCGGCCAGGCGTGGAAGGTGATGAACGCCCTGTGGGGCATGGGGCTCATGTCTCTCGCGAAGGTGCTCGTGGTGCTTGATCGCGACGTGAACGTGCGCGACCCCGAGGAGGCGTGGTGGGTGGCGCTCAATCACATTGATCCCGAGCGGGACATTCGCTTCACCATGGGGCCCGTCGACGTGCTGGATCACGCGTCGCGGGCGTTCACGTACGGGTCGAAGATGGGGATCGACGCCACCACCAAGTGGAAGGAAGAGGGGTTCGACCGCGACTGGCCGGCGCGCATCGAGATGGATGCGCAGACGAAGGCCAACGTCGATGCGATGTGGGACGAGCTCGGGATCAGACTCACGCCGCGCCGCCACCCGTGACCGCCGGACAGCCCGAGGGGCAGACGTTCGCGGGGGAGTCGCTGCTGCTCCGCTACGTCAACTTCGTCAAGCTCCCCCACACCGTCTTCGCGCTGCCCTTCGCCTTCCTGGGTGTCGTGTACGCGTCGTTCGCCACGACGATCACGCTGCGGCAGGTGGTGCTCGTGCTGGTGGCGTTCACGGCGGCGCGGTTCGCCGCCATGGGCTTCAACCGGATCGTGGACCGACGCTACGACGCGCGCAACCCGCGCACCATGCACCGGGAGCTCCCCGCCGGTCGGCTCTCGCTCACGCAGGCCGTGGTCTCGGTGGTGGCGGCGTGCGGGGTCTTCGTGGCGGCGGCGGCGCTGCTCAACCCCCTGTGCCTCGCGCTCAGCCCGCTCGCGCTGGCGTGGATTCTGTTCTACAGCTTCACGAAGCGCCTCACGCCGCTGAGCCACCTCTGGCTCGGCCTCGGGCTGGGCATCGCGCCGGGGGCTGGCTACCTGGCGGTGACGGGCGTCTGGAGCGAGCCCTGGTGGACCCTCCCGGTGATCGCTCTGGCCGTGCTCACCTGGGTCGGCGGCTTCGACATCTTCTACGCCCTGCCCGACGAGTCGTTCGACCGCGAGCACGGGCTCAAGAGCGCGGTGGTGTTGCTTGGCCAGCGCCGGGCCATCCTGCTCGCGAAGCTGATGCACGGCGTGACGGTCGGTGCCCTCGTGGGGTTCGGGCTCGGCACCCCGTTCGGTGCGGTGTACTATGCCGGCGTGGTCGTGGCCGCCATGCTGCTGGTGTGGGAGCATCAGCTCGTGCGGCCAGGCGATCTCAGCCGCCTGGATGCCGCCTTCTTCCGCCTGAATGGGATCGTGAGCATTGTTGTGCTTCTGTTTGCTTTGGGGGATCGGCTGATATGACGACGGGGAGCAGGGAACGGGGAACGGGGAGCGGCAAGAGCGGTGGGCGTCCGCGCCGCCGCCGCGACGCGCCGTCGCGCAAGCCGGCGGCGGGGAAGGGCGGCCCCTGGTCCAAGGGTCCGAAGGGGCCGGCCCCGTCCGGTCCCCCCCGCCATCCGCACAAGGTCCCCACTCCCAACCGGAGGGGGCAGTGAGCGCGCCGTGGGTCATGGGCATCACGGGTGCCTCCGGCGGACCGTACGCGGTGCGCCTGCTCGAGATCCTGGCGCGTCACCGCGTCCCGCTCATGCTCATCGTGTCGAGTCACGGGTGGCGACTCCTCGAGACCGAAACCGGCGTGTCCTCCGAAGAGGAGCTGCGCGAGGCCACCGGCGGTGACTGGTCGAACATCACGGTGTACGACAACGGCGACCGCGGCGCCCGTCCTGCCTCGGGCTCGGCACCCACCGCCGGCATGGTCGTGTGTCCCTGCTCGATGGGCACGATGTCGGCCATCGCGCACGGGAGCAGCCGCTCGCTGGTGGAGCGTGCCGCCGACGTAACGCTCAAGGAGCGGCGCAAGCTGATCCTGGTGCCGCGCGAGACGCCCTTCTCGCTGGTGCACCTGCGCAACATGACCGCGGTGACCGAGGCCGGTGCCACCGTGATCGCCGCTGCCCCGGGCTTCTATCATCGGCCGCAGCAGGTGCGGGACCTGGTGGATTTCATCGTGCAGCGCGTCTTGGACCACATGGAGGTCGAGGCGGACCTGGTACCCCCCTGGGAGGGCTGATCTGGTGCGCCTCGGCGTCATCTCCGACACCCACAATCACCTGCGGCCTGAGGTGTTCGAGGTCTTCTCGCAGGTGGATCACATTCTGCATGCCGGCGATGTCGGCCGTCTCGATGTCCTCACGGAACTGGAAGCGCTGGCCCCCGTCACGGCCGTGTACGGCAATACCGACGGCTTCGACGTGCGCAGCAAGTGCCCCCGGGTGGCCGAGGTGGAGCTGGATGGGTTCCTCGTCGTCGTGACCCACGGCGATCAATTCGGATCACCCGCGCCGGAAACCCTGGCGGCGGCGTTCCCCCACGCGGAGATCCTGGCCTACGGCCACACGCACCGGCCACGGCTCGAGCTGGTGAACAAGACGGTGACGGTGATGAATCCGGGAGCGGCGGGCCCACCCCGCTACAACCTGCGGCCGTCGGTGGGGATCATGGAGTTGGAGCCGGGCATCCCACCCCGGGCACGGCTGGTGGATCTGTAGACGCTAGCGCGCCACCACGACCCACGCGATGTAGACGGTGAAGCCCACCAGCAGCACGATGCCGTCGCGTCGCGAGATCTTGTGCCCCCACCACATCATCGGAAACAGCACGGCCGAGAATGCGACGAGGACCCAGTTGTCCACCGCTCGGGCGACCGGGTGCACGGGCACGGGGAAGACGGCGGCGGTGACGCCGAGAATCGCGAACAGATTGAAGACGTTCGAGCCGATGACGTTCCCGAGAACGATGTCCGGCTCCCGCCGGCGCGTGGCCATCACGCACGTCGCAAGCTCCGGCAGGCTCGTTCCCATGGCGATGACGGTCAAACCGATGACCCGCTCCTCGATCCCCAGCGTGCGGGCAATGGTCACCGAACCCATCACCGACAGATCCGCCCCCCCGACCAGGGCGGCGAGCCCCACCGCGACCAGTGCGAGATTGACGCCCCAGGCCCGCACGGCTCCGTTCTTGAGGTGGCCCGCGCGCTTCACGTCCCGTTCCAGCGCCGCGGCTTCGGTGAGCGGCACCCCACGGCTCACGAGGTACACCGTGTAGACGATGAACAAAACGAGGCCGACGAGGAGCCCTACCCCCTCGAGGCGGTCTACCATGCCGTCGCGCGCCAGCAGCAGCACGATGACGGCGGCCGCGAACATGATGGGGTACTCGACCCGAATCGTCTGACGCTGCACCTGGATGACGGTGAGTACGGCGGCGAGGGCGAGGATCGCACCGATGTTGAAGATGCTCGAGCCCACGATGTTGCTGTAGGCGATGTCGGTAGAGCCGCGGGCCGCCGCATCCACGCTCACGGCGAGCTCCGGCAGGCTCGTGCCCATGGCGACCACTGTCAGGGCGACCACCGTGGTGGAGATGCGTGCCAGGAGAGCCACGGCGGTGGCGCCCCGCACCAGCGCCTCTCCCCCAGCGAACAGAATCGCGAGACCGATGCCGAGCTGGAGAACGGCGAGGCCCACCTGCTGGATCATGCGCGGGACCCCCGTCCGTACCGCTCCAGCCACTCCTCCAACCCCACGGTGCGTCGCAATGCGCCGGGGTGCCGCCGGAACCAGGAGAGCACCAGCAGCGTCTCGTCGATGGCTGCCGCGGGGATGGGTCCCGGCTCCGGGTCGCCTCCGGCGTGCTCGGCGACCAGCGAACGGAACGCCTCGATTTCAATCGGGGTGTGTGGCGCCGGCGCAGCCGCGCGCACGGTAGCGCGCCGGATCACGTACGCGCGGTCATCGCCGTAGACCCCCGGATCAGTGTAGACGAAGCTCAGCGCCTCCAGTGCCGCCTGAGCCCGGGTGCACGCGGACAGCAGCCAGGTGAGAGCGTCGAACTTGTCGCGACACCAGGCGGCACGCTCGAAGTCCTGGGCTTCGCTCGCGGCCGTCATCTGGGCGATGATCTGCTCGATGGGCGCGACGCTGCGTGCCTCGATGAAGTCCATGGCGAGGTGCACCTGATGGCGATACACCGGTTCCGCGACGAATCCCGCACAGGGGGCGGCACACGTGCCAAGCTCGTGGCGCATGCACGCGGCGCGCTGCGGTCCGGCGAAGAGGTCCCGCTGGTCGGAGTAGGCGATCGGCATCGACAGCGCACAGTCCCGCAGCCCCAGCAGATCGTTCAGGACCTTCACGCTCTCCTTGAGCCGCCCCACCCCGACGAGCGGTCCGTAGTGCCGCACGTCGTCGCCCCCCACGGAGCCGCCCACGTAGATCTTCGGAGCCGCCCCGCCGGAGATCTTGATGAACGCGACGCGCCGCTGGCGGTTCATGCGCACGTTGAAGACGGGACGGTGGCGACGGATGTGGCCGAGCTCCGTGAGGAGCGCGGCGAACTCCGAGGGGGTGTAGTCCCACCGGATGTCGGCGGCGGCGTGGAGGATGCGGGCGGCCTTGTCCTCCGGGTAGCTGGCACGGAAGTAGGAGAGGAGTCTCGCCCGGATCCGTTTCGCCTTTCCCACGTAGACGACGCGGCCGGTCGGGTCGAGCATGCGGTACACCCCGGGCCGGTTCTCGGCCAGCGCCGCCACCCGGCGCTTGAGCATGTCGAGGTCGCCCAGCGGGAGGGCGAGCGCCTGGCTTACCGCCATCTCCCCTGCTGGCGCTGGCGCGAGCGGACCTGGCGCAGGTAGTGGTCGAGCGCGAGGAACTTCTCGTACACGATCACGGCCTTGCGCTTCTGCCCCAGCTCGGCGAGCAGCTCGCGCATCCGGCCGCGCCGCACCACGTAGAAGCGGAAGGTCTCGGCGAAGTCCTCCAGCGGGTGGTTGGAGGCATAGGCGCTCACGTACTCCGACTTGGTCTTGCTGACGCGGCGGCGCTGCATGTCTACCCACGTGTCGTCCCGCACGCGGTAGGCCTTGTGCACCTCGCCGAACACGCGCTTGAACACCGGCGTCCTGGTCCAGCCCCAGTGATGGTACAGGAAACTGTGCCCCGCCTCGTGGCAGATCAGGCCGACCAGCGTGGTCCAGGGGATTTCGTCTCGCCCGCGGGCTTTCACCACGTAGTCCCAGTCGATCTCGATGATCTTGGGGAACTTGGGATCGACTCCCGAGACACCAGGCCGCAGCACCACACGGTAGTTCCAGTCTCGCACGCGCGACGCCCGCAGCAGCTCGCGCACGCGACGCAACGCCCGGGGGATGAGGTCCTGACCGGTGGGGTCGCCGCCACACCAGGGGCAGGTCCGCATCCAGTCGTTCACGCCCCGGCGGCAGTGCGGACAGGGACCGTCGAATCCGTCGTCGTCCCACCCCTGATCCTTGCCACACCACGGGCAGTGCGGCATGGGGTACTGGACGCCCCCGCCGCACCCCCAGTCGCAGCGCGCGTCGAGCCGGAACCCCTTAGGGGCCTTCAGCGGCTGCTCGGAGGAGTAGCCCTCCTCGTAGATGTCGGTACCGCACCAGGGGCAGAAGCTGTACAGGTCTGACACCACCCAGCCGCACTTGTAGCACTCGGCCTCGGTCACGGGCGGATCGTCGCGCCACACCTGGGTGCGGCCGCACCAGGGGCAGTGGGGCCAGAACCGCATGAGCTCCTGGCCGCAGGTGCAGCGGAGTTCGGGGCGCGGGGTGGGGTGGCGGGTCTTCCGCTTACGCGTGGGGCTCATATCGGGCAAGGGCCTCCTGAACGATGCGCTCAATGAATGCGTAGTAGTCCATGCCGGCCTTCTCCGCCGCATTGGCGGTATCGTGCCCGAAGGAGATGAACGGGTTGGCGTTGACTTCGATCACGTATGGCTCGTCGTCCGGCGTGAGCCGCACGTCTACCCGGGCGTAGTCACGCAGCCAGAGGGCACGAAATGCCGTGCGGCACGCCTCGTCGATGCGCTCCCGCGCCGTCTGGGACAGGGGTCGGGCGAAGACGTTCTTGATGCCTTTGCGTTCGCGATACGGCACGTCCCACTTGGCCGCCTTGGTAGCGATGCGCTCCTCGGCCCTGGTTTTCTCCTTGTCGAACACCATCTCGATGATGGGGAGGATCTGCAGCTTCTCTCCGTTCCCAAGCACGCTCACGTACAACTCCCGTCCTTCCACGAACTCCTCGGCGATCGCCGGCTGGTTGAAACTCTCGTGGATGAACTGTACGCGCTCCTTGAGTCCCTCCAGGTCCTGCACCACCGACGCCTGTGCGATGCCCTCCGACGCATCCTCCTGAAGGGGCTTCACGAACAATGGGAACGCGAGGTCTGGGGCGTCGGTCACCTCGTCGGTGCGCCGGTACGTCACGAAGTGCGGCACCTTCACCCCGTGCCAGGCCAGGATCTTCTTGCACATCGACTTGTTTCGCGTGGTGAGCAGCGCGATGGGCGGAGAGCCCGTGTAGCGGTACCGTTCGGCCTCCAGCAGTGCCGGGAAGACGTAGTCCAAGGAGGATCGCTCGTGGAACCCCTCGGCACAGTTGAACACGAGGTCCGGCTCGAACTCGGCGAGCCGCACGAACAGGTGGTGCAGGTCGTCGTGCACTCCGACCATCCGCACTTCGTGCCCCTGTACCATGAGGGCCTCCGCCACCTCGTACTCCGCCTCGTCGACCTCGGCAGCGATCTCGCGCTTGAACTCCTCGTCCTCCCATCCGTCGTTCGGCGTGTCGAACACCACGGCGATCCTCATCGCGGCATCCCCTGGCAGTGCCAGCAGAAAGTAGTTGCGCGCCCGTCGATCTCGTGCGTGGTCACGAGCCGCGCCCCGCAGCGGCGGCACGGCTCCCCGCCACGCCCGTACACCTGCAGCAGGTCCTGGTACGAGCCAGATTGCCCCGTCCCGGTGCGGTAATCTCGCACGGTCGTCCCCTGCGCGGCGATCGCCTCCTCCAGCACGTCCCGCACGTGCCCGTAGAGACGGTCG
>Ga0209536_100013849_pt1 | contig 11607 bp, 8 predicted proteins | sample DeeMarSeWOR28_12_FD_187461 | JGI IMG/M metagenome (GOLD analysis project Ga0209536, IMG submission 187461) | Marine sediment microbial communities from White Oak River estuary, North Carolina - WOR-2-8_12 (SPAdes) (version 2) | ecosystem: Environmental > Aquatic > Marine > Intertidal zone >... | reverse complement strand
ATCATCGTCTGCCCTCGCGTGGCACTGGGTGGCGAGGGAAGAAAAGGAAATGCACGAGAGGGCAGACGATGATGAACCTTAGTATGAGCTTATTGCTGGCCGCCTTCGGCGGCGTATTACTCGGCCTGTTTTATTTCGGCGGCCTACGCTGGACCGTCCGCAAGGGTCTTGCGTCGAATTCGAGCGCGCTCTGGTTCGGCTCGAGCTTCCTGCTGCGCAGCGGCGTCTGCCTCGCCGGTTTCTACCTGGTTGGCGCCGGGGACGCGGTGAGGATGCTGGCTTGCCTCGGTGGATTCGTCATCGCCCGTGCCGTCGTGCTCAGGCTCGGTGCCAATTCATCCGCGCGCGGCGCGCGCGCCCTGAACGAGGCCGGCAATGCACCTTAGTCCCGACGAGGTAATTTTCTGGCAGTACGGGTGGCTGAAACTCAACGCGACGATCCTGAATACCTGGATCGTGATGCTGGTGCTGACCACCGGTGCGTGGCTGATTACCCGCAACCTGAGCGTCGGCCTGCAGCGCGCGCGCTGGCAAAATTTTCTGGAAATCATCGTCATCGGCATCAATCGCCAGATCAGGGAAATCGGGCTCAGCAACCCTTCCCTCTACCTGCCGTTCCTCGGAACGCTGTTTATTTTCCTGGCCGCGGTGACGCTCGGCACCATTGTGCCGGGTTTCGAACCGCCGACCGGGTCGCTGTCGACGACCGCGGCCTTCGCCGTCTGTGTATTCGTGGCGGTGCCGCTGTTCGGCATACGCGAGCAGGGAATCGGTGGTTACCTGCGTTCCTACGTGCGGCCGACATTTATCATGCTGCCGTTCAACGTCATCAGCGAATTCTCGCGCACGTTGGCGCTGGCGGTGCGGCTGTTCGGCAACATGATGAGCGGCGCCATCATCCTCGCCATCCTGCTGACCATTGCGCCGTTTTTCTTCCCCATTTTCATGTCCGCGCTTGGTTTGCTCACCGGCATGGTGCAGGCCTATATTTTCAGCGTGCTGGCCGCGGTCTACATCGCCGCGGCCACGCGCAGCCGGGACATTCACCAGGCGCGGGAGCCGCAGGCACAATAACTTGAACCAGGAGATATAACTATGTACGACATAAGCCTGATCGCTATCGCGTCGATCGTTGCGGCCGGCGCCACCACGGCGATCGGTACAATTGCCCCGGCGCTGGCGGAAGGCAGGGCCGTCGTCGCCGCGCTCGGCTCGCTTGCGCAGCAACCGGATGCCTCCGCGACCATCACGCGCACGCTGTTCGTCGGGCTGGCGATGATCGAATCGACCGCGATCTACTGTTTCGTGGTATCGATGATACTGATATTTGCCAACCCGTTCTGGAATCATGCTATCGCGCAGGTCGTGGCGCAGTAATCGATGTCGATCGACTGGTTTACATTCGTCGCGCAGGTCATCAACCTGCTGCTGCTGATCTGGTTGCTGAAGCGGTTTCTGTACAGGCCCATACTGGCCGCGATCGCGGCCAGGGAAAAAAGAATCACGGATGAACTGGCGCAGGCTCAGCTGCGGCAGACCGAAGCCGATCAGCAGCGCGACGAGTATCGTCACAAGGTCGATGAAATCGAGCGGCGCAGCGCGGCGCTGCTCGCCGAGGCGACGCAGAAGGCGCAGGGCGAATATCAACGCCTGCTGGAGGAGGCGCGAAAATCAGCCGATGCGCTCGGCCACAAGCGCCTGGAATCACTGCATGAGAGTATCGACAGGCTGAACCAGTCGCTCGCGCAGAAGGTGCAGCAGGAAGTCTTCGCAATCGCGCGCAAGACCCTGGCGGAGCTTGCGTCGGTAAGCCTGGAGGCGCAAATGACGACTGCGCTGCTGCAGCGCCTGCAGGCGCTGGACGCGAAGCAGAAATCCCGCCTGCAGGCGGCATTCTCCAGCCATCCGTCGGCGCTGGTTGTGCGCAGTGCCTTCCAATTACCAGCGGCGCAGCGTGAGGCGATCGAGAGCGCGCTCAACGGTATCGTGGGCGGCGCTATTCGGCTGCGCTTCGAAACCGAACCCGATCTGGTCAGCGGAATCGAATTGACCGCCAGTGGTTACAAGCTTGCCTGGAGTGTTTCGGACTACCTCGATTCGCTGGAAAAGGGCGTTGGCGAACTATTACAAAAGCAGGAGGAATCGTCACAGGCGACCGCGCCTGCCGCCAGCGCGCAAGAGGCTGGTCAATGAGCACCGATGGCGATGCTTTCGCGGACGTTTTCGACATGCCGTTCGAGCAAATCAGAAAAACGCTCGACGCCTCGACCGCGCATGTGCAGCTGCGTGAAGTCGGCGTGATCGAGTCGATCGCCACCGGCATTGCGCGGGTGTCGGGGCTGGATTCCGCCGGTTTCGAGGAATTGCTCGAGTTTCCCGGGGACGTTTTTGGTATTGCCTTCGACCTCGACGAAAATGGAATCGGCGTCGTTTTGCTGGGAAATTTCGCGCGCTTACAGGTGGGCGACGAGGTCCGGCGCACCGGGCGTGTCATGGATGTCGGGGTAGGCGACGAACTCATCGGGCGCGTCGTCGACCCGCTGCTGCGCCCGCTCGATGGCCAGGCGCCCGTTACCTGCAGCAAGCGGCTGCCGCTCGAGCGTGCCGCCGCGCCGATCATGGACCGTTCCCCGGTTACGGTTCCCCTGCAGACCGGCCTCAAGGTCGTCGATGCGCTCATTCCCGTCGGGCGCGGGCAGCGCGAACTGATACTCGGCGATCGACAGACGGGAAAGTCCACGATTGCGATAGATGCCATCCTCAACCAGCGCGCACAGAACGTCATCTGTGTTTACTGCGCGATCGGCCAGCGCGCGTCCGCGGTTGCCAAGGTAATTGCGACCCTGCGTGACCGGGGCGCCCTCGAATACACGATTGTCATGGTGACCGGGGGTAACGACCCACCGGGGCTGACCTATATCGCGCCCTACGCCGCCACCAGTATCGCCGAGCACTTCATGGAAGCAGGGCGTGACGTGCTCATCGTTTACGATGACCTGACGCAGCATGCGCGCGCTTACCGCGAGCTTTCGCTGCTGTTGCGCCGGCCGCCCGGGCGTGAAGCCTTTCCCGGTGATATTTTCTACATCCATTCCCGGCTGCTTGAACGCGCCACCCACTTGAACGAGCAGCGTGGCGGCGGTTCGCTGACCGCGCTGCCGATCATCGAGACCGAGGCCGAAGACATTTCGGCTTATATTCCAACCAACCTGATTTCGATTACGGACGGGCAAATCTACCTCTCGCCCGGGTTGTTCGAACTCGGTTTGCTGCCGGCCGTCGATGTCGGCAAATCGGTGTCACGCGTGGGCGGAAAAGCCCAGCGCGCGGTGTATCGGGAGGTGACCGCCGATCTCAAGCTCGCCTATGCGCAATTCGAAGAGCTGGAAAGCTTCGCCCGATTCGGCGCACGTCTCGATGACAATACCCGCAGGGTTATCGAGCACGGCAAGCGTATCCGCGCCTGCCTGAAACAGGCGCAATTTTCGCCGGTACCGGTACCCGCACAGATCGCCATTTTGCTGGCCTTGCACGAAGGATTGTTCGACCCGGTGCCGATCGAGCACATGCCGCAGGCGGAGCTCGCGGTGCGCGAGGCGGCGGTGGATATCCCCGCAGAGGTGTCTGAGAAGCTCGTAACCGCGGCGCAGTTTGCGACGGCTGATCGCGACACGATCGTCGACATCGCGCGCGGAGCGCTGAAGCGGTTTATTCCCGAGCCGCAAGCCGGAAAGCGGTGAGTTATGCGGGCTAGCTCGACGGATTTCCGCCGCCGTATAGCCGGTGCCGAGGACCTGCAGGCGGTAGTCCACACGATGAAGGCGCTTGCCGCGTCGAGTATCGGCCAGTATGAAAATTCGGTTCACTCACTGAATGACTACTACCGCGTCGTGGAGCTCGGACTCTCGCTTTGCCTGCGCGCTGTCGAGCGCAACGGGCAGGTCGCGCAGAGAAAGCGCAAGCCGGCCGTGATCGGGGCCGTCATTTTCGGCTCCGATCAGGGACTGGTCGGGCAGTTCAATGACCTGGTGGTGGAGCTTGCGCTCGCGACACTGCGTAAATTGCCGGGCGAGCTCCGGGTCTGGACCGTTGGCGAGCGGGTAAACGCACGTCTCGAAGAGGCGGGCATCGTGTCCACCAGGCTGTTTGCTGTCCCGGGCTCGGTGCAGGCGATTACGCCGCTTATCGGTGAGATTCAACTGCACAGCGAACCCGTATTCGGCGCCGCGGATGCGGACGTCTACGTGTTTTACAATCAGCCGCTCGGTGGCGCTGCATATGAGCCCAGCATGCAGCAACTGTTGCCGCTGGACGAGTCCTGGCGCCGGGATTTGACGGCGCTGCGCTGGCCGACCACCGTGCTGCCTGAGTTACTGGGTGACCAGTCCGGCACGCTGCTGGCGCTGATTCGCGAGTACCTGTTCATTTCCCTTTATCGCGCCTGTGCCGAGTCCCTGGCGAGCGAAAACGCCGCGCGTCTCGCCGCAATGCAGCGGGCGGACAAGAATATCTCCGAAATGCTGGAGGTGCTGCGCCTGACCTTCTACCGTGAGCGCCAGCAGGCTATCGATGAAGAATTGTTCGACGTGATATCAGGCTTCGAGTCCCTTGGCCAGGGTCGGGCCAGTCCCGGCGACTCCTGAGATGCGCCACCAGGCAGGCAACCCTGTTGTGCGCGAGGCGTTATCCCACGGCTTCCATGACGGCGACGTTTTCAAACCCGAGATCGACGCCGACGCGATTGAATAATCTCGCGGCGACCTGGTCGATCGATGGTGCTGCTGGACCCTTGAGGCAGAAAAGAGCCGTCGCATAAGGCGGGGCTAATATGGGATATGACCCGGGCTGCCGGCAGTAGTTTAGTGGCACTGGAGCGGCAATGGCACAAACGCCCTTCCTCGCCTCCAGATTTACCGGGGTAAGGGAGCTCAGGGGTCCGAGTCAGGGCTGGTCGGTCCGCTCGACCGGGTTATTGGCGCTCCGAACGGGTTTTACCCGATCAGTGCCATTTCCTCCTCAGTTACTTCGCGTACTCCCAGGTCTTCCATGATCGCGTAGGCTGCAGGTAACACCAGAAGCAATAACAGGGTCGACGAAATCATGCCGAACACGACGCTAGCCACCAGGGGTATCAGCACCTGGGCCTGCAAACTGGTTTCCAGCAGCAGCGGCAGCATGCCGGCAACGGTGGTGATCGAGGTCAGGAAAATCGCCCGAAATCGATCACGCACTGCCTGTCCCGCCGCGTCGTGCAGGGTCATTCCTTCGATGCAGCGGCGCTTGACGAATTCCACCAGCAGGATCGAATCGTTGACCACGACGCCGGCCAGCGATACGAAGCCGATCATGCTGGGCATGGTGATATCCAGCCCCATCGCCAGGTGACCCCAGATCACGCCGATGAGCGCCAGCGGGATATTCATTAAAACGACCAGCGGTTCGCGGTAATTTCTAAACTGGAAACTCAGCAGGAAGTAAACCCCGAAGATGCCCAGCACGAACCCGGTCAGCACCGACAGGTTGGTCTCGCGGCTGTTCTTGACCTCGCCTTCGAGGCTGATGTACATGCCCGGGTAACGCTGCTGCAATTGGCCCAGGAAGCGTTCCCGCGTATCGTTGATGACTTCGTTGGTATTGGCAATTTGCGCATCGATGTCGCCGCTGATGGTGGCGGTGCGTTGATGATCGATGCGCAGGATGCGCGAGAATTCGCGCTTCTCGGTCACGCTGGCGATGGCGCTCAGCGGGATATCGACGCCCTGGTTGTTGAACAGGCTGAGCTGCTCGAAGTCGCGCAACGCATTTTTGCGGTCAGTATCGAGTTTGACGTTGATTTCGTAGGCTTCGCGGCCACGATAAATATCGTTGATCTTGACGCCGTGGTAGGCTGCGCGCAGTTGCTGGGCGAGCTGCTCGGCACTGAGGCCGGAAGCCAGCGCACCGGGCAGCAGGCTGACCGAGAACTGGGGTTTTCCGAGGCGCAGGTCATTCATCAGGTTGGAGACGCCGGGATAGCCTTCGAGCCAGGTCTGCAGTTCCCAGGCGGCGCTCGACAGCTGCTGCAGGTCGTCGTGTTGCAGGCGAATCGAAATGGCCTGTCCGGCCGGACCCAGCTGTGGCTCCTTGAACTGCACCGACAACGCGTCGACGATCGGCCCGGTGCTCTCCATCCACAGTCGGCGCAAGTCATTGAGAGAGGCATTGCGCTTTTCGGCATCGAGCAGATCAAGGCTGATGGTGGCAAGGTGCGGTCCCTCCTCGCCAGCGTCGATGTTGCTGCTGTAGAAAACCTGGATGTGCTGGATCAGTTCGCCTTCAGGTTCGGCCGGCAGCTGTTGACGCGCCTGTTCGAGACTCGCCAGCAGCCTGGCCACCAGCGCTTCGGTGCGATCGAACGGAGTGCCCTGCGGCATGATGATGCGCGCTTCCAGCAGGTTGCCTTCGAGGTCTGGAAACGCCTTGAACTTGATCAGACCGGCCGGGAACAGGCTCAGGGTAATGATCAGCAAACCAACAGCAATGCCTAACGTCAGGTAGCGAAAGCGTATTGCCAGGTCGGCGAACATCCCGACGCCTGCGCGCAGCGCCTCGAAGCGCCGTTCGAAACCATCGCGCCAGCGCGCCCTGGTCTCCACCTTGTGGCGCTGCAGCGAATGTACCAGGTGGTGTGGCAGGATCAGGAAGGCTTCGACCAGGCTGATCGTCAGCACCGACAGCAATACCACCGGCAGCACGCCCATTACCTGGCCCATATCGCCCTTGAGAAGCAAAAGGCTGCCGAATAGCATCGCCGACGTCGCATAAGAAGATAAAACGCCGCGGCCAACCTTTTCGATGCCGGATACTGCCGCCTGCAGCGGCGGCTTGCCGGCCTTCGACTCGGTTTCGATGCTTTCCGAGATGACGATGGCGTCGTCCATCAGAATGCCGATCGCCATCAGCAGGGCCACCATCGAGATCATGTTGATGCTGATACCGAGCACGCTCATCACCAGCAGTCCACCGATAAAAGATATCGGCAACCCCAACGCGACCCAGAAGGTATAGCGCCAGCTGAAGAACAGCAACAGGGTCAGCGTGGCGAGCAATAAACCCTGCAAGCCGTTGCGAATCAGCAGCTCCAGGCGATCCTTGACGATCGACGCCGAATCCTGGGTGATCACGAGTCGCGTCGACTCGGGCAGGCGGCGGTTCTCCTCGTTGACAAAGGCCTCGACCGCATTGAACACGGTGAGGGTGTCGTCGCCGCTGTTTTTGCGCACCTGCAGCAGTGCGGCCGGGTGACCGTCGAGTTCGGCGCGCAACTCCTCGTCGCTGAATTCGTCGGTGATGGTGGCGATGTCGCCGAGACGCAGCTGGCCGCCTCTGGCGTCGTTAAGCACTACCAGGCCGGCCAGTTCCTCGACGCTGCGGCGCTCGCTTTCGACGCGAATCTGGTAGGAGCGCTGCTCGGATTCGAGGATACCGGACGGCAGGTCCAGCGCCTGCTGGCGGATATGGTTGGCGATATCGACGATGCTGAGCTGGTAACGCCGCAAGGTTTCCGCCTTGACCCGCACGCTCAGTTCATGGATAGAGAATCCATTGACCTCGACCATCGGAACCTCGGGCAGGGCCAACAGTCGATTGCGATAATACTCGGCCAGGGCCTTCAGTTCAGACCGGGTGAGGTCGGCGCTGATCGCCACATTGACCACCGCGGAGGTGCGTCCCAGTTCGTCGATGACCGGGGTCTCGGCGTCGTCCGGAAATTCGGTGATACCGTCCACCGCCGAATTGATATCGTCGATGAATTGCTGCATGTCGCCGGATTCCTGCATTTCCAGCACCATGATGCCGACGTTGTCGCGCGCTTCGCAGCTGCGTTCCACGAGGAAGCTGATGCCGTCGGTGGCGTCCTCGAGCGGGTTGCAAATCCCGCTCTCCACCTCGCCCGCGTTCGCGCCAGGATAGTTGATCGTCACCTGTACCTTGTAAAGCTTGATTTCGGGGAAGGTTTCCCTGTTGAGTTCGGGCAGGGCGGCAATGCCCAACAGCAGGATGATGAACATCAGTATGTTCGCGGCCGTGGGATGGGCCGCAAAGTAACGGATCATCGATAGACTCCGAGCGCGTGGCGTTGCAACTCGGCCTCGGCTTCGGGCGCCGGTATCACCTGCAGTGGCATGCCATCGATGACCGGGGTCAAGTCGGTGATGATGACTCGCTCGTCTTCCTCGATACCGCTTTGCAGCACGACGATATCATCCTGGGTGAGCTGGATTGCCACGGCGCGAATCGCAAGCCTGTCGTCGGCGCCGGCGATGTAGACCCGCCCCTCGTGCACGGCCTTGCGCGGAATCACCATTGCCGGGCGTTGCGGCGCCAGCAGGTCTACCGCGGTATACATACCCTTGAGCAAGGGGGGGCGCTGCCCGACCAGTATTTTATCGTAGGGATTGTCGACCCCGACGACCACGCCCAGGGTTTGGCGGGTGGGGTCGATCGACTCACTGATGCGCAGCACCCTGCCTTCCCAGACCGCATTCGGCATATCGCTTACCAGCCGGACCTGCGCGCTCAGACCGAGGCTTTCATTGATACGGCCGCCGGTCTGGATAAACTGCTGCACGATTCGGGACCGGTTTTCGAGATGGCTGACCAGCTTGCGCATCGACACCAGCGGCAGTTGCGCGCTGATCTCGACGCCCGCCAGATCGATCGCCTCGAACAGGGCCGAACCGACGCTAACGAATTCATTCTGGTCGACGCTGACCTGGCCGATGCGGGCATCGAAAGGCAGCCTGATTTCGGTGCGTCCGAGGATGGTGGAGCGGTTCTGCACCTCCTGCTCGTCGCGCGCAATCTGGGCCTCTATCGACTGCCGCCGGCTGTCGTACCCGTCCAGCCTGCCCTGCAGGTCCTCCACCTGCTGACGCAGCTGGATCACCTTCTGCTGTTCCGCGTCGAGCCGTGATTTGGCCACCAGCTTCTTTTCGTAGACTTCGCTGATTCGGCTCAGCTCGGCCTCGCCGACCTCGAGGTTTTTCCGCGCCAGTTCGAGCGAGCGCATGGTCGAGGTCCGTTCGCTCTCGAGTTCGCGCAGCGACGAGCGGCTTGCTTTCAGGTCTTCCTGGGTTTGCCGCAGCGAGAGCGCGTAATCCTCGGCATCGATGCGCACCACCAGGGTATCCGCGGGGATCGTCTCACCGGCTTTCAGGTTGGGGTGCAGGTAGCTGATCTTGCCACTCACCTCGGCCATGCTGTTGAAGGTCGTTGAAGGCTCGACGTTGCCATAGGCAGTCACCCGCGCTCGAAACGGGATCAGCCTGGTGTGCACCACCTGCACCACCCGGCTCGGCATTTCGAGTGCCGCGTGTTCGAGCGGAGCACGGTTTTTGACCAGGAAAAACGCGATTGCGACCGCGATCGCGAGCGCGATGATCAGCCCGGCGCCACCCTTGATATCCATCTTCATTTGCCCAATCACCTCTGCTAAGCCGCAATCTCGCGCATGTGCAGGCGGATTCTAACGTGGTCGCCACCGCCGCGGCCATGGCTTTTGCCCGCCCCGGATCAGGTGAACATACGCTCTTCCGATCGAGTACCGATAACTTGCGCCGGAAAGCGCGCCGGCAAGCGTGTGTCCCCGCCGATTTCCCGCCCCCCGCCCGATATAGCCGCGAAAACGGGCATTTCTCTCGACTGCAAGATCCCCGCTTGCGCGGGGATTATGGGTGAGGGGATGAGGAGCGCGTTTTCCGTCAGGAGCGCGGCAGCTTGTTGTCCGGGTCGTAGAGCGGCTTGTAGCCGACCGCGGCGACGCGCATCCTGAACTGCTCGCCCAGGTACTCGGTCAGCATCTCGCGACCTTCCTCGCAGTATTCGGCCGGCAGGTAGCCGAGGCCGATATTCTTGCCGATGCTGGGGCCGAAGGCGATGCTGGTGAGGTAGGAACGACGGCCTTTGGAGTCGACCGGCACCTCGCCGGTGGCGGGGTCCATCAGTGGGCAGGAACCGACCGGGTAACGCGCGACGCCGTTGGAATCGACGTTGTCGTCCATCACCAGCGTGCACAAATAGGCGGCCTGCTGTTCGAGTTCGCGCTGCTCGAGGTAGGGCGTCTTGCCGTGGAAGTCGGCCTGCTTGACGACCGGGCGCGCGAGACCGGCCTCGTACAGGTTGTACTCCGTGAGCAGGTCGGCGTTCTGCAGGCGCAGGCTCTTTTCCATGCGCCGGCTGTTGGCGTAGGTTTCCACGCCGACCGGGGTCGCGCCCTCGGCGTAAACGAGATCCCACAGCGACAGCCCGTAGCTGAACGCGACGTGCAGTTCCCAGCCCTGCTCGCCGACGTAGGAAATGCGGAACGCCTCCACCGGGATGCCTTTCAGCGTCAGCTGGCGGGTGGCGGCGAACGGGAAGTTGTCCTCGTCCCAGGCGGCGGGATCGTCGGCGATTGCCTGGATCGTCTTGCGCGCGTTCGGGCCCCACACGCCGAGGCAGGCCATGTGGTCCGAGCGGTCGTCGATGTAGACGTTCCAGCCGTTGTCCTCGGCCATGCGCTTCAGCCAGATGTAGTCGCGGTGACCGGCGTCGGCGCCGTCGATGACGCGGAAGCGGTCCCTCGCATGCCGAATCACCGTGAGGTCCGCGCGCACGCCGCCGCGCTTGTCGAGGAAATGCGTGTAGACGCCCTTGCCGATCGGCGTATCGCCGCCGACCTTCGCCACGCAGGCGTATTCCATCAGCGCCTCGGCGTCAGGGCCGAGCACGTCGTAGACCGCGAAATGCGACAGGTTGATCATGCCGACGTTGTCCGACATCGCCAGCTGCTCGGCGTTGGAGACGCGCCAGAAATGGCGGTTGTCCCACTCGTGCTCGCGCACCGGCGCGCGCTCGCCATATTTTTCCAGCAGGTGTTCGTTGGAAGCATAGCCGTGCGCGCGTTCCCAGCCCGCCAGTTCCATGAAGTAGCCGCCGAGTTCCTGCTCGCGCGCCCAGAACGGGCTGCGGCGCAGGTTTCGCCCCTTGGAATAAGGCTCGCGATTGTGCACTGCCGGGTTGTAGATCTTGAACGCGGATTCGTAGCAGCGATCGTAAATATACGACGGCGTTTTCTGAATCGGGTAGTGGCGCGCGGTATCGATACCAAAGAAGTCCATCTCGGCGACGCCGTCGGTCATCCAGTCTACCAGCACCTTGGCGATGCCGGGCGCGTCCTTGACCCACACCGCGATCGCGTACCACAGGCCGCGCGTCTTCGAGGATTCGCCGATCGACGGCCCGCCATCGGAAGTGACCTGCAGCAGCCCGTTGAACGAGTGTTTCTCGTTGTAACCGATTTCGCCGAGGATCGGCGTCAGCTCCATGGCGCGCTCCAGCGGTTCCATGATCTGCTCCAGTTCGAGATCGCGCTGCGACGGCGACCAGTGAGTTTCGCCTTTTTCCGGCAGGTCGCGCGGATGCACCAGGCGCGGTTCTTTCTCTTCATAATAGCCCCATTCGATCTGGCCGCCTTCCGGCGTCGTCGGGTCGCCGGTGTCGCGCATGTAGGCGGAGTTGCCCTGGTCGCGCAGCAGCGGGTAACCGATGTCCTTGCCGGTGCCGGCGAATTCGTCGTAGGGCGCG
>Ga0209536_100013846_pt1 | contig 11608 bp, 15 predicted proteins | sample DeeMarSeWOR28_12_FD_187461 | JGI IMG/M metagenome (GOLD analysis project Ga0209536, IMG submission 187461) | Marine sediment microbial communities from White Oak River estuary, North Carolina - WOR-2-8_12 (SPAdes) (version 2) | ecosystem: Environmental > Aquatic > Marine > Intertidal zone >... | reverse complement strand
GATGGAACAGGCGCGGCAGTTGGGTGCCAATGCCATCATCAACATCCGATTTTCAACCTCCTCCGTGACGCAGGGGGCTGCAGAGCTTTACGCTTACGGCACGGCTGTCCGCGTTAAGTGACCATTAGGGGAGTATAACGTATGTATGATCTCCTGATTTTCTTGATTTTGGTCGTTATGGGCTACGTGGTAGGCACGGGGCTGCTCTTTCAAGCTAGCATGTTGTTCACCGGCTTGATCATGTTCATCCTGTTACAGCCCCTCGTGACCCAGGCACCCTTCATGCTGGCCGACCTGGTCGCGGTCTTGATCATGGGCCTGGTCTGCTTCATTCCCTTCGCCCTATTTGTGCGCGGCGTCATTTCAAGGCAATACAGGAGTGGCGCATGAAATACAAAAGCGTCGTCGTTACCAAGAGAGGCGGCCCGGAAGTTCTCCAGGTTGTTGAGAATGACCTGCGCCCGCCGTCGGCCGGGGAAGCACGCATCAGAATCCTGGCCACACCCGTGGTCCAGGATGATATCGCCGTGCGGGTTGGCAACCGACCCTTTCTGGCAAAGACACCCTTTGTGCCGGGTTATGCCATCATCGGTACGGTGGATGCGGTCGGCGAAGGTGTCATCCAGGCCGCCGTGGGTGACCGCGTTGGGGCTTTGACGAATTTCGGGGGCTACGCCGAGTACATTTATTGGGATGCAGAACAACTTGTTCACGTTCCCACAACTCTGGATCCGGCGCGGGCCGTGCCACTCATCCTCAACTATGTGGTTGCTTACCAGGTGCTGCACCGGGTTGTCCAGGTTAGGCCGGGCGATAAGGTACTCATTGTCGGCGCGAGTGGCGGTGTGGGAACTGCTTTCCTGCAACTCGGCAGGCTGGCCGATCTCAAAATGTATGGGCTGGCCTCCCCCGGCAAACACAGCGTGCTGGCCGAACACGGGGCGACGCCGATCGACTACCACACGCAGGATTTTGTTGAGGTGATCCGGCAAATGGAACCCGATGGCCTCGATTTCGTCTTCAATGGGATGGGCGAGGAGTACTTCGAGCGCGGGTTGCGGGTGCTCCGGCGCGGCGGCACATTGGTGCATTACGGTGGGCCGCGGAGTTTTGCGCGCTTTTTGCTGCTTATCGCCAAACTCATCCTATACAACGTGCTGCCGAATGGAAAGGCGATCAAGGGATACGGCACGCATACGGGCGAGATTGGGCCATTTAAGGAAGACTGGACCAAACTCTTCACACTGCTGGACCAAGGCCACATAAACCCCATCATTGCCGCAAAATTCCCCATCCTGGAAGCGGCCCAAGCCAATGAACTGCTGGAAAGCGGCCGGGTCACCGGCAACGTCGTCTTGTTGGCGCCCGAATTGTTGGATCTTCCACAACTCACCTGACATCCTGGACGGACTCCTGGGCCTGAGGCACTTTGGCAAAGAGCTGAAATTGGCGATATAATCTCAGAAACAGGTCTCCGCTATCGGCATATCAGCGGCAGAAAACAATCAGGTGTCCCTGTAGCTGCCGAAGGCTGTTAGATTTCCCTTCGGCGGTCCTATTGAGCGAGAATGCTAATGAGATCTCATCCCTGCTATTAGAGGACTATCGAGGTGTGCTGTGAATGCAAACAGACGGGCGAGATTGTTGGCAATTCTGTGGCAGGGGGCCTTGCTTCTAGTCGGTCTTATTATCCTGTTCGCCGCTGGCTACGTGGCTGTTTACCAACTGAGCTGGGGCCGCGCTCCCCATTGGATAGAGGCGTTCCGGGACCGTTATAAGCTGGAGAACTTGGCAGAGAACAGGCGCTGGCCCTGGATTCACCAAGACACTCAATACTGGATCGTACGCGTGCGATTCGACAAGGGGCCAATAACACTGGAAGGCACGCCTCCAGCGGCCCGCTATTGGAGCGTCACCTACTACGCCGCGGGAGAGCAGAATGACTCCGTCAACAACCTTAGTGTCAACCAGGACGAAGATGGGAGGTATTACATAGTCTTCACCCAGGATCCGCAACCCGATGTGCCCAACCAAATCCTCGTGCGGCCTGGCGTCAAGCGTGCGGTCATTGAGATGCGGATCACTTTGCCGGAAAATGAGGACCCAATTCTGCTTCCCTCTGTGAAGCAGAACAGCACTATACTGGTTGAGGGGACCAGGCCATGAAGGTCCTGACGTGGATTCTCCCCCGTCTAGCCGTGGCCCTTATCTTGGGGGCTATTCTGGCAATGCTGGGGTATTACGTAGTAGTGCCTGCGGTTGTGTCTGCCAATTATCAGAAGCAACTCTCGCTAGAACATTTTATCCGCTCCACGGGAACTGGCGTGGCAGGCAGTCAGGATGCTGTCTACCTGGCGGCGCGTTACGATTGCCGGGATGCAGTTACCGAGATCACTGGCCCTCCACCCGATGCGCTCTATTGGATGATTGGAATCTATGACAATCGGTTGCAGCGCATTCCAGGTGGACACCTGAACGACACAACTGTTAAGGTGGAGGAAGACGGCCGGTTCCACGTGCTAATCCAGCAGAGGCCGGGAAATGCACAGAACACGCTAGAGTGTGGGACCAAGGGTACGGGAATAATCATCATGCGTGTCTTCCTGCCCAGCGATCCGGAGGCTGTCCTCGCGCCCAGCATCCAACGCAGGCCAGTGAGGTAGCCTGGGCTCTGACAGGTTTGGGTTCAGCTACGCATCGGTGCCGTTAACTGGGTCTGCGGAGCGACTGCAAGAGGCGCAAAGCCACTAAAGCCTGCTAACCGAGAGGGGCTTGGGGAGCGTGAAAAAAACATGGGCGAGTACGGGACGTTCAAGCAGCACAACGTGAAGATCGACGGTAAGCAAGTGCATTATGTTGATCATGGCGCTGGCCCGCCGGTAGTTATGGTGCATGGCAGTCCCATTTCATCCTACACCTTTCGACAGCAAATTGCTGCTTTGGGTGCGCGCTTTCGGGTTGTAGCACCCGACCTGCTCGGTTTTGGGCTATCCGAGGGGTCGGAAGGGGGCGCCGCCTTCCAACAGCAAGTATCCATGCTTTGCAAGCTGCTGGATCGCCTGTCACTAGGGCAATTTCGATTGATCGGCCACGATTGGGGCGGGCCGATTGGGTTAGGCTGCGCTGCCAGGCACCCAGAGGAGGTGTGCCAGCTTGTGTTTATTAATACGACGGTCCTGAACGATTTTAAGCCGCCGCTTTACTGGTGGCCGTTCACTATGCCAGGGCTGGGAGAGCTTTTGGTCGTGCGAATGAACATCTTCGCCAGGGGCTTGCCGCTCTTGATGCGCTCGGCGCGATCGCCAGAGGTGCGACATGCTTATGCTCGACCGCTTGCAGCCATCGCACTGCGCCGGACCGTCCTGGCCTTGGAGCGATTGGAGGGCTATCGCGACCTGATGTGGCAAGTCGAAACGGCGCTGCCGTACTTCTCGCAGATACCGACCTTGATCATTTGGGGCAAGCCGGACCCCTACTTTTCACCTCGCGAGTTGGGGCGCTTGAAGGGTATCTTTCCCAATGCCATCGTCCACGAGATCCCAGGCGGTGGTCACTTTCCCCAAGAAGACGCGCCCGAAACGGTGACTGCGGCATTGCTTGACTTTCTGGATTGTTGACCTGGTGTGTGCTTGTACGTGGAATAGCTTTTACCCCTCTAACGGACCCAGTGCCTGGATCATGACTGCCTCAGACATTGTTTATCACCGGCTGTATAACCAACGCATTGCCCAAAGGGCATGTGAAACCCCGGGCCAGGCGGTGGCCTGGATGGGCGCCATCCAGGCCCAGGATTATGCCAGCGTCAAATGGGCAATTGGTCTCCGCTGTTCGGGCGCCACCGACTCCAGCGTCGAGCAAGCCTTTGCCAACAAGACCATAGTTCGTACCTGGCTGATGCGAGGCACGTTGCACGTTGTGGGGGCATCCGATGTGCGCTGGATGCTGGCGCTTGCAGCCCCAGGCATTATCGCCAATAGTGCGCGACGCTACTGGCAGCTAGGACTTGACGATGCGACATTTGCCCACAGCCGCGAAACACTTACCGGGGCGCTACAAGGCGGCAGGCGTTTGACGCGCGGGGAGATCATGCTTACCCTGGAAGGAGCGGGCATCTCCACTGAGGGTCAGCGCGGATATCATATTCTGCGGCACTTAGCCCAGGAAGGGCTTATCTGTTTCGGGCCTATTCAAGGTAACCAGCAAACCTTCGTGTCCCTGGATGAATGGGTACCTCAAACCGGCGCCCTGGAACGGGATGAAGCCTTGGCTGAACTTGCCTGGCGCCATTTTGCCAGCCACGGGCCGGCGACCTTGCAGGATTTTGTCTGGTGGTCGGGCTTGCTGGTGGCCGAGGCGCGGGCCGGCCTGGAGATGATCAAACCTCGACTTCGTCAAGAGACCCTTGACGATGGGACCTATTGGCTGCCGCAAGATGTTTCAATCGTCAAAGACCCATCACCGGCCGCCTATCTGCTGCCCGCTTATGACGAATACTTCCTGGGCTACAAGGAGCGCAGCCTGGTGCTTGACCCCAAATATGACAAACGGGCGGTTTCCAGTAATGGGGTGTTCAGGCCGGTGATCGTCATAGATGGTCAGGTGGTGGGCATCTGGAAACGGACGCTGAAAAAAGGGGCGGTCAGCATCACGCCGAGCCCTTTCAATTCGCTGACAGACGCCGAAAACCAGGCCCTGGTTGGGGCGGCAAATCGTTATGGCGCATTTCTTGGTCTGCCAGTTGTATTGGAATAGCAGGGGGTGTTGGGTTTTGCTCTGCTCAACCCAACACCCCCCAGTAGCTTTGTGGACCGCTGTGGCGACCGTAGGGCCGCCCTCCAATCTGAAATATACTCGACCTAACCTTCGTCAGGACCGGCTTGGCGGGATTGGGCCTCCTCTATGATGGCCTGGATCTCAGCTTTCATCTTGACCAGGTCGCCACCGATCTGCTCCTTGTGCCCAGCGTACAAGTCTGCGACCTGCTCCGGAGGCACCAGCCTGAGGGACAAGGCGCGTCCCCCTTCCTCGTCCACCGAAACCTCGCCCAGGAAAGGCACCATACCTGTAGCCAGGCGGATACCAGCCACCACAGCCCCGATCGCTGCCACGGGCAGGGCCAATCCAGTCACAAAGCCAGCCAGGAAGCTGAAGGGGATGCCCAACAGCTGCACAAAAACACCGGACAGCGGGCCGCTTGTATCTTTAGGCTTCTGCATCGTTCTCACCTCCCGCAACTTCGGTGATCTCCACCGCCGCGTTCTCCTTGAGCGCCTGTTCCCGAACGAAAGCCACCACTTCGTCGGGCGTCATCAACACCAACTCAGCCTTCCCCTCGCTCACTTTCTTGACCGACGGGAACTTTCCGGTGAACAGATAGGTGAGGAACTCGGTTCCGACCACGACCAGCGTGACCAGGCCCAGGACGAGCCCCAACAAATACGCTATTCGGCTTAGAATACCCATGCTTGAATCTCCTTTCGTGTTATCAACGAGACCCAGGACCGAAGCTTACCTCTGTTCCGCACATAGGATTACTTCGGCCTGGTTCCTAAACAGGAACAAAAAACATGCCTATAACTGAGAGTAATTCCGAGCAGTAGTTGACGCCCGATTAGTCATCCCCATGCGTTTCAGCCGTGCCGGGGGGTCGCGACCATGCTCATTTTAGCACAGATATCCCCCGAACTCAATTCCTACATGCTGTTATGAACCCGCTCGACCAGAGTCTCAGCTAGTGCCCCATCAAGGTGGTTTTGATAGACTACACAAAGCCCACGTGGGCACGAAGTTGGGTGTATTCCCCAGAGGGGACCTGCGGGCAAAATCACCGTGAAAGGGTACTGGGCTGGCTGCTGCCCGTGGAAGTGGACTGAAGAGTTCATTTGTCGGCAGCGTGCGCGAGCGCCGAGGGCGTCTGGCAGCCGACAATCGCCGGGGCCTCGTGGATGAGCTCGTCATTCTCGAGGGCTTCCACCATGAACAGGGCATAGTCCACGCGGCGCGTGATGTTGCTCTCGAGGATGGGGTCGCCCACGTGCCGGCTCCACACCGGTAGGCCCTGGCTCTCACCCTCTTCGAGGTCGCTGCCGCGCACGACCGTCCACAGGGTGTCGCTGGCAAACACACGGCGACACGCCTCGATCTGGTCGTCAATGTCCACAAGCCGAGTGAGACGCCCGATCCAGCGGGCGGCGCTCTCTTCCCACTTGAGCCTCCTTGGATAGACATCCAGGCCGTCCCGCGTAATATGCCACCCGCAAGAAAAGATGAGACGTGCGCCCGGACGCGCGTAGTCCAGGACCGCCTGAGCTGTTCCGGTCGAGTACTGGTTGGTCCCCCAGGGGACCAACACGCTAAGTACCCCATCGCACCCTGCGACCGCCTTCTTGATGACCTCGCGGTCGTTCGTCGCTCCGGGAACGATGGCGATACGCCCCTTGAATGCGTCGAGTTTGCCGATGCTGCGTTCACGACACACGCCAACCACCTCGTAGCCCCGATCCAGCGCGTGCCCCACCATGTACTGCCCGAGCTTCCCGGATGCCCCCACGATACAGACCTTCTTTATAGTCAACCTCTCGCCTCCTCCAGGTATGCGGCCGTGGCTGTGTCGCGTGATCTGCGCGCTCCACTGGCTGGCGCCAACACCATTCGCAGCCCCTACCCAGGCCGCTCACTCCTGCTCACAGGCCCCAGCCGCCATGCGCGTCGCTTTGAGTCTCGGAGAAGTTGTCCGCCGGGCGCTGGCTCGAAAGCGAAGTCCCTATCCCTTCGGCATGGGTTATCTTAGGCAGACTCAAGAGCACGTTTTTGCCACTGTTCGACGTTTACACCCTTAATCAAAAGCCACAAGGGAAATACCATTTCCGCAATAGCAATAGGAACCGCGAGAAAAATCGGGGTCACTTCGTAGCTGGGCAAAAGAAGAATTGCAAGACCATCTATCAGATAGGCTAAAGATGCTAATAGCAACAAGACGCCCAGAATTCTGGGAAAGTAGCCCGACTTGTAAACTAAATAACCAAGCAGAAAGACGTGAACGCTAAAGAATACTATGCCAATAGACCATCCATATTCATGCGCATCGAGGAATAGCAAGACGAGAGCATGCAACTGATCTGTTCCAAATACTGTCAGGTAGCCAGCACCACTTAGAAGTAGCAAAGCAAAGAATTGATTAAGCAGGTTGATTCCGTGAATAGTGGTCATTGCCAGCCTGAAAACCGTCATAACCAAAGCAAGTGTTTTGCTCACCGGTTTGAGCAATACGTAAAGAACTACGGACAACACTATTTCAGTCAAGAAAATGACCAGGTAGCTAAAAATACCGGCACGGAACAGCGACTCAGAAGCCATAATGTTATTGGCTGTTGTTGCGGCATCTCCTGGCACAACAAGATTGGAGCGAACGAAAATTGGACCGAAGAGCGCGGCTATGAAGACGATGACATACAGGATCCCGGCAATTCTTGCATAAACAAGTGGCGATGTACCGGCGGTACGGGTTGTCATCTGACTTCCTCCTAATTGGCTAGGTTTTGTCGTTATGTTCCACAGTTATGACGACATTTCCCTTTTTGTGCCCTTCATCGACATACCGGTGAGCCTCGGCAATTTATTCCAATGGATAGCGTCTATCAATGACGTGTTTATCTTCCACGCCTCAAAAAGCGCTTTGAGGAAAATCAGCCGCTCTGGAACTGGTCGAAGTGGTAGTTGAACTATTTCACCACTCGCCAGTTATATAGCGCGCTATGGCCATAGCTATAAAACCGACACCCAGCCCACCGAGAAGGCCGGCTGCAACGTTCCCTATTAGAAAGCCTATGGCCAAGCCAATCATCAGGCAACCTACAAAAACCAGGCCACTGACTCCTTTTCTATCGGGTTTTTGCTGCTCGTTAGCCATCACTCTTACCTCCATCTCCCTATTATTTGTTAATCAAGCATTGTACCGCAAGGTACCGTGCTTTTTTGACAGATGTTAAGTATACCCCATTTTTCTATTGTTTTCAACGCCTATTTTCATGAACATTGTCACATAAGTGCCAGGAATTGACAGTTTTGCCAGGGCGCGCTGGCAGGGGCGCAGTCTGCCCCCCCAATATTGACAAAAAACTTCAGCTGTATTAGTATTAGACCAACTGGTTTAAGTAGTTGGTCTAAACAACTGGTCTAAAGGGGGATTTATGCCGCGTCCGCGATTTAGCAAACTACCAGCCGAGAAACGGGAACGCATCCTGGAGGCGGCGGCCAAAGAATTTGTCGCCCGTGGCTACGAGGGTGCATCGCTGAACCGAATCCTGGACGAGGCCGGCATCAGCAAAGGAGCCGCCTACTACTACTTTGACGATAAGGCCGATCTCTACGCGACGGCTACGCTGCACTATAGCCAGGAGCTGCTGGACGACTCGCTGTACGATGCGGCCCGGTTCACGGCCCAAAACTACTGGGATGAGATCGCAGCTCTATACCGGCACCAGTTCACCAGCTATGCGGAAAGACCCTGGGTGTTCGGGCTGGCTAAAGCGGGCGGCTCGTCCTCGGCAGAGAGGCTGGCCGGGGGACCGCTGGCCGACCTGTGGGAGCAGGCCCAATTCTTGTTGGTACAGCTATTGGGGCACGGCCGCGACTTAGGCGTCATCCGAAACGATTTGCCCGAAGAGCTGTTGCTGTCGCTGGTGATAGCGGTGGACGACGCGCACGACCGCTGGCTGTTCGCTCACTGGTCTGAGCTTTCGCCAGCCGATCTGGAAGGGGCCGCCACCCGCATCGCAGATACGCTACGTCGTCTGTTGAGGCCTGAATTGACATGAATCACAAAATGAACTCAGCCATCTCAACCAATAACCTGGTAAAACGCTATGGCCATGTAACCGCCGTGGACGGCTTATCGTTGCGCGTCGCCCGGGGCGAGATCTACGCCTTCCTCGGTCTGAATGGCGCGGGCAAGACGACGACCATCCGCGTGTTGCTGGGCATGGTCAAACCGACTGCCGGCGAGGCGCACGTGCTGGGAAAGAGGATTCGCGTCGGCGGGAAAAAGCCGTGGGACTCAGTCGGCTACTTGGTCGAAACCGCGGACGCCTATCCGGAGCTTTCGGTGCGCGAGAACCTGGAAGCTGTGCGCCGTCTGCGTCCTGGTGTCCCGCCAAAGGCGGTGCATCTCGCCATCGAGCGGCTGGGCCTGGCCGCCTATGCGGATCGGCGCGCTGGGGCATTATCGCACGGCAACGCGCAGCGTCTGGGGCTGGCCAAGGCCTTGATGCACAATCCCGAACTGCTCATCCTGGATGAGCCGGCCAACGGCCTGGACCCGGCCGGGATTGTCGAAATCCGCAACCTGCTCATCGAGCTGGCGCATAACCAAGGTGTTACCGTGTTCATGTCGAGCCATATCCTGGGCGAGGTGTCGCGTTTGGCCCACCGCGTCGGCATCATTCATGAGGGGCGGTTGCTGCAAGAACTTGATATCCAGGAGCTCGAAGGCAACCGCCGAAGACGGCTTCTGATACGCTCGCGCGACATGCAGGCGGCGCGTTCTGTGCTGCGTAGTGCCGGGTTCGCCCCCGTGAGTGGGTCTAACGGCGTCATCGAAGTAAAGGACACCATGGCCGTCGAACGCCCGGATGATATCGCCAAGCTGCTCGTCAACGCCGGTCAGGCGCCGACCATGCTCAATGTCGAACAGGAAGATCTCGAGCACTATTTTCTGAGACTGGTTGGCCTTGAGAAAGGGGACGAAACATGAACAACGTGGTGGGGGCAACCTGGGTTGAGCTGTTCAAAGCGCGCCGCTCCAAAGTGCCGCTGCTCACCGGGCTCGGGTTTAGCCTGGTTCCGCTGGTGGGCGGTTTCTTCATGGTCATCTTGAAGGATCCCGAATTTGCGCGGCAGGCAGGCTTGATCAGCGCCAAGGCGCAGCTCATGGCGGGGGTGGCGGATTGGCCAACCTACCTCGAACTCCTGGCCCAGGCCACAGCGATTGGCGGCCTGATACTCTTCAGCCTGATTGGCAGCTGGGTGTTCGGTCGCGAGTATGCCGATCGCACGGTGAAAGACCTTCTCGCGTTGCCCACCTCGCGCTCGGCTATCGTGTCGGCCAAGTTCGTGCTCGTCGCGTTGTGGTCAGCCACGTTGATCTCGCTAGTATATCTGCTCGGTCTGGGCGTCGGCACAGGGGTTGCATTGCCACAAGTACCGGCGCAAGTCATTCTGCAAGGCGGGGTCACGCTGGCGATAACGGCCGGCCTCACCATTGCGAGCGTCGCGCCGATCATATTCTTTGCCAGCGCGGGGCACGGCTATTTGCCGCCCATGGGTGTGGCCATACTCGCCATATTTCTGGCGCAGGTTATCGGTATCGCGGGGTGGGGAGAGTATTTCCCCTGGTCCATACCGGCCCTGTATGCACAGGGTGAGGATCTTGGAATTATCAGTTACGTGGTTATAATTGTAACGGGCGTCGCCGGAGTAGGGGGTACCTTCCTGTGGTGGGAGTTGGCAGATCAAACACGTTAGATCAGGCTGCCTAGGTGCAACGCACTTCAGAAAGTGCGTTGCACCTTCTGAGTAAGAATCTTTAAGTGGAGGACGAATTGGACAGTCGAGTTCTGGTGGCTTACGCCACCAAGTACGATGCAACAGCGGAAATTGCCGAGAAAATCGGTGAAGTGCTTCGTCAAGCCGGTCTGCCCACCGACGTGCTGGAGGTGGATGACGTCGACGACCTGTCCAGCTACCAGGCGGTGGTATTGGGCAGCGCGGTTTACATCGGCAAATGGCGCAAAGAGGCGGTGAGGTTTTTGAAGGCCAACGAGAAAACCCTGGCTGATCGGCCGGTGTGGCTGTTTTCGAGCGGGCCTGCGGGCGAGGGAGATCCGGTGGAATTGTTGGATGGCTGGCGCTTCCCCGAGGATCAGCAGGACATCGCCGACCGCATCCAACCCCGTGACATCGGCGTCTTTCACGGTAGGCTGGATGTGAAGAAGCTGAACGCCGTCGAGAAGTGGATGATCAAGAACGTCAAATCACCGATTGGCGACTTCCGTGATTGGGAGGCCATCACCGCCTGGGCCACGGCCATCGCCGATACGCTCAAGGAAGAGCTCTCGTGAGGTTGGTATGGTTCCCGCTGCTCGGCCGAGATCTTCTCAGGCAAATTGCCCCGTCGCAGTGAGTTCGATAAGCTGCATCCGGCGCTTTTGGGCACGTTCTCCTTGGTACCTTAATCCGCGTGAAGGGGTATTGGGGCAGGGCGTCTCGAAGGGGCAGACATGAGAAGCGCGGCCAACCGAGTCTGCTCTGGGTTTTAGGGTACAACCCCTCGAATTTGTGTTATAATGTAGTGTGAATGGCAACTATGTTCGTTCACAACACCACGCACAGTACATCTGGGGACGTTTCACGTATTCCACGTAAGGAGAGGACCAAATGTATAGGAAAGTCTTGGTAGTCGCCATGCTGGTGGCGATCCTGCTGGTCGTCGTACCCATGGCCCAGGCGATCACCTTTGGCCAGCCGGATGGGGACGGCCATCCCAATGTGGGCGCCATGATTGTGCAGGAGCCAGATGGCGTGAAATACCTGTATTGCTCAGGTACCCTGA
>Ga0209536_100013844_pt1 | contig 11609 bp, 6 predicted proteins | sample DeeMarSeWOR28_12_FD_187461 | JGI IMG/M metagenome (GOLD analysis project Ga0209536, IMG submission 187461) | Marine sediment microbial communities from White Oak River estuary, North Carolina - WOR-2-8_12 (SPAdes) (version 2) | ecosystem: Environmental > Aquatic > Marine > Intertidal zone >... | reverse complement strand
TAAAAAATCAGGCGGGCCTATCGAGAGCCTCAGGGTCGAACGAGTGGTCCTCCATCTATATGTTGTATTGCCAACATTCAGCCTAAATGTATAACATCCTGTTATAAAGGACTCGAAAAGCTAAAAATTTTAAGTATCGCATATGAATCATGCTATAAAATTGGATTTGGCCCGATCATCGAGTCTGGCAAGCTAAACTGAAAAATTCAGTGCTCCGAAAAACGTTAGGTTTTATTTTGTATGTTATAATGGGCCCCGCTCGAAACCGGGTGACTCTTTACCGATTCAGTGTTCTTGAACCTGCCGATTTTCCTCAAAAATTAACCCCAGTAATACAACAGGATGAGAATTTCTTGACAAAACCATCCCAACTTTACTAAATACTTAATTTATCTCGGAAATATCACTGCCAACCTTTACCCTGTTAAATCCCTGCTACACAGGGTCCGCTAAAAGCGGAATTTAACAGGGTAAACCTTCTGGAGGAAGCCATGAATAGAGCTTTCAGGAAGGTGCCCATTATGAGCCTCTAGGGGATTTCGTATCTCTTTAGAGGCTTCTTTATTTTTTTACGAAAGACCCTTATCAATTTTCTCTATATAGAGCGTTAATGCCATGAATTCCCAAAAATTTGAGCGTAAACTTTCCGCCATCCTGAGCGCCGATGTGGCTGAATACAGCCGTCTGATGGGTGAGGATGAAGACCTTACAGTCCGCACCTTAACTGGCCACCGAGATGATGGCAACTCTTATCAAGGAAAATAAGGGACGAGTAGCTGACTCTCCTGGACATTATTGTGGATAATAAAAAAATAAACTGGTGGGGATGGGGAGATCCACGAAAAAGATACGATTTGCTCTCCCGCCCTTTTTTTTGGCCCTATTTAAAGTCCCGTCTTATCATTCCTGACGAACCATTCATTTTTGCGCCGAAGCTTGAAGAAATTGATATACCAAAAAGTCGACTATCTTCCCGATTGATTCATCAATTAAAAGACTTTTTAAACGAAACGCAGATATCCGTTTCAAATTTGTGTCGGATCTCTCACACCTACGGGAAAAGTTACCATGACCTAATTCGGGTGCGCTACAAACTATTTCCCAACACACCTGATGCAGTACTTTTTCCTGAAATTGAGGAAGACGTTGAGAAAATTTTGAATTGGGCGAGAAAAAACAAAATCGCGATCGTACCCTGGGGAGGAGGAACCAGTGTTGTCGGTGGTGTTGAAACGGTTCATGAACCCTATCAAAAAAGAATTGTTGTATTAGACATAAGCCGGATGAATCATGTCCTGTATATCGATCCAACTTCTCTTGTAGCTGATGTTGAGGCTGGTATATTTGGTCCTGAACTGGAAATTAAGCTCCAGGAAAAGGGCCTCACCCTCTCTCATTTTCCTGAATCATTTGAATTTTCGACTTTAGGCGGGTGGATCGCTGCCGGGTCAGCGGGGCAGCAATCAACGCTATATGGTAAAATCGAAGATATGATAGAGAGTCTGCGGGTAGTCACCCCTTTGGGTATTGTGAATACTCCTGCTCACCCTTCCGCCGCAACCGGACCGAATCAAAAACATATAATATGCGGTTCGGAAGGGATATTAGGTGTTATCACACAAGCTCGAATCAGACTCAAAGTCATTCCACAGCAAAAATATTACACCACATATTTGATAGACACGTTTGACAACGGAATCGAAATGTGTCGCCGGATTATGCACTCCGGATTAAAGCCGGCCACTGTTCGTTTATCGGATGAAGAGGAAACGGAATTCATTATTTCGTTAAGAGAACAAAAAGAAAACCAATGGAAAAACAGAATTCAGAAATGGTCATTGGAATTTGTTCGAAAACGCGGATTTCAAACCGGAAAACGCGCGTTATTACTTATAGGATTTGAGGGTGATAAAGAACAAATCAAGTACCATAGGAAAAAAATAAACAGAATTTTTTCGAGCTTTAAAACCTTTTATCTCGGAAAACGCGCAGCCCAAACCTGGTATCGACAGCGTTTCGAGAATCCGTACTTGCGGGATATTTTATTAGACTATGATCTGTTAGTAGATACACTGGAAACGTCTACTGAATGGAAGAATGTAAAACAACTCTATATGTCTGTCAGAAATTCGATCCTCAATGCATTTAAAAAATTAAAAATTCAAGGCGTTATCACTGCACATTTATCCCATCTCTACCCAACAGGTTGTTCCCTTTATTTTATATTGGTTGCATCTCCGGTTGTTGGAAAAGAAGTTGAAACATGGGAAGAATTAAAAGCGGCCGCTTCTAATGCAATTATCAATGCAGGCGGCAGTATCAGTCATCACCATGGTGTCGGGTTAGATCATCGTGCCTGGTTAAAGCATGATATCGGAGAACCATCTGTCGAGATGCTTCGAAAATTAAAAAAACAAGTCGATCCCCAAAACATTTTAAATCCAAAAAAATTAATACCCGATTCAAATGTGAAAATTGAAGCTTTTTTGGGGAAACAGGCCCGCATCGAAGACAGTCTTCTATTCTCTCCTGAGGTTCGGGAGGAGAATGTAAGAAAATTGCAATCCGAACAATTTGATATCCTGGTTATTGGCGGAGGAATCACAGGCGCCGGCATTATCAGAGACGCTGTATTTCGTGGATATCGAACTGCACTAATTGAAAAAGATGACTTTGCGTCGGGTACCAGCAGTAAGTCATCCAAGATGATACATGGTGGACTCCGTTACCTGAAAAATCTGGAACTCGGATTGGTTCATGAAGCCCTCCAAGAGAGAAAAACATTGATGGATCTGGCTCCGCATCTGGTTCATCCAATGCAATGTTTTTTGCCAATCTACGAGGATGCGCCAAACCCGCCATGGATGATTAAACTGGGTATGATGTTGTACGATGGTCTGTCGGCTACTAAAAATATCGGGTCTCACAAAATGATTCCCGTCGAGAAAATCCAAAAGCTGGAACCGGCATTATTGCGCAAGGGTCTGAAAAAAGTCGGACTCTATTATGACAGCTGGGCGGACGATTTTAGATTGGTGATGTCCACCATCCAGTCGGCTGCAAAGGAAAAAGGAGTGATAGCCAATTACGTAAAAGCGGTAGATGTTTTCAAAGAACGTGGAAATATGGCAGGTATTATGGCCCAGGACACAATAACCGGAGACATATTTCCCATTCGAAGCAGGCTTATAGCAAATGCCGCAGGTCCCTGGTCTGATGAACTGCGACATGCTTTATTTAAAGACAAGCAGCACCATATTCGCACCACAAAAGGAATTCACCTGCTCATGCATAGAGAACAACTTCCGGTAAATCATACGATTGTTCTTTTGTCCATCGAGGACCAACGACCAATCTATGTAATTCCTTGGAGAAGATTTATCCTGATAGGCACCACCGATACGGATTATGATGACGATCCAGACCGTGTACTCACCCAGAAAAGTGATGTGGTTTACCTTCTGTCATCCCTTAATTATTATTTCCCAGATATTAATCTTACTGAAGACAACATTATCTCTACTTTTACAGGGTTGCGTCCTCTAGTCTATGAGGAGCAAAAATCGGCATCAGCAGTTACCCGTGAATACCAAATTTTTGAAAAACCAGAAAACGTATTCACAATCATAGGGGGGAAACTGACTACCTATCGTACTATGGCAGAAGAAATGGTAAATCAAATGAGTAAGGTTCTGAAAAAATCATTTGATATCAGTGCTGAGAACAAAGAATGTACAACGAATAAACATCATTTGTATGGCGGTGATATTTCAGATTATGATAAATTTTTTAAAGAATGGACTGATCATCTTATCAATGGATACGATTTGGGAGAGGATATTGCTGAACACTTTGTTGAAACCTTCGGCAGTCGAATTCCAGATTTATTAACAGCCATCGATGAGACCGAAAAGGGAAAAAAACGATTATTACCGGAACTGCCCCATGTTTGGGGAGAATTAACCTATGCATTTCGCCACGAAATGGTGATGGGGCTGGATGATTTTCTAATACGGCGAACCCATCTGTTTTAGCTTGATCCAAAACAAGCATGGGACATTCATGAAGCAGTAGCAGACAAGATGGGAGAACTATTAGGCTGGTCACAATCTGATAAAAAAATGCAGATTGAACGCTATAAATCCAAGGTCAATATTATTCAACATTATCGGGCGAATAGGTCATTAAGGTACGATTCCTAGCTAATTGGAACTTTTATCAATGGTAAAAAGCTGTAGATCTTTGACCGAAAAAGAAAACGGGGTTATGAGTAAAGGAATAAAAGGATTGGAGAAAAGAATTCGAGAAGATAAGGCAATTGCCACAGCGATAAGAAAACTGAGGGAGTCTCTAACAAGGAATAGAAACCAATTCGCATTTAGTTAATTAGTTAAGACTGACCCCGTTTTTACCTATTGAAATTCACATGTTTTTTGTCGTCATTGACATCCAAATGATATAGTTTATTAAGGGCGATTATTTTTACCTATTGGAATTACCAATAAAATAATGGTGGAGGCGGGGAAGAGTCGAACCCAAAGGAAAGATTTTTTAGTCTGGCAGGTAACTGGTATATACTTGAGAACCGTACAGAACAAAGGAGAGCATTAAATGAAAACTGCCAAGCCGGTTCCGTTTCAAACAGCTAATCCTTTAAAGCCAATATCGCTATCCAAGATCCTTGATCGTGTTAGACCAGTCTGGAAGAACAGGGGTTTAGTGACAAAAGTTGAGTGTCTTCTTAAGGTGGATTTAGGTAGTGCCTGCCAAATACTATTTAATGCAACGATGAAAGATCTAAGAGAAAAGATCTTCACTGTTGGCATAGACACTATTCACACAACAATTACCCGTAACAACCTACCCCAGATCACCGATCATCAATCATTTAAATATTATCCGATCCCGGATCTGATTGAGCTTGCCGGTGTTTTAAACCTTCTTTCGAAGGAAGAGCGAATACACATTTCGAGATGTTACCGGATCATATGCGATCTGGCACATGAAAACGAAGAACAAAAAGTTGATTTAGAGGACATTCTATTTCTCTTCGAGTCCTGTATAACATGTGTTCTTGAAAAAGATTCGATGGGAATGACCGAGGATCTTGAGAGAAAAAGTTCCTTTAATAACGCCTATGACCGATCTCCAGCAAAAAGTACGCTCCGGGGTTTAAAAGGGGAAGGGAGACCATTCAAGAAAGATCGTTTTTTTGAGGCTATTCTCGACGCAATTCCCGAGATGATCGTCTATCATGATTGTGATTTGAATGTCCTTTGGGCCAACAAGGCCACCGCAGACTTTGTCGGGCTTACCCGCGAAGATATAATCGGAAAATACTTCTATGAGATCGCCTGCAGGAATAAGGAACCTTGTGATGATTGCCCCGTATGGAGAGGCAATACGATTTGGAATACCCGAAAAACTGAAAAAATTGAAAACAGACTTCTCAATGGAAGGCTCTACTTTACGAGATCTTGCCCTATTCTCCACAATAGTATACAGCTCCCAGGGCGTTTAGTAGTGGCGCAAGATATTACCGACCTCAAATACCGTTACGGAGTAAATGAGGCTTTGAATCTGATATCAGAGGCTTTTTCCAGTTCATGGGGTCTCCAATTAACATGTGAAAAACTTTTAGAAATAATTACGTCCCAATTTCATTACCCGACAGGTGTGATAACCCTTTATGATGAAAAAAGCGATGAAGTCGTTGTAATAGGAGCGATAGATAATTCGGGCAGAGTAGCCCCGTTAGACAGACGTCAGTCTCTTTCAAAAACATTTACCGGACGTGTCAAAGAAGATGGCAAAGTTATCAGCATAAGCGACTTGGGCCAAAGAACTGAATTTGAGGGATATATGCTCCAAAAAGCTGGGGCCGAGACCTTGATTGCCATTCCCTTGAACGCCGAAGGCCGAACAATTGGTGCTTTGATACTCGTAGACTTTGTGGAACGCCTTGACGCCACTTTAATAGTGGATGCCTTGCAAGCCGTCGCCAATCGTCTGGGGGCAGAGATCCTGCGGAAACAGGCGGAGGAAACATTAAGGCGAGAGCGAAATTTTACAACAGCCGTTCTGAATAATGCAGGCTCTCTCATTTTGGTTACTGATAAAGAGGGACGGATCGTCCGTTTTAACAAGACTTGTGAGCGTTTGACGGGATATTCCCACATTGAACTCAGGGGTCAATACCTTTGGGATTGCCTCATCCTCCCTGAAGAAAGAGATGTGTTCCTATCGCTTTTCCCCTTCACCCCTGATAAAGTGAAGGACCTGCCATCTAACTTTGAAAACAACTGGGTCACAAAAGATGGGCAAAGGCGGCTCATCTCTTGGTCAAATACCATTATGGGAGACGGTAAAGAAACTGAAATTCACATCGTATCAATCGGGATTGACATCACTGAGAAAAGAAAGATGGAGAAGGAGACCGAACTTAGACGACGTCAACTTATACAAGCTGATAAAATGGCATCACTTGGAATCCTCGTGTCCGGGGTGGCCCATGAAATTAATAATCCGAATAATGTGATCATGATGAATACGGAAATTCTTCGAGAGGCCTGGGATGATGTGATACTAATTCTTGAAAAATACATGAACGAGAGGGGTGATTTTAACCTGGCAGGAATCCCCTATTCAGAGATGTACACTCATATTCCGGAACTATTCGATGGTATTCAAGAAGGATCGGAACGGATCAGACAGATAGTGATGAGCCTGAAGGACTATTCCCGGGAAGATGTTTCAGATATTACGCAAGAAGTAAATCTCAATGAAGCAGTTGAAGCGGCGCTAAGACTTCTATCAAACCAGATTAAAAAAACAACGCAGTCCATTTCCGTGAACTACAGTGAAATCCTGCCCCCGGTAAAAGGGAAGCTCCAGCGTCTTGAACAGGTGATCATTAATATCATACAGAATGCCTGTCAAGCCCTTCCGAGTCGTGATAAAGGTATCGCTATAAGAACTTTTTATGATAAGAAAAACGGCGAGGTCGTGGTGAGTATCAAGGACGAAGGAATTGGTATCGCCCCGGAACACATGAGCAATATCTTCGATCCTTTTTTCACGACAAAGCGTGATACGGGAGGGACGGGACTTGGATTGTCCGTTTGCGCCGGCATTGTCAAAAAGCATAATGGACGATTGGAATTCTCCTCAAAACCGGACGAAGGGACCACCGTACGTCTGATGCTGCCTGCGGTGGTAGAGTGACTTCCCTTCTTAATCTTATGGCACACTATATAGTGCATTTTATCCCAAAGGAGTGGGTGCGATGAGCATAAATAATAATGGCCGCTATCCTTTTCATCCCATTCTAGTCGTGGATGACGAGGTTAACTCCCTTAAGAGTTTCGAATTAACCCTACGCTCCGGAGGATTCAATCACATCATTGTCTGTCATGACAGTAAGAAAGTTCTTCCCTTATTAGAGGAGACGGATATAGAATTAATCCTTCTCGATATATTAATGCCGGGGCTTTCGGGCGAGGAGATCCTTTCAAAAGTTGTCCAAGATTTTCCAAAAAAACCCGTAATAATGGTGACAGGTATCAACGAAGTAGACACGGCGGTAAGATGTATGAAGCAGGGTGCTTTTGATTATATTTTAAAGCCCGTCGATAAAGATCGACTCTTGCCAAGTGTCCGCAGGGCAATTGAAGTGGGACAATTACGTCGTGAGAATTTGAATTTAACAAGACGTTTTTTTTCCGAATCCCTGGAACACCCTGGGAGTTTCTCCAAAATGATAACGAACAACCGGAAGATGCAGAAGATCTTTCAGTATTGTGAGGCCGTTGCCGTGGGAGATTATCCTATGTTGATAACTGGAGAGACGGGGGTGGGAAAGGAGTTACTTGCAGAAGCCATACATGACCTTAGTGGAAGGAATGGTCCCTTTGTGGCTATTGATATCGCCGGGCTTGACGATAATATTTTTTCAGATACCCTCTTCGGCCACACAAAGGGGGCATTTACCGGGGCCGATTTCGTCAGAGGAGGCCTCATCGAAAAGGCCTTCGGAGGCACCCTTTTTCTAGATGAAATTGGCGATTTGACACCGGCGTCGCAGGTGAAGCTCCTTCGGCTTTTGGACAAAAAGGAATACTTTCCTTTGGGGTCCGACATTGCCAAACCCGCCCATGTGAGGTTCCTATTCGCCACCAATAAAGATCTGAAGGTTTTGAAAAAGCACGATTATTTCCGAGATGACCTCTTTTACCGAATTCAAACTCACCACGTTCATATCCCTCCACTACGGGAACGATTAGATGACATTCCCTTTCTTTTTGAGCACTTTCTTGACATGGCATGCCGGGAATTTAAGAAGAAGGAGCCATCTTATCATCAGGGACTCATAACACTCTTACGGAACTATCACTACCCTGGAAATTTGCGAGAACTGAAAGCGATGGTCTTTGACGCGGTCGGGCGAAACAAATGCAATACCATCTCTATGGAATTATTTGGTAAATCCATCCCAGGCCGATCTGATTCAACCGCTTTGGACGCTTCATCACCGCCTCACAATTACTGGGCCAAACAATTGACTCACCTACCGACTCTCAAAGAGGCTTCCCGAGTATTGATACAGGAGGCGCTAAATCGAGCCGACAACAACCAGCGGGTAGCGGCATTGATGTTGGGGATAACGCCCCAGGCATTAAACCAGCGTTTGAAAAGAAGTCAATGACTCCCTCTTTTCAGGTTATCAATCTTTCTTAATTAATAAACTTTTCTTGATAAGCGGCCTTCACAGGCATCAGTGACCACCTGCAGCCGTATCCCATGGTACAAGATCAAGATTTCTTACCCCGGATTTCGAATCCTCATCAATCCGACAGGAAACAAAAAAATAATTAATATCAATAAGTTTGGCCTTTTTCTGGTTATTGGCCCAAGTTTTGCTGTAGTGCTTTTCATTTAAGTTGCAGTCACGCTCGAAGTATATATCCCAACCAAAACGATATTATCGTGATTTCCTCACTACAATTAATAAATTCATTGAAGAAAAGATGATAACCACATAGGGAATTAGGGTAATTTCTTCTATTCAATGAATATATCGAGGGAACCGGCTGCTGTAATGTAAAAAGTACTGCGTATCTTTTTAAAAAAAATGTCATGTATAGATAATTAAGCGGCAAAATGTTAGAGCAAACCACACACCACTCGGGGATTCCTCCCTGACACATAAAAGTAACCTAACCGTCCATTCTTTTATCACCCCATTCTTATACAATCCTAAGGAGGTGCAAAAATGATACCGCTGAAGCAAGATCTTTCCATATACAATAAATTGAATCTTGATTACCCGCCTGTAGGTATCAAGTATGAGTTCCACAAACCGGAAGGGATAGAGCCGCTGGGTGAAGAACACCTTGCTTTCTGTGAAATGATCAAAGAGGCGCAAAAAAGAGAAACCCCGTTTTATTTCACTGTGGAGAACGAGAACTGTTTCGGAACGATAACCCTGGGAATGATGGAAGCGCCCCCAAATTTAGAAGCCGGACACTTGGGAGTTAAGTTCGAGATATTTCAGGATGCGCGTGCTAATCACCATCTCTATCAATTCCTTCCTAAAATGGAGAAGGGTGCGGTTAACTACGTCGCCTTATCTAATTTAGACAAACTGACATTCGATCCGGATCTGCTGGTTCTTCTGGCCAAACCTGGGCAGGCAGAAATTGTGCTGAGGGCCATGAGCTATTCGACAGGAGAAATATGGGAACCTAAAAAAACGGGCGTATTGGGCTGTGCCTGGCTGTTTATTCTTCCATATAAAAGCGGCAAAGTGAATTATACGGCTACCGGTATGTCATTCGGAATGAAAGCCCACCAGGTCTTTCCGGAGGGATACATTCTAATCAGTATCCCATATCAAAAAGTACCGATGATAACACAGAACCTGCATGAGATGAAATGGGACCTCCCATCATTCACGAAAACCAGGGAGGAGTTTCTGCAGATAAAGGAGAGATTCATGGGCGAGATAGTCCAAGAATCAGAAAATCCCTAAACAGGTAAAATCAATCATGGGAAAGATCATCCTCGCAGGATGCGACCTGGAAGGAGAACAATAGATCTTTCGATTGAAAGGAGGCGTAAAGTGTCCAGGCAAAAGTATTTTTCACTTGAGCAAAATTATAATGATGTCGTTCATCGGGCCGTGGAAGAGTGCATCCTATGTGGGGAATGTTTGAGAAAATGTCTGACCTATCCGCTATCTCCATTAAAAGATAAACCCCCAGAGGAAATGATACAAGAAATGATAGAATTCCTAAAAGAGGGGTCCTTTACGGAAAATGTTTACCTTAGGGCTTTTGGTTGCGCCGGGTGTGGATATTGTTCTGATTCCTGCCCTCAAGAAATCGATCCCTTGCTGCTCCATGAGGGGTTGAAAATGAAGTTGCTCAAACAAGGAAAAGAGCCGCCTGAAGTGATGAATTTCGTCGTCCCTGGGCAAAGAATGAATCTATACGAAATTCTTTCCTCTCTTCAGATGAAGCCTTCTGAAGCAAGATGGGTAAAGAAACCACCCGCAAGCCCGCAAAAAACTGAAAACTTGGTTTTTCTCGGATGTTCTCCGGTAGCGCTCCCCGATAAGATTTTTCATTTCCTGGATATCTTAGAAAGAATGGGGGTTGACTTCTTCACCCTGGCTGGGGGGGAACTTTGCTGTGGTACCAGCTTTTGCCCTGCAGCAGGGAAGGTTAAGGAGTCAGAAGAAATGGCCCGGGAATTGATCGACAATATTAAGGCCTTTTCTCCTGAAAGGGTTATCCTTTTCTGTAACGGTTGTTATCGCCAGTTTACGGAGTTCTTTCCCAGCTTTCTCGATATGGACTTGGAGGTTCAGCATTATACCCAGTTCTTTCTCGATAATCTGAAAAAGTTTAAGTTTACAAAACCCTTAGGCAAAAAGGTGTTTTTATATGAGTCCTGTATGACTCGTCGCACCAAATTAACTGGTTCGGCAAAAACACTCCTGGAGGCTATTCCTGGGGTGGAGCTGGTGGACCCGAAACTCGATGAGGAACAAATCCTTTGTTGCGGGGGAATAGCTAATATGACGAATCCCCCATTAGGTCAACAGGTGGGAAAGGTCCTTATCGACAATATTTTAAAAATCAAGGCCGATTATATAGCGAATACATGTTCATTCTGTAGACTGACCTTCTATCCCTATGAAAAACAGTATTCATTTAATGTGAAAGATATTGCTACATTAGTAGACGAGGCAATGGAGGGCAAGGAGTACGAAGATAAAATGAAGACATACTGGAATTGTGAAAGTGTTGACGAGATAATCGAAAAATCCAGAGAGAATTTTGAGGCTAATGGATATAAGGTAGAAGAAATGAAGCATATTCTACCGATGATTTTCCACCTGTTATAGGCTTGTGATGATTTGATTTCAAACTCATAAAATTGGAAAGAAAAAACTGATGGACTGGTTACATTAAGAAACACAAGAGCCTCTAGGGAGATATAAAATCTCTAGAGGCTAGATAGGGGCACCTTCTTGAAAGCTCTTTTCATGGCTTCCTCCAGAAGGTTAAGGTTGGTGGTACGATTTAAGATATCTTACATATTTA
>Ga0209536_100013843_pt1 | contig 11609 bp, 6 predicted proteins | sample DeeMarSeWOR28_12_FD_187461 | JGI IMG/M metagenome (GOLD analysis project Ga0209536, IMG submission 187461) | Marine sediment microbial communities from White Oak River estuary, North Carolina - WOR-2-8_12 (SPAdes) (version 2) | ecosystem: Environmental > Aquatic > Marine > Intertidal zone >... | reverse complement strand
ATGCTATTGGCCTCGACAATGTGACCATGCCACTCAATCCGGACGTTACTATCACGGAGTTCGGCCCGGGCCGTCCGATGCCGAAAGGGGCAATTCAGTTTCGCTTGACCGTTCTCGATACTGACATAAACAGCTTCGTCCATACCGTCGAGCATTTCATTATACTTTGCAAGCCGTTTCCTTAGTTGGTCTATATCTTTTGGTGGACTCTGGCCTAATTCCGCCAACTCCTTTTCTAAATCGGCTCGCTCTTGGTGCATATTGGCAAATTCCCTTTGAAGCTTTTCCCACTGCTCATCGTCCCCTCTTATATTATACGTCAGGCGAACCTGCTTAGCTTCGAGAATTCTCTGACCGGTATGCACCTGCAACTTGTCTGCTGTTATTTCGAGCCAATCCATGGACTTCGTTGAACGAATTCTCAGGTTGCCGGCCTGGCTATCGACAATGAGCTTACCGCTGGTGTGCATGGTTAAGGTCTCAAGTGCAGGCATTCCTCCCATTTTTGCCAGAAAGTTTGCCGCCACCAGCTTGCTCTCGAACTGCCCTGCCGACAGCATCGCGGCCAATCCTTTAACGTCACCGACGTCGGCCATCTGCCGAACCTCGGTTAACTCGGTATGAAGCTTCTTTAGGATTTGCTGTCCCTCGACTTTGGGATGCGGTCCTTCCTTAGTTACGTTTATGTTCGGTGGTTCTTCAGTCGAACCGCCAAATATTTTGATTCCAACAAGGATCCCGAGAACTACACCCGCCGCAACGGCGATTTTTGTGATTGGGCTATATCGAACTGCCCGCCATATACTCCGTTGATGAGTGTGGGAATCCTGTTTAGCCATCGACCGGAGCATTTGAAATTCTTCGGGGTATTTTTGTTTCCATTTCTCTGCGTCAAATTCCGGCTTATGTGAGTCGATGGTCCGGTTTATTATTTCATCCAGCCATTTTTCATCTTTTTCTTCGCTCATAATTGCACCTTGCCAAAACCGTTACGTCTTAGGTAATTTGCCATTTTTTTCTTTGCTCTTCGCAGCCTCCCGTTTATTGCCTGTTCGGAGATGCCCAGCACGGCTGAAATTTGTTCGTACGTCATACCATCATAAAACCGCAGGAAAATCACTTCTCTTGCCGGGGCTGAGAGCTTGTTCAGGGCCTCCCTGACAGCTTCGGTGGTTCCATTTTCATTCGATTTTGCAGCTATCGTCGAAAGGTCGTCAGTGGTGTGGAACCACTCTTGCCTTTTTACTACATCCAGCGCGACATTCCTGCAAATGACAGCGAGCCAGGAGGCAAATTTGCTTTTATTTTTCAACTGCGACAGTTTACGAACAGCCTTTGCGAATGCCTGCTGGGCCGCATCTTCAGCCAAGTGCCTGTCGCCGATCATCGAATGGGCAATAGCAACCGTAGCCGGATAATATCGCCGGCATAACTCTGTGAAGCTGCCCGCATCGCCGTCGCAGGCTTGCTCGACTAATATTAAATCCGGCTTTTGCTGCACCAACCTTTCCTTTTTCAATTTTTATTCGCCCCGGCCCAGTTCTCACTCTTGTAGACTTGTATTTAATCTCAAAATGGGCGCTGAAATTTCGAATTTTTCATTATATACGCTCCGTCATGTTAAAAGAACGGAAAAACCAACCTCTATGGGCTGAAAGTGGAGATTCTGCGTCGTCTGCGAAAATAGGTTTGACGGTGCTTTGGAGCGGTATTATATTGGCCGGTTTAACATGAAGTGAAACTGCGAATAATTGTTGGAGCATAAAATGGACAAGAACAAGATTGTCGCCGAGGGCATAACCTTCGACGACGTGCTATTATTGCCTGCAAAAAGCGGTGTCGTGCCGAGCCAGGCCGAAACAAGCACACAATTGACCAACAATATCACGATAAATATCCCGATTGTCTCGGCGGCCATGGACACGGTTACCGAGGCGGCGCTGGCGATAGCGCTAGCCCAGGAAGGCGGAGTTGGGGTAATTCACAAGAATCTGAGCGTTGAGGCCCAGCAAAGAGAGGTGGCAAAGGTCAAACGCAGCGAGCACGGCGTGATTCTGGACCCGGTAACGTTATCTCCGGGCGAACCTGTCAGAAGGGCACAGGAGCTGATGAACGAACAGAATGTCTCGGGCGTCCCAATCGTGGACGGCAAGAAGCTCGTTGGAATTTTGACCAAGAGGGATTTGAAGTTTCTTAAAGACTATGATGTCAAGATTAGTTCTGTAATGGTGAAGAATAACCTTGTTACAGGCCCTGCCGGTACGACTCTTGAACAGGCCAAGGAGATTTTACAGCAACACAAAGTTGAGAAACTGCTTCTGGTCAATTCGGATGGCGCACTGGCGGGTTTGATAACTATGAGGGACATCGACCGGGTCCAGCAGTATCCGATAGCGGCCAGGGACAAGCGGGGCAGACTGCGGGTGGGAGCTGCGGTGAGCGTTCATGACTACGAGAGAATAGAGGCCCTGATAGCTGCGGATGTTGATATCATCGTGGTTGATACCGCTCACGGCCATTCTCAAAATGTCATCGATACCCTCAGGAAAATCAAAGCAGAGTATGATATCGATGTGATTGCAGGCAATATTGCGACTGCTGAAGCAGCGAAGGATTTAATAGAAGCCGGTGCAAACGCCGTAAAGGTCGGCATCGGGCCCGGTGCAATTTGTACGACGAGGGTAATTTCCGGTGTTGGAGTGCCGCAGGTGTCGGCGATAATGAACTGCGCCGAAGTGGCCGAATCGGATGGCATTCCTGTTATTGCCGACGGTGGTATAAGGCAATCGGGCGATATAAGCAAGGCCATTGCGGCCGGGGCTTCAAGCGTGATGGTAGGATCTTTGTTTGCGGGCCTGAAAGAAAGTCCGGGCCAACTGGTTATTTACAAAGGCAGGCAGTTCAAAGAATACAGAGGTATGGGGTCTTTGGGAGCGATGGTAAAAGGTTCGGCGGAACGGTACGGGCAGAAGAGCTCCACGAAGCGGGAGAAACTCGTGCCCGAAGGCGTGGAAGGACGAGTGCCGTACCGCGGGACACTCGATGCCTTTGTCTATCAACTGGTTGGCGGGCTTCGGGCAGGTATGGGCTATTGCGGGGCACGAAATATTGAAGAGTTGAGGAATAACGCTCGCTTCGTCCGTACAAGCGCAGCGTCGGTGGCCGAATCGCATCCACATGACATCCAGATAACCAAAGAGGCGCCGAACTATTCGGCTGCCGTACCCTTTGAGGACTGACAATGAGTCAATGCCTGAATGAGTGGATAAATACGTCGCATTCCTGCATGTACGCATTTCTTGTTGAGGATTTTTTATGCCGCGGGAGATGATAGCAATCCTGGACTTTGGCAGCCAGTATGGTCAGTTGATAGCAAGGCGTGTCCGCGAGCATAATGTATATTCGCGGATTTGCCGGGCGGAAGTAACAGCAGAGGAATTATCGAAGCTGTCGGTTAAGGGTTTGATACTTTCCGGCGGACCTGCAAGTGTCATAGTCGAAGGAGCACCGAGATGCGATGAAAAAATCTTCGAAATGGGCGTTCCGATTTTGGGTATCTGCTATGGTATGCAATTAGGCTGTCAGATTTTGGGAGCGGATATTATCGCCGCTGAGAAACGCGAGTACGGCAGGACAAAATTAGAGATAACCGACAAAAGCAATTTGTTTGCGAACATGCCGGATTCAACCACGGTCTGGGCCAGTCACGGTGACCAAGTCGGCCAATTAGGCGGTGATTTTGTCAAGCTGGCTACTACGGAGACGTGTCCATTTGCCGCAGTAAAACATAAAGAAAAGAAATTCTTCGGTGTTCAGTTCCATCCGGAGGTTGCGCATACGCCAAAGGGTTCGGTTGTTTTCAGGAATTTTCTCTATGATATTTGCGGGTGCGGCGGCGACTGGAAAATGAGCGACTTTGTCAGCGAGACGGTGGAATCAGTTCGAAAGCAGGTCGGCGGTGCTACGGTTATATGCGGCCTGAGCGGCGGGGTCGACTCGTCGGTTGTGGCTTCGCTGGTTCATAATGCGGTAGGTGAGCAGCTTGTATGCATCTTCGTCGACAACGGTCTGCTGAGAAGGAACGAGGCAGAGAATGTTGTTTCGACTTTCCGTGACCATTTTCATATCGACTTGCGTGTTGTTGATTGGTCTGAGCAGTTTTTGAGTGCACTTGCGTCAGTGACGGATCCCCAGCAGAAGCGTAAGATAATTGGTGCCGAATTTATCGAGGCTTTTAAGTCCGAGGCGTCGAAAATCACCGACGCCAAATTTCTTGCCCAGGGTACTCTTTATCCTGATGTCATCGAGTCGGGCGCCAAAGACGGTAATCCGGCGGCCAATATCAAGATACATCACAATGTCGGTGGGCTTCCCTCTGAACTGGGTTTTGAACTGATTGAGCCGCTGCGGGATTTGTTCAAGGATGAGGTCAGGATTGTCGGTGAATATCTGGGACTGCCGGAAGATATCGTTTGGCGTCATCCTTTTCCGGGGCCCGGTCTGGCGGTGAGAATAACAGGTGAAATTACTCCCGAAAGGCTTGAAATCCTTCAGGCCGCTGATGAGATTGTAATAGATGAAATAAAATCGGCGGGATTATACAGAAAGATATCACAGGCCCTTGCGGTGCTTGTGCCTGTCGGAACGGTCGGTGTCATGGGTGATGAGCGGAGTTACGAAAATATTATTGCCGTTCGGGCAGTTGAGACACCTGATTTTATGACCGCTGATTTTTCAAAGATTCCCTATGAGGTGCTTGGGACGATATCGAGCAGAATAATTAATGAAGTTCGAGGAGTCAACAGGGTGGTATATGATATATCGAGTAAACCGCCCGCAACTATTGAATGGGAGTAGTTATTTGTATTATATATCACTTTTAGAGTATTTGGTTGAAATTTGGTCACCTGCGTCTGGATTTTAGGATATGGAGGTAAATAAGCATGAGACGATTGGTTATAATTCTATCGGCGACAATAATGTTGGCTTTCAGCGGCTGTGCCGTACCAACGAGCAGCGATGTCAGGGTAAAAAAATTACGCTGTGAGTACCGTGTTAATCCTCTGGGGATTGATGTGGTCAAGCCGCGGCTTAGCTGGATTCTGGAATCGAACCAGAGAGGCCAGGTGCAAAACGCTTACCAGGTTCTGGTGGCCGGCAGTGAAAGAAAGCTGGAACGTAATAAAGGTGACCTCTGGAACAGCGGAAAGGTCGAGTCGGACCAAAGCATTCAGGTTGTGTACCAAGGTAAAGAACTGAAGTCGCGTATGGGCTGCTACTGGAAGGTGAGAGTGTGGGACAAGAAAGGTAATGCGTCGGCCTGGAGCGATCCGGCTTTCTGGACAATGGGTTTGCTCAAGCCCGAAGACCGGCAGGCTGAATGGATAGGCTATGATGCCCCGGCACCGCCTTCCTATAAAGAAAAATCCGCCCCCGACCTGCTTAACTTCGAAGGATGCAGGTGGGTGTGGTTTCCCGAGGGCGAGCCTCATAAGAGCGCCCCGATTGGAACGCGGTACTTCAGGAGAAAAATCGCAATCGGCGCCGACCAGAAGATCAAACTGGCAAGGTTCAAGCTTGCGATGGATAACGAAGGAACACTTTTTGTGAACGGTGAGAAGGTACAAAAGTTTTCAGGATGGAAACCGCCTTACACTTTTGACATAACCGAAAAGCTAATCGCGGGCATAAATTGCTTTTCTATAGCGGCTGAAAATCAAGGTGATAAGCCCAATCCCGCTGGACTCGCCGGTAAGCTGCTTATAGAGTTTGAAAGCGGCGATGCGGTTGCAATTTTGATCGACCATTTCTGGAAAGTATCTAATACCGAACAGCAAGGTTGGCGGGATGTTGATTTTGATGATACTGCCTGGGTAGATGCGAAAGAGATGGTCCAGGTTGGAGGTGGGCCGTGGGGAAAGGCTGAGAAACAGGATTTGGTTTTACCACCGCCGCCGTATCTGCGCAGAACTTTTTCGGTCGACAAACCTGTCAGGCAGGCAACGGTTTACGCATCGGCTTTGGGGCTTTACGAGCTGCATATCAACGGACAGCGCGTTGGCGAAGATTACTTTACACCGGGCTGGACCGATTATACCAAGCGGGTTTACTATCAGACTTACGACGTTACGGATTTGTTGGGTCAGGGTGACAATTCCGTCGGGGCCATTCTTGCAGACGGCTGGTACGCCGGATACCTGGGCTTCGGTCGAAAGAGAGAACATTACGGTAACAAGCCGCGGCTGTTCGCCCAGCTTGAGATCGAGTATGAAGATGGAGGCATGCAGACGGTCGTTACCGACAAGTCGTGGAAGGCCAGCTACGGCCCGCATCTTGAGGCCGATTTTCTGATGGGTGAAATCTATGACGCACGTAGGGAGATGGCCGGATGGAGCGAGCCCGGCTTCATTGATGCGACGTGGAAACCGGTGGTCGTCGGCGCTGAATTAAAACCACTGGTTCAAAGCTATCCCGGAGTGACGGTTCAAGAAACTCAGGAAATCAAGCCGATTAAAATCACTGAGCCGCAGAAAGGCGCTTACGTTTTTGATATGGGGCAGAACTTTGCCGGCTGGGTCAGGCTAAAAGTTACGGGAAACGCCGGGACGAAAGTTGTGCTGCGATTCGCGGAGATGCTCAATCCGGATGGCACCATCTATACCACGAACCTTCGCGAGGCTCGCTGCACCGATACGTATATCCTGGCCGGCGGCGGCGAGGAAGTTTGGGAACCTGACTTTACATTCCACGGTTTTCGATACGTAGAGATTACCGGTTTCCCCGGCAAACCTTCGCTCGATACGATTACCGGAATTGTCGTGCACTCCGTAACGCCGCCAGCGGGGACATTTGAGTGCTCTAATCCTATGGTCAATCAGCTCCAGCGCAACATAGTCTGGGGTCAGCGGGGCAACTTTATCGAAATACCGACCGACTGTCCGCAACGCGATGAGCGATTGGGCTGGACCGGCGATGCGCAAATTTTTATCCGCACGGCAACATATAATATGGACGTGGGGGCATTTTTCACAAAGTGGCTGGTTGACCTGGAAGACGCACAGACCAAAGAAGGCGCCTTTCCCGATGTAGCTCCGCACAAGGTTGCGATGGGCAGCGGCGTGCCGGCTTGGGGTGACGCCGGTGTTATCTGCCCGTGGACAATTTACAAGGTTTATGACGATAAGCGCATCATCGAAAAGCATTACGAGTCGATGAAAAAGTGGATTGCGTATCTGAAGAAGAACAGCAAAGACCTGCTTCGCCCCGCCTATGGTTACGGTGACTGGGTCGCAGTAGGGTCCAACACGCCGAAAGACGTAATTGCAACGGCGTATTTTGCCTACAGCACAAGCCTTGTGGCGAAAACAGCGGCCGTTCTCGGTAAAGACGAAGATGCGAAAAAATACGAGGCTTTGTTCCGACAAATCAGGGAGGCCTTCAATAAAGCGTATGTTTCCGAGGACGGGCGTATCAAGGGTGATACGCAGACCTGCTATGCGATGGGAATTTACTTTGATTTGCTTGCTGTCGATAAACGCGAGCTTGCGGCCAAGTACCTTGTCGAGGCTATCAGGAAAAAGAACTGGCACCTCTCGACTGGATTCGTCGGCCTGAGCTATCTTTTGCCGGCACTTTCACAGACGGACAATCTCGATGTCGCTTATCGTCTTCTTAATAACGAGACCTTTCCAAGTTGGGGTTACAGTATCAAAAACGGCGCAACCACAATCTGGGAGCGCTGGGATGGCTGGACCGAGGACAAGGGATTTCAGGATCCGGGCATGAACTCTTTCAACCACTATGCTTTCGGTTCGGTAGGCCGCTGGATGTTCGGCGTCGTTGCGGGTATCGACACCGATGGCCCCGGTTACAAGCGAATAATTATTGACCCGGAACCCGGCGGAGGTTTCAGCTATGCAAAGGCGAGCTACGAATCCATTCACGGCATGATCAAGAGCTTCTGGGAAATAAAGGACAACAGGTTTACGTTGAAAGTCACTATCCCGGCAAACACGAAGGCTACTGTTTATGTGCCGGCCGATAAACCTGAGAGGGTCACCGAATGCGGCATACCGGCGGCGATGTCTGATGGTGTTAAGTTCCTACAGATGGAGGCCGGCAAGGCGGTGTACGAGATCGGTTCTGGAAACTATGTATTTACCTCCGGGATTTAAGCTGAAAAGGCGGTGATACAAAGTGGAATCAGAAATTAGTCGAAGTATGATTGTTTCTGTTCTTTCGCTTTCTTTGGTATTGAGTTTGGTTGCGTGCCTTCTTTCGGGGGGATGTGATGCCGAATCCGCAGACCACGTTCAGGGCTCAACAAGGCTGAAATCGGCGGAAGCTTCCGATTGCGGTGGCTCCTGTTATGAAAGGGCCTTACAAGTCGCCGAAGAAGCGAAAGCCCGTGTCGAGCTGGACGACAAACCCTGGCCCAGGGGCTCTCTAATGTTGGGTCAGGTTGATTTGAAAGGAGACGGGCAAAAAAGCCGTTTCAAGGTTAGAGCCAATTGGGGATCCAGAGAGAGTGAGAAGTTTTTGACGCTCGTCTCACCGGGCAAGCCGGAACCGGTCGAGCTTTACCTTTTCTGGAGTAGCCTGTGCATGTACTATCCGCCGGGAGTGAGATGGTCAGAGAATGTCGACGATCCCGATTATGCCGACGAGCGTGAGTTTCTGGAAAAGATCAGGTACGCTTATGGTTACATATCCGAAGCCGATATTTTAGCCCGTGCCGACGACCCGAATTATGCGATTCATCTTTGGGGCAAGGATAACGGCAGGATTCAGGAAGGTAAAATCACCATTCGCCAATATAAGGGACGTCCAAAATATCTTTCTAAAACAAAACCCCGCCTGGAAGAAGGCTCGATGCTATACGCGAAATACCGCTCTGGAGTTGTTGCGTATGACCGCCAGGCTGAGGAGTATTTTTTGATATTTTATCCCGACAGTGGTTGGACTTCGCCGAGTGTCTTTGCAAAGGCCGATTCCTGGCTTTTGATTGGGAACTGGGGCGGAGTTCTGGTGGCGGTGGACCTTAAAGACTATTATCTTAAGAGATTTGAGTCGCTAAAAGGTACAATCGGCAAAATCGAGGTGACCGAGACGAAAATCATCGTTGATGACGGCAGGTACGAGATAGAAAGGCCAATACTTAGAACCGGCGAAAAATTTCGAGATTATAGGTTTAAATTAACAAGCTTAAAGTAAGTCTACTTCGATTAATAGTTCACATCTTCTTTTCATTTCCGCTCTAACTGCATCTTGAAAAGCGTCAACACCGCGTTCATCATTAGTTGTAGCCTCTATTATGATTGAGATACGTCATCAGGTTTCTGATCAGCCGCGAATTTGTGTTTTTGTGACTTTTCTATACTATAAAACTGCGATGAGTAGGGGATAACTTGAATTTGTAAGGAGGATTTTGTATTTTATTAAACAGGAATCTCTGCAGAATAGCTAAGTAGGTCTAAATCAGAGAGCCCGGTTTACAATCGCGAAATAACGATTAAAGAAAAGGCAAATGCCGATGTATTCAAAGAAAGTTTTCTGCTTAGTCGTGATTTTTGGATTATGCTGCAAAGTGTATGCGGAACATGATCCGAATGCCTGGGAAAAACTGAATCTCGGATCGACCCAGCTTGCCGGGGCAACTGTTTACTACGAAAAATGTTTTGAGCCTAACTTACCCTTTTTTGAAACAGCTTACAAACGATTTCTGGCAGAACAGGATAAAGCAAGGATTTTGCCTTTCAAGCAGGAACAAATCATTGCTGAGATCAATGAAATCCTCGGCACTACTGAGCCAAATTCCGGTATAAAGGTAAATTTTCTGGAAATTTTCGCAGGTTCCTTCTTCCCATCCAAGCCAACTTTTTATCTGGTCAAGCGAACTACTACAAAGGATTATCTGCGAGCCGGTGGCCAACTTCCCAACTATGAATACGATGCGGCCACTGATGTGGCTACATATCGATTTGAAATCAAGCTGAACAGTGAAAACAAACCGGCGGAAGAGGTCGAATTGTCGTTTCCGCTTGGGTCTGAAACGGAATTTGAACAGGAAGTCAGTGATATATTCAGCATGTTTGCCAAGGAACATATTGGTGCCTATAAGGCAGGTGTCGCCATACATGAGTTAGTTGAGATAATTCTCTTTAAACAAATAAAACCCAGAGGAGTGTATTGGCGATGGTTCACTGATGGTTTTGCCAATGCTGTCGCGCATAAACTTTTGAAACAATATGCCGGTGCGGAAATAGCCGATCGATTCATCTCAGCGTATGACGTCAACGATTATAAAGATCTGGAAAAGGAAATTAACCTTTTATACTGGATGAGCGCTCATTATTGCATTTTATCCTTAGGGGGGCCGGTAGAGTACGAGAAACGGTTATCCCTTGCCAGATATTCCTACGCAACGCTTGAAGCACAAAGACTTATTGATAAACACGGAATCAAATGTGTCAAACAAATACTCGATATACTCGGCCGGAGGGAGCTGAGTAGCTGTGAAAATCTTATGTCGGCTATCCAAGAAGCCACCGGCGAAGATATGCGACGGCGACTTAGCCGATACCAAACCTTTGCCACAGCTAAAGAAGGTATCCCGAAATATACAAATCCCTTTGCTTCGGCTTCTAAAAGGAATGATTATGAGCAGATGCTGATTAACTTGTTTCGAATTATGGAGCTGCAGGATTCTCCTTATTCTCCGAATAACCTTCAGAGCTGGCATAATGCCGCCCTGTTGCTGTATAAGATGGGACATGAAGAGGTCGGCGATCAGGTAATGCAGAAGTGTATTGAACTTTTTGAGGGCAGCTCCATACCCCAGGGAAAGGAAGCAGCGATGGAGGCATTCTTGCTTTATGCTCTCAAATGTAATAATCCCCGAAAGGCTTATGAGATGGCAGAGGAACTTCTGAGACTCAAAGCCGATGATAAAGTTGCGCTGACAGTTCGAATGCTCGTTAGTGCCGATTCGAGTAAAGTCGAAGAAGCAAAACAAATAGCCAGTAGGATTCAAAACATCGAGAAAAATAAGCAATCTCCTTTCTATAAAATCGCCTCTAAAATTCTTACCATTGATCCTAACCAATAATCTTTGAGTTAGTGTAAGTTCGGAATGTAAACAATACGATAAACTATAAGGATAAACCGGATATGAAAAAGGTCGTCATTTTTTGCGTAGTCATAGTAATCCTGTGTGCAAGTGCTTACTCTGAAGAAACAGCAACAAAGAATACACCTAAAAATCTCTGGAGCAAAGAGAAGGCGTGGCAGTGGTACTGGGAAGTTTCGCCGATACGGGGATGTAACTATCTGCCGCGGACGGCCGTCAACATGACGGAGATGTGGCAGGCGGATACTTTCGATCCTGATACCATCAATGAGGAACTGGGCTGGGCGGCAAAGGCCGGCTACAACAGCGTGCGGATCTATCTGCAGTATATTGTATGGAAGGACGATCCGGAGGGACTCAGGAAACGGCTCGATAAATTCCTGACAATTGCAGATAAGCACGGAATCAGCTCGATGGTGATTTTGTTTTGCGATTGTTCCTTTTCCGGTAAAGAGCCGTACCTGGGCAAGCAGGATGAGCC
>Ga0209536_100013842_pt1 | contig 11609 bp, 13 predicted proteins | sample DeeMarSeWOR28_12_FD_187461 | JGI IMG/M metagenome (GOLD analysis project Ga0209536, IMG submission 187461) | Marine sediment microbial communities from White Oak River estuary, North Carolina - WOR-2-8_12 (SPAdes) (version 2) | ecosystem: Environmental > Aquatic > Marine > Intertidal zone >... | reverse complement strand
GGGGAGCAGAGGCGCCGATCCCCTGCATAAGGCGGCCAAAAAGCATAATGGAGAAGCTGGTAGCAAAGGCTGCGAAGAGGGCACCGGTGATGAACAGCGCGTAGCCAGCATAGATGGCTGGTTTGCGGCCTATTCTATCGGATAGCGGTCCAAAGAACAGCTGACCAAAAGCCAAACCCAGGAAGATAACAGAGATAACGAGCTGGCGCGAATTAGGATTTTCCACCCCGAGCTCGCTCCCGATCTGGGGAAGTGCAGGCAGCATCGCGTCGATCGACAATGCCAGAAGCGACATCATCAAGGACATGAGGACAATAAATTCGAGATTAGATGGGCCTGCTTTTTGTTTGGTGGATATTGTTTGTGAAGGTGTAGTCATTGGTGATGAAATATGGATTGCGTTGAGAGATACGATGCATTCAGTATTATAAGCGGTAAACGCGCGGCCGGGTGGAAAGATAATTTTATGCAGCACGAGAAGAAATGCTCCAGATTGTTACAAGGGCAGAAAATTACCCTTGACTTAATTATACATACATGTTAGTATGTATAAAGAGGTTGAAAATGAGACGCACCAAGGATGAAGCTGAACAGACCCGACAAGACCTGCTGGAGGCAGCACTTACCGTATTCAGCCAGAAAGGCTACACCGCCACCCGCCTGGAGGATGTCGCCCGGGCAGCAGGGGTCACTCGCGGCGCGATCTACCACCATTTCGGCAGCAAGGCAGAGCTATACGAGGTGCTGATCGAGGAGGCCAACAAGGTTGGCAATTCGGCTATCGACCGGGCGATAAATGAAGGCGGCACCTTCATCGAGATCGTAACTCGCATCCTGGTATACACCTTCAGCTTGCTGGAAGATGACCGGCGCTTCAGCGAGGTGATGGCGCTGCAGCTGACCACGCCGGATGCAGAATTGCTCTCCCGGGGACGCTATGATGAGGCCCAGGAGCTGGTATCCAGCATCGGTGGTTTTTTCAAGATGATCATCGAGCAGGGTGAGCTGCGGGGGGACCTGGATCCGTTGATGGCGGCCAGGGCTTTCCTTGGGTACCAATACGGGCTTTCCAGTTTGTGGCTCTTCAACCGGGATGCATTCTCGATCAAGGAGAGCGCGCCCGAGCTGGCGGAGATCTTCGTGCGCGGCATCGATTAACAAGTTATTTTTTTTCATTTATACATACATGCATAAATGTATATAAAATAAGGAGATTGAGTTATGGAAAAGAAACAGTTAGGCCAAGCAGTAAGCATATTTTTAGTTTTGACGATCGTGGGATTGCTGATGATCCTGGTCCCCTACCGGGTTGACCTGGCTCAGCAAGCAGTCGAATCCGCCCTGCAGAACAGCCTGCCGCTGATCGGCAGCGCAATGATGGCTGCCGGGATGGTCTTCTTTCTCTTGGAGATGACCCGTATGGAGAGGGAAAAGATTAATTGAGTGCTTTGAAAATTAGATTCTAAATTAGCGCGATAAAAACTTGCTACGGGTATGCCCGGATTGAGTGGAGTGTGCTGCTCAAAAGGTGGCAAACAGGTTACATAGATAACTCGTGCCCACGCTCCTGCGTGGGCACGAGTAAGAGACAGCCTTATACCTAGTCGGTGAGGGAAGATTCAACGTAATTTGTTAACTTGTCGAAGGCTTGTTCCCAACCACCGCCGGCACCCGAATCCGCTGGCATCCCGGCATGGGTCAAGACCATCCTGGTGCGTTCACCAAGGTCCTCCAGGAGCACGGTGATTTCGGTTGTCTCGGGATATCCTTCCGGCATTCCCATGGCTGAAGGTGAGACCAGGTTTCCATTTTCGTCAGACGGGCTCTCTGTATAGACCAGGCGCTTGTTGGGCACGATTTCCGTGTATTCGCCAGTAGTCCACATTTTCATGCTGCCATCTGGTGATGCCATGCATACCAGGCGCCTGCCACCCACGCGCAGGTCCATATCCGCGACGGGAACGGAAAAACCTTGTGGACCGTACCAATTCTTGAAATGTTCGGGTTGTGTCCACATCTGCCAGATCAGATCTATAGGGGCATCGAAGGTGCGTTCAATTACAACTGCATTTGAAGAAACGGCGGGGCTACTCATAATTATTCTCCTTGTCATTCAATTGATTTATATAATCGTCTATACGGTCAAATCTTGATTCCCAGATATGGCGGTACTGCTCTGTCCAATTGGAAATTTCTTTCAGGGGTGTCACATCAATGGTGCAGGGTCGGTACTGGGCTTTTTGACCCTGTGTGATCAGGCCGGCACGTTCCAATACGCTGATGTGCTTGGATATGGCTGGCAAACTCATGTCAAACGGTTCTGCAAGTTCGTTAACAGTTGCTTCGCCTTCCGCCAAACGAGCCAGGATTGCCCGGCGGGTCGAATTTGCCAATGCGGCAAAGGTCTGACTCAATCTGTCATCTTCACTCCTCATAGGGCATTTTCCTTATTAAACTAAATAGTTAATTAACCTAATGGTAAAATACCACTCTTTTATTTTCTTGTCAAGTATTTCGACCCAATTAGTCGTAAAATTATATGGTGAGAACCAGGTAAACAGGTAATAAGCGAATTGTTAGTGTGCGGTACAGGGACCAGCAGCGCTGTTTGAACTGTCCGTTATGAGCAGGGCACCACATGCATGACAATTGTGCCCCTGCAGAGCAGGGGCACAAGTATATTATATGGAAATCAGCCTATGGTGATTTAATCCATCATGAAGCTAGCGTAGCAATTTCGACAAATACAGGCTTTATGCAGCGCTCTTTCAGGGACCTGATCCAAGAGTTCCTGGGGAAACTTGAGGTCTTCGCACCAGCACTCGGACGCATTTGGATCTGCTGCCATGGCACATTCATTGGGCTGCCCGCACAGCGGGCAGATGGCAGCGCTGATTTTGGGCTGCTGTTTATTTCCCATCAGGAGCGCACTTTTTCCAATTTGGGATCGTACAACGGCCTGAGAGAGACTTTTGCGGGAAATCGTTTTCCGGCGATATCAAGCTCATAGGAACCACTCATTATATATTCTGCTGTGACAATATCACCGGGTTTTTCAACTGGGCCTACGCCGACCGAGGCGCCCAGGGTGTGCCCATATCCACCCGCCATGATGTGACCCACCGGCACACCATCGCGGTAAATAATCTCCCCGTAGTAGAGCATCGGTTCGGGATCCTCAAGTAAAAACTGCGGCATGCGGTATCTCAACCCCGATTCTTTTAACTCCAAGAGCGCCTCTCGACCGATAAACCCCCCAGGCTTATCAAACTTAACAAACCTGCCCAAGCCGACCTCCAAGGGTGTATCCGTATTGTCGATATCACCACCGTAATCCCGATAAGCTTTTTCGAGACGCAAAGTATTCAAAGCCTGCAGGCCAATAAGCTGCAGACCGAAATCTTGCCCCCTTTCTATAAGAAGGTCATAAACATGGTTTGAGAATTCCGTGGGTATATACAGCTCCCAGCCCAATTCGCCAACATAGGTCACCCGCAAGGCTTTTACAAGTGCATATCCGACATCGATTTCCTGCATGGTAAGAAAAGGAAAGGCTTCATTGGACATATCCGCATGCGTGACGCTGCTCAGGAAGCGGCGCGAATTTGGGCCTTGAATGCTGAGTACGCTGTATGCAGAGGTGATATTGGTTTGAACGACATGGGCATCGGGGGGAATGTTGCGCCTGAGCCAGGCCTGTACTGCATATATCGTTTCATCGCCGGTGAGAATAAGGAATTGATCTTCAGCCAAGCGGGTGACCGTTAAATCTGCCTCGATGGTACCGGTTTCGTTCAACCACTGGGTATAAACAATCTTGCCTGTTGGTACGGCGATATTATTGGCGCATATGTGGTTGAGATGTTTTTCTGCATCGCGTCCCTGGACCAAGATCTTGCCCATAACCGAATAATCCATCAGGGTGAGGTTTTCACGGGCTGCGCGATGTTCGGCAGCACTGTACTCGAACCAATTCTGACGACCCCAGGAATATTCAACCCTGGGTTCAACACCTTCAGGCGCAAACCAGTCCGGGTATTCCCAACCCGCGTAGCTACCAAAATATGCACCGGCGGCTGCCATCCTATCGTGGAATGCAGATTTGCGAACATTGCGGGCTGTCTCGTACTGCCTGTTGTGGTATGCCTCCTCGAAAATGATTCCTAACGCCTCGACTGTGCGGTCCCTGCGGTAGCGGGGGGTGTTTTGGAAGGGAGCAATCCTGGCAACATCAATTCCGGTGATATCTACATCTGGGATGCGGTTCACGATCCAATCCGCCATAACCTTACCCACCCCACCACCAAGCAATATACCCAGGGAATTCAAGCCCGCTGCCACGTAGAAGTTATCCAGCCCGGGTGTTTCTCCCATCAGCGGTTCGGCATCGGGGGTAAAACTCTCCGGCCCACAGAAGAGTTTATGAATGCCCGTGTTCTTGACAATCGGTATGCGATCCATCATGCTCTCAAGATACGGCATCATGCGATCCCAATCGGGATTGATCTCACCAAAACTAAAGCCATCCGGAATCCCCCCGACTGACCAGGGTGCGCCGACCGGCTCAAACACGCCGAGCAGCAACCCACCGACCTCCTCGCGATAGTAGGCATAGCGATCTGAATCTACCAAAACGGGCAGGTCAGCAGAAACGCTGTCAATGGGTTCAGTAATCAAATAGTAATGTTCCGCAGCCTGCAGGGGTATATCAACACCGGCCATCTTGCCCACTTCACGAGCCCACATACCGGCACAGTTGACGACATACTCTGCGCTGATCTCTCCCCGATTCGTGACCACACCGGTCACAGTGCCTTTGTGCTGGGTGATGCCGATGACCTTTGTCTCCTCAAAGATCTGAACCCCTCCCATCCGGGCACCCCTGGCCAAGGCCATCGTCACTTCAACAGGATTTGCACGACCATCACCCGGGGTGAAAAATCCCGCCAGCACGTCGCTGCTTTCCATGAGCGGCCAAAGCCGGTGTACTTCGCTTGGTGAAATCTCTTCAATGTTCACGTCAGACTGGCGGCAGAAGGCGGAGATGCGGCGTAGTCCCTCCAGCCGGGACTGGGTGCAGGCAATTTCCAGCATGCCAACCGGGTTGAATCCGGTTGCAAGCCCGGTTTCCTTTTCAAGATCAGCATATAACTCCAGGGTGTATTTTGCCATTCCGATCGTCGTGTTGTCAAAAAACCCCCCGGCTTCTACCAATCCGGCTGCATGCCAGGTGGTACCGGCAGTCAATTGATTTTGTTCGAGAATGATGACATCCTTCCAACCCAGCTTAGCAAGGTGGTATGCTGTACTGCAGCCGATGACACCACCACCGATGATCACGACTTCGGCTTGTGCAGGTAATTTTTTGTTCGTATCACCTTCCATGCTAAACTCCTAATTGTGCTGCCTTCTGAAAGTAAACATTAAGTTTTTGATCCAATCATTTTTTTCAGCGCTCAGAACTGCAGCTCCTGTCCCAGTTCGAGAGATCGGGCGCGACGATAAACCTCTGGGAGTATGGCCGCATACTCGCCCCAAATACCGAGGGCAATAAAAACGATCAGCTCATGATCGGATTCACGGCCAGGCAATTTCCGTGCCACGATATCCGGCCACTCTGCATAGATGCTATCTTGGCTCAATTTACCTTCCTTTACTAGATCAACAATTTCTGGAATCCGAGGGCTGACATACTTCCACCGATCGACGACCACTTTGTCTGCTCCAGTGATTACGTCAAAAGCAACTTCCTGATAGGAGCCCAGCCTGGCAACAAATGTGCCGGGTTTTAACCAGTCTCTGTACACCAGCTCCTGGCTTCCGGTTGTGACGGTGAAGATAACATCCGAATCCCTGACGGCACTCTCCCGGTCATCAAGGGAAACTGCTTCAACAGGGAATCCCAAACCTTTTTCAAGCTCAGCAGCACAGGCTTCGGCAACTTCGGGAATGATATCAACGAAATAGGCTCTCTTGAGATCGAAGCGTTTGCTTAGGGCCTCCAGGTGCAGCCGGCCAAGCGTGCCGGCCCCGAAAATGGTCACTTTCTCCGAACCTGGGCGTGCCAGGTAGGAAGTGGTAACCACGGTCGATGCAGCGGTCTTTAACCCTGTTACCCAGTTGGCACCCATGAAACATACAGGCAGCCCGGTTTCAGCATCTATCAGGATAACCTGAGATGACGTGGTTGGCCGGCCATATTTTTCGGGATTGCCAGGAAAGTAACTAAAGGATTTAACGAAGGCATATTGCTCCCCCTCGATGTATCCGGAGAATGGTTTGATGAAGCCATTCTCACCGACGTTCATGTAGAACTTGTCGCCATTTACATCTCCTGCTGAATCCGCCTTAATCCCCTTTTCGGCAAGATCGACAGCTTCAGCGACCGTCAGGGTTTTTTTGACATCATCTTCAGACAGGTAAAGGATTGATTCAGGAATGGGCATTGTCAATACTCTCCATGGTTATCGATAATTCAAGAAAACAGGCATTTTTTCGAGCGGTGTTTACCCAGCAGCTTCACGCTTGAAGTTAAATTGGGATGGATGATCTGCGTATATACTTTTTTCCTCCTTTTCTCAGGTAATACGCCTGGCTATGATAGTCACTTCCTGGTGAGGAAGGATAACTTCCCTTTCGCTTTCCCATCAATCACGGTTTGAACAAATTTTTGCAAATTCCTTACCAACATAAGGAAAAAACAACTATTATTTATTCAAACCTAAATTTCCAGCCAAGGTATATACTTCCTTGGCGATTCGCAAATATACAAAGGTTTCTGCTTCGCGCACTCCTTCAACTGCGTGAAGCTTGTTGGTCAGAAAATCCAGAAGGTGTTCGCGGTCCCGGCACACAACTTCAACAAACAGGTCGTAGCTGCCTGTTAACAAGACCAGGTAAATGACCTCGTCAAAATCGGCAATCTGGTCCACGATCTCCTGCATACGCTTCCCATCAACCTTCACGCCGATTTGAGCCATAGTGGTTAAGCCCAACTGCATGGAGTTGGTAATGGCAACCACCTGAACGACGCCTTCGTCAACCAGGCGATTGTAACGCTGGCGAATCGTGCCTGGCGAGACCCCCAAAGATTGTGCGATCCGGGCGAATGAAGCCCTGCCATTCTGGTTTAGAATTTTAATGATTTGCAGATCTATTTCGTCGGTCTTTACCCCATGACTAAGATCCTCAAAACCCATGAAATCAACCTTTCACTTATGCATATTTCAATGCTAATATACCATGAATTTGCACTATTATCGTTAATTCATTGACGAAACAGCAATAAATTGATTAGAATGATAACGAATCGTTATTGATTGGTGAGGCAGCCAACCGAATGAATGCAGCCAAAGCTGCCCTGCGCCGATGCAGGATCCTAAGGGTATAGAAGTTCGCTCCTGAAGTTGACAAGTATACAGTGGTCGGGCTAGTATTGGATTTGGATCTGGCAAAATACATAGAGGAGAAAGCATGTTTTCTGAAACCCCGGATATCATCCCGTTTACCTCACCCATTAAATTTGGCGTCTTGTCTCAGCGCGAGTTGGCGACCGTAAAAGAAAAAACGAAACTATTACTCTCCGAGGTGGGTGTACGCTTTCCGTCCCCGAAAGCGTTAAAAATCTTTGCCGAGCATGGAGCCAGGGTGGATTTGGAAACTGAAATCGTGCGCATACCTCCAGAGCTGGTGGATAAAGGTATGTCCACTGCTCCACGCTCCTTTACCCTGGGAGGAAGAGAGCAGCGCTTTGATCTTCTCCTGGATGGCAGCTGCTCCTATCTTTCAACCGACGGTACCGGTGTGCACGTGATCGACCTGGAAACAAGGGAAAAGCGCCCATCATGCAAAGAGGATGTGGCCATGATGGCACGAGTGATAGATGCGCTACCCCTGGTGAGCTTCTATTGGCCGATGGTCAGTGCCCAGGATTTTGGGCAGACGGCTTCTCTGCACCAAAGCCATGCCGGGCTGACAAACACCCTGAAACATGTGCGCGGCGGGACAACGATGCACCCGAGATTAGCACAGTATGTGGTCGAAATGGCGGCGGTTGTTGCTGGCAAAGATGAAGTGCTAAAACAGCGATCGCCTATATGTGCAAACATCTGCACGATATCCCCTTTGGGCCATGACAAGGAGGGGATAGAGAGCGCACTGGTGTATGCTGCAGCCGGGATTCCAATCAGCTTCATGGCCATGCCCACGATGGGATCCACAGCACCAGCTACCCCGCTTGGGGCGCTTGTCATGGGTGATGCGGAAGTGATCAGCGCCATGGTGCTCATGCAGCTCGCCTATCCGGGTACCCCAGTGTTTCACGCGGTTTTCACATCCCTGATGGACCCCCGCACGGGTGGGTATATCAGCGAAGTACCCACAGCCTCCTATATAATGGCAAAGGAGCTTGCGCATGCCTGGGGGGTTCCCTGCCTGGGTGGCGCCCGGGTGAGCGGAGATGCACCAGGGCTTGGTTGGCAGTCGGGCTTCGAGGTTGGTCTTGGCACTGTTATGACAACCATAGCGGGAGGGGAAATTTGCGGCTTGATGGGTCTGGTTGGCAGCGCCATGACCCTGTATCCTGAAGAGGTGATCCTGGATCATGACGCCTATTACCATGTATATGAGATATTGATTAGTAAGCATTTTGCCGAACTCGATCCTTCTCTAGAGGTACTAAAGGCTGTTGGACAGCGCGGTCATTTCCTGGGTCAGAAACACACCCGCGATCGAATACGCGGGTTTCGTATCTCCCAGCTGCGCGGTCAAAAAGGACCTGACGGACAGCCCCGTGAGGCGCGCGATTTGGCCTTAGAGAGGTTCAAACATATTGAGGCCTCTCACCACCCGAAGCCTTTACCAGAAAAAGTGCTTGCAGAGCTGGACGGGATCCTCGAGGCAGCAGAAAGGGAAGCGGAGAAGATATATGGGAAGTAGAACGAAAACGGTTCCCACGCGGGAGCGTGGGAACGAGTGGGAAAGATGCATTCTCGTCCCCAGACGGGAGCAGGGGAACAAGTGAAAAAAACCTGACCATGGATGAAAAGATACGAATTCGAAACTTGGAAGATGATGAAATCACCAAAGCTCACGATCTTGTTGCTTCGGTATTTGATGAATTTGTGGCTCCTCTTTTCTCTCCCGAAGGGGTTGACCAATTTAAATCCTTCATTGAGCCTTCGAATTTAGCAAGCCGGCTCCGAGAGGATAGTTTTATCCTTGTTGCCGAAGTTAACTCTGAAATTATTGGCGTGGTGGGAATGCGAGACTGGAGTCATATTTTTCTGCTTTTTGTGGATGGAAAACATCAAGGTAAAAGTGTCGCCACAAGGCTGGTTCATGCTGCCCTGCAGCGTTGTGAAGTTGAAGGTCATAAACCAGATAAGGTTACTGTTAATTCATCGCCAAATGCGGTTGGTGCATACAAAATGATGGGATTCGTCCAAACAGCTGAAGAAGAAATTCGACATGGCATACGAGCATTACCGATGGCAATGTCACCTTCTTCGACATGGACTGAAAAGGAGGTCAATAGTGAAACCTGAGACAACAGAGGATATATTGGAGCTTATGGATGGCTATATCCTCTCAGCCGTTGTTGGCACTGCCATGGAATTGGGCGTCTTTTGGTTGCTTGCTAAAAAACCTTTACCGGCAACAGATGTGGCCGAATCTTTGAAAATACCACTGAATCGCTGCCATCATTTGTTACAGATCTTGTGCAAGCTCGGTTTGCTAGAGAATAACACCAAAGGTTATACCCCCTCTATCATGGCGCGAGGTGCGATACTGGATACACTGAGTCAAGACACCTGGGCTTTTCAGGCACGTGAGTATCGAGATAGCTCTTTGTTCGTGCGTGACCTGGCTTTGAATATCAGCAAGCCTATGTCAACCTGGCAGACACTGAACCTGACGCCACCTGACTATTTCCAGCAAATCAAGGAGGATCCCATCTTCGCGGCGCGCTTCACACGCAAGCTCTACGAAATTCATGGCCCACTCGCAGAACAGCTGGCTAATATGCTTGACTTACAGGGAGTCACATCCTTGCTAGACCTGGGTGGTGGTTCAGGCGTCGTTTCATTTGCTCTTCTGCGCAATCAACACGATCTGACCTCTGTCGTAGTGGACGTTGAAAACGTCTGCCGAGTCGGTCAGGAGATTGCCTCGGAGATTAGGCTTGAGAGACGGATTACATACCTGGTCGCTGATTTATTACAGGATGACATACCCAAGGGATTTGATATGGTGATGCTTTGTGATGTGGGCTTATTCAGCGAAATCCTATTCCGCAAGATTTATGATGTATTGAACCTGAAGGGTCGTTTTGTCATCGTAGATAAATTCGCCTTAAGCAGGACCAGCCCACCACCGTCACGCCTGTCGTCAGCGTTTCTGGATTCACTGGTATATCCGGCACAATCCATCGACTTCACAACCACGGAGGTGGTTCAAACTCGATTGCAGCAAGTGGGTTTTCGAGGTTTTACTGTAAGCTCAGTGCCGCACATAGATAATCTGCCGTGGAATATCGATTGGGTTATGTTAGAAGCTCGAATGTAATTGATATTGATTTACATACAAAGTATTTGGTTGATTTCGCGCATGAAGATATCGGGTTGTCAAACCGTTAAGCGGTGTCATGAATTTGATGTGGAGGAGAGCATGAGTCACACTAGTAAGAGCGTTTTGGCATTCAGTATCTATATTCTAATTCTGGGATTCCTCGTTGTATTTGCTCCAAACATGATTTTCTCTCTTTTTAGACTTCCGCCAGCAAAAGATTATTGGATATTTATCGTTGGGATGCTACTTGTTGGATTATCAGCTTATTATGCATACGCCGCTTTTAATGAATTAACTTCCTTTATGAGGCTTACAGCAATCATGAGAAGCTTAATTCTTCCATATTTTGCTGTTCTTGTCCTGCTAGGTATTGCTCCTGCTTCTATTTTGGCTTTAGCGATTATTGATTTACTGTTTGCGATTTGGACATTTTGGGCTTTAAGAATCGATAGATTTCACACCACCTAACCACCCCTTTAAATCGACAATTTATAATTCGACTTATTTGGTTAAATTACTTGACAAATTGGATAAACTAGAGTATTATACCAACTGGTTAATTAACCAGTTGCTAAAATAAGGAAAACCAAAATGATGAGGAGAGACAATGACAGACTAAGCCAGATCTTTGGGGCATTGGCAAACCCGACGCGGCGGGCGATTTTAGCCCGTTTGGCGGAAGGCGAAGCAACCGTCAACGAACTCGCAGAGCCGTTTGATATGAGTCTGCCAGCCATTTCCAAGCACATTAAAGTCTTGGAGCGTGCAGGGCTGATCACACAGGGACAACAAGCGCAGTACCGACCCTGCACCATCGATGTGACGCCCCTGAAAGAAGTTTCCAAGTGGACAGAGCAGTATCGCCATATCTGGGAGGCGAGCTTTGACCGCATGGACGAGTATATCAGTCAACTTAACAACAAGGAGATAAGCGATGAGTAATACCACGGTTTCTAAAGAAGATGCAGTTGTCATTGAACGTAATTTTGATGCGCCCGCAGACCTCATATGGCAGATGTGGGCAGACCCCGAACATTTCA
>Ga0209536_100013841_pt1 | contig 11609 bp, 12 predicted proteins | sample DeeMarSeWOR28_12_FD_187461 | JGI IMG/M metagenome (GOLD analysis project Ga0209536, IMG submission 187461) | Marine sediment microbial communities from White Oak River estuary, North Carolina - WOR-2-8_12 (SPAdes) (version 2) | ecosystem: Environmental > Aquatic > Marine > Intertidal zone >... | reverse complement strand
TATTAAGATCGGGCGGCCTGTACTCATTCAGACGATGGAAAATCCATGGCAATGATGCCTAGGATTCGAGGGCGATCACCTTGTTCAATCGGCGTTGGTAACGGCCGCTGTCGATAAATTTAGCTGATAAAAACCCATCTACCAGCTTGCGAGCTAAGGCGGATCCCACGATAAGACCACCCAGGCATAAAACGTTCATATCATCATGCTCGACACCTTGAGTGGCTGAATAGATATCGTGGCAAAGGCAGGCACGAACGCCCTTGATTTTATTAGCTGCAATAGAAGCCCCGACACCACTGCCGCAAATCAGCAAACCCCTTTCACCCTCTCCGGTGACAACAGCCCGGCCAACGGCTTCGGCAAAATCTGGATAGTCGTCAGCTTTGTCGTATTCAAAGGCTCCTACGTCCACGATAATGTGTCCGGCAGACTCCATTTCCTTCTTTAAGATTTCCTTTAATTCAAATCCAGCATGATCGGCCCCGACAACGATTTTCACGATTTATTCTCCTGATGAAAAATGAGTTGGGCGAGATTTCTCGGACGTGTTCTTTGCTAATAATAATGGTCTTGCCACCGATTGGACGAGTGGCTACACTGGTGATTATAAGATTTGTTCCCGGTCAATAGCAAATGGAGGATATATGAATCCGCTTATTGAATTGCATGCATATGGCCAGAGTTTTTGGTATGACAATATCCAGCGCCGCTTTTTATTGGATGGGACGCTCCTAAACCTCATCGAGGTTGATGGCCTGCGAGGGATGACCTCAAATCCCACGATCTTTGAAAAAGCCATAAGCGCAGGCGATGAATATGATGAGCAGTTGTTAGAGGTATTGGAAAAAAGCCAGGACTTACAAGAAATATACGAAGCTCTGGCATTAACTGATATTCGCCTTGCCTGTGATTTGTTTGCCGATCTTTATCAGAAAACAAAGGGTGGTGATGGCTATGTTAGCTTGGAAGTCTCCCCACACTTGGCTCATGACGATGAGGGGACGGTGGCGGAAGCTCGCCGGCTGTTTGCGGCCGTAGATCGACCGAATGTGATGATCAAGGTCCCAGCTACATCACAAGGTGTACCAGCCATTCGCCGATTGGTGAGTGAAGGGATAAACATCAATGTAACCTTGATGTTTAGTATGCATCATTATGAGGTAGTGGCTCGGGCCTATCTTGATGGACTCAAAAAGCGGGCCGAACGTGGGCTAGATCTAGCGCATGTGGCCTCGGTTGCCTCATTTTTCGTCAGCCGGGTTGACACCGCTGTCGATAAGATCCTGGCCGATATAGATGATCCAGCTGCCAGAGCCTTGATGGGCAAGACGGCCGTTGCCAATTCCAAGGTGGTTTACCAGCGATTCAAAGAGCTATTCCATGGTGAGGACTTTAATGACTTGAGAGCTGCAGGGGCAGCGGTCCAACGACTGCTATGGGCATCAACTAGCACAAAGAATCCAGACTACCCTGATACGTTATATGTAGACCAGTTGATTGGGCCCGAGACGGTAAACACCATGCCCCCAAAGACCATTGATGCATTTCGGGATCATGGACAACTGAGTTATTCGCTCGAACAAGACATCGAAGATGCCCAACTCGTCCTCGATAACCTGGTTGAACTCGGCATCGACCTGGATGAAGTAACCGAAAAATTACAAGAAGATGGTGTCAAATCGTTCAGTCAATCTTTCGATCAGCTCATTGAAGCTTTAAGCCAGAAAGTGGACGAATTGCAGGCGAAGGCATAAAGAAGCATGCATATTGGCCTGATAACTGCTTGTTACAAGCCAGTTGTCAACGGCGTAACTCGCATGGTTACGCTTTACAAGTCCTATTTCGAAGCGACCGGACACAAAGTCTCTGTCTTCACTCTTGGATGTCAAACAAAAACTGAAAACGAAGCTAATATCTATCGTTCGCCAGCCATACCGTTGGGTAGTACCGGATATCACTTTGCGCTTCGTTATTCAGAAAATGCCCGAAGGGCGCTATCCAGCGTGGATATCATCCACTGCCACCATTTGATCATGGGCCTCGAATTTGCCCACCGGTATGGAAGGTGCCCTGTCGTTTTTACCAATCATACCCGTTACGACTTATATACTTGCGCCTATACACGAATGCCCCAGCGTGCGGCCGATCAACTCTTCAAATTCATCTGGCCATTGATGACCTCCTTCTGCGATGTAGTTGTGCTGCCATCTGAAAGCCTGTCTAGGGTGATGGGTGAATTTGGGGTTGAATGCCCAAAAGTGGTTATCAATAACGGCATCGATTTGGCTCGCTTCCGAAAAACCAACAAAGAACGAATATGGCAGAAACTGCAAATTCAAGATGGCGCCATTCCGATCATCTATGTTGGGCGCCTTTCCCCTGAAAAAAACTTAGACAGCTTGTTGAAGGCTTTTGCCATAGCGGTAGCTTCCGTTCCTGATATAGTCCTGATCCTGGTCGGTTCAGGCCCACTGCAGGGTAAACTTCACCGGCTGGCCATTAGAATGGGAGTAGATGATAAAGTGCGTTTTTGTGGTTCGGTGCCAAATGAGAGCGTACCCGATTATTTAGCGGCGGCCGAAATGTTTGTAACGGCTTCGACGACCGAAGTTCACCCCTTGGCCGTTATAGAGGCGATGGCAGCCGGGCTGCCGGTGGTAGCCATCAAATCCCCTGGTATTGTTGACCTTGTCAAACCAGGAATCACAGGCTTGTTGGTGGAGAATAACGCCGGGGCGTTGGCAGAATCCATGGTTATTCTCGGTCAGGATAAGCATAAGCGTTATTTAATGGGAGCTTTGGCACAACAAATGAGTCATAATTACGATATCAAAACAACTGTCGAACAAACCCTTGTCCTCTATCAAAATCTCATCAAGTCAAAGTCCCGAAAAGAAGGACTTCGCTCAAGGCGACGTATGACTGATCTCTCGCGAAGGTTGCTGCACCAAAGCGTATCGAAAGGATAGCTTAGTATTTAGGCAAACTATCAATACAATGGTCGAAACAAGGCAGAGTCTCGGAAAATGGGGAGAGTCCGTGGCGGCAGTTCATCTCGAAGCCAAGGGTTATGAAATCCTCTCCCGCAATTGGCGCTGCTCCAAGGGGGAGATCGACCTCATCGCCCAGGCCGGCCAGGAACTGGTGTTCGTCGAAGTCAAAACTCGCAAAGGTCGAGATACCGGTACGCCCGAAGAGGGCTTGACCTATAAAAAAGGGAAGAAGCTATTGGAATTAGCCCAGCTTTACCTGGCCGAAAATGACCTGGAAGCAGATTGGCGGATCGATCTAGTCGCCGTTGAATTAGACCGTGACGGTAAATTGTTGCGTTGCGAACACATACCGAATGCTATTCTTGGTTGGTGAATCTGGTGGATTCAAAAGAACAACAAGCTCAAAGAAGGCCCCTCTTGGTCGTCGTTGGTCCAACCGCTATAGGCAAAACAGCATTTTCCCTCAGATTGGGACTAAAATATGGCGGCGAGATCGTGTCGGCCGATTCGAGGCTCCTTTACAAAGGACTGGATATCGGCACGGCCAAGCCAACCCCGGCCGAGCGAAGACTTGTTCGGCATCATTTGATCGACGTATGCCAGCCGAATGAAACAATCACTTTAGGCCAATACAAACGTCTGGCCGAGGCCTCCATCGATGAGATTCATAATCGCGGCAAGCTACCGCTTCTCGTCGGTGGTACCGGTCAGTACGTTCGGGCAATAATCGAGGGTTGGGGCATCCCCGAAGTGCCGCCCCAAAAGCGCCTGCGCAAAGTGTTAGAAGCTATCGGTCATGATGAATTGGTTCGTTGGCTACGATACCTGGATGAGGAATCTGCTAGACGAATTGATCCTCGCAATATCCGCCGAGTCATTCGAGCGCTGGAAGTAACCCTTATTACCGGAAGGCCGATGTCGTTTATGCAGCGAAAAACCCCGCCGCCTTATAATATTCATTTATTGGGTTTAACCTGTGACCGGAAAAAATTGTATGAACGGATCGATAACCGGGTGGAAAAGATGATGATGCAGGGATTTTTAGAAGAAGTGACCCATCTCCGGAAGGCGGAATACGAACGTTATTTGCCTTCCATGAGTGGCTTGGGTTACCGTCAGTTATGGGCATATCTGGAAGGAGAATGCGGATTGGATGAAGCCATTGAAAGGATAAAGTTTGAGACTCACCGTTTTGTTCGCCAACAATATACCTGGTTCAGATTAGATGACGAGGATATTCATTGGTTCGACGTACAAGAATTAGGGTGGCGGAAATCGGCCGAATATTGTGTCGAGAGTTGGCTAGAGAAAACCGGCTACCTCCCATCTAATATCGCCGAACCATCAACCCATTAGAAGGCAGGATTGTGTCAACACCAACGATTGATCAAATTTATTTACATGCTTCGGTGCGAAATTACAAGCCCGATCCAATACCTCGAAGCCTGGTTGATCTCATCATATCATCGGGACAACGAAGCTCGACCTCATCAAATTTACAGACCTATAGCGTGGTCGCCGTGACCGAAAATTCCAAACGTGTACGGCTGGCTGAGCTATGTGGCAATCAGAAGCATATCCGTCAGGCCCCGGTATTCCTGGCCTGGTGTGCAGACCTGAGCAGACTCGATACGGTCTGTAAAATTCGTGGCTATGAACAAGTCACCGATTACGTTGAAAATTTCCTGGTGGCAGCGATGGATGCTGCCATTGCTATGCAAAGTGCTACACTAGCGGCCGAATCGCTGGGGTTAGGAATGTGTTACATCGGTGCAATACGAAATAATCCGGCCGAGGTTATTAAACTATTGGATCTTCCACGGTTAGTATTTCCTGTATCTGGGATGACGCTGGGTTGGCCAGCTGTTGAGCCAAAAAGAAGGCCCCGTCTTCCTCTATCGGCGATCCTTCATTGGGAGTCGTATGATCAAGAAGGTGAAGTGGAGGCTTTGCTGGAGTATGATCGCGAAATGGCCAAGACGGGTATTTATAAAGGCCGCCAGGTTTCGGTCCCAGGCAAAGAAGGTGAAGTAGAAGAGTACGGCTGGTTGGAACATTCTGCCCGAAGAGTATCCCGGCCAATTCGTCCTGGACTTCGTGGTATCTTAGCCGATCAGGGATTTGGGTTAAAATAACTCTCTCGAATTTTATGCAGCCAGATCTGGCTTTTTGGATTCGGGATGGTCCGGTCTATAGTAACCTGATGTTGGTTCCGAATAAGTTGTCTTGAGATTATCCTTCTTGGCAATTTTGGCAGAAGTAGAGAGGGTTTTCGGGCAATATTCCTTTGAACTTAAGATCCTGAGAGCTTCATTATCTCCCTCTCGAAGGCTTGATCGGGAATAAAATTCAGTTTGTGATATTGTACAACAGCGTTCCTCGCATCTAAATATGCGACCAAAAATTCTCTAAAATGCTGGATATTGGCTTGGGTGTCGAGGCCATATTCAGACTGGATCAACCCTCGACGAGCTCGATGGTCCTCGGGTAACAAGGCCAGCAATTCAGGTATTGTGAAATATAGTAACTGCAAATATTTCCCAAACGGTTGGTCGTAGTCGCCCCGTTGCAATTGCCGGTAAATATCCATGAACATCACCCAAAATCGATCGTCCAATTCCTTTAAGGCTTGAACTGATATTGTCGGCCGGGGAATGGCGGCTGGCTGTTGGGAGGACAACTCTAAAAATCCTTGTCCCCAGCCATCTTTATCTTTCAAGAGCCTAATTTCACGAACCGAGGGTGCCGGTTGTAGCGTCGTCTTGGTTTCATATAGATAGTCAACCTTCGCTCCGTTGGCATAGAGCGTGATGTGAAAGAAAGGCCGGATGTGTGTGGCATCAAATGACTTGGCTGGCACGTAGGGTAAGATTGATTGGGCGAATCCATGGCGTCCTTCGAAATAGGATGTTCTGATATCTTCGTTAGCAAATACGAGGGTCACGTCGAGATCAGAATAGCTGTCCTGCGTTCCCCGGCCGTATGAGCCAGTCAGAAAACAAACAAGGATTTCCTCTTCCTTCAATACCCGTTGTTGTAAGCGCACTAAAACTCGATCTTGTTCAAACATAATGAACCATTTAAACGAAACATCCACCTAGTGCCATAACGAACACGGTCATCACGCCCAAAGTTATTCCCGCACCCACCTGGGCAAAGGTGTGGCGACGTAGATACATACGAACCCAAGATACCAAAAGCACGAGGGGTAATAAGAGTAAAGCCGGTAAAAGCCCATAGACCAGACCGACGATTACCGTAGCGGCGGTAATGCTCGTGGCATGGATACTGATCATCCAGAAATTTGTGATAAAGCCTAATATCGCCAACTCGATCAGGCTGAAGATTGCCAGGCAACGTAGTAGCTCGGGGCCTCCGAAGAGCATGATCAGAGCTAAAGCAATCGCTGACCCCAGAACACTCGTCACGTAAGGCCAGCGCCTTTCCCGCCGGGTATTCATGTGCAGATCGGATATGCGGCCACTCCTCAACATGTACACAACGAAAAGACTAGGTGCGAGCGAAACGCATAAACCAAATACAGCCGCCCATAGTAATCCCTGCCAGGTTGGAAGTTCCTGTAAGGACAAGGCCAGACCCAAGGAAGCAATAATAACTGGCGGGCTGATTATATTGGAAAAGATGCGGGCTACTCGCACCCAGCCAAAAATAGGATCGGCCCCCGAATCTTTGGCTTGACTCATCAGGCCATTAAGTTCCCTCTTCCCAGGAACTTAGATATCTTTCCTGTTCGGCCGTCAGAGTATCGATTTTAACCCCCATCTCGGCCAGTTTTATCCGGGCAATTTCCCGGTCGATGTCTTCAGGTACCGTGTATACGGTCTTTTCCAAGTTACCGGCATTACGGATCATGTAAACCGCACTGAGCGCCTGGTTGGCAAAGCTCATATCCATGACCGAGGCTGGATGACCTTCGGCCGCCGCCAGGTTGACCAGTCTCCCTTCGCCTAGCAGATTGATACGTCTACCATCTATCAATTCATACTGCTCAACAAATTCTCGTACCTTCCTGGGTGCTTTGACGGCCATTTCCGCCAGACCAGGGATGTTGATCTCCACATTGAAGTGTCCCGAATTGGCGATAATGGCGCCGTCCTTCATCACCTCCATGTGGTGAGTATCTATTACATTGATGTCACCCGTCGCTGAGACGAATATATCGCCTATTTGAGCCGCTTCTTGCATCGGCATCACTCTAAACCCATCCATAACGGCTTCTATAGCTTTTAGAGGGTTGATTTCTGTCACGATGACGTTGCCACCCAGCCCTTTGGCCCGCATGGCAATTCCTCGGCTGCACCAACCATATCCAGCGACGACAACCGTCTTACCTGCGATAAGAGTATTGGTGGCTCGGATGATGCCATCAAGGGTTGACTGACCGGTGCCGTATCGATTGTCAAACATATGTTTGGTCAAGGCATCATTCACGGCGATGACTGGGAATCGAAGTTCACCTTGTTTCGCCATTGCCCGTAGCCGGATCACACCGGTAGTGGTCTCTTCGGTGCCACCCACAATGTCGTCCAGCAGTTCGTTACGGCTCTTATGAATCGTACTAACCAGGTCGGCACCGTCGTCCATCGTTATTTGAGGTTTGTGGTCCAGCGCCGCGCCAATATGCTGGTAATATGTCTCGTTATCTTCTCCCTTGATGGCATAGACGGGGATTTCATAATGGCTGACCAGGCTCGCTGCAACATCGTCTTGGGTGCTCAGGGGATTGCTAGCACACAACACGACGTCAGCACCGCCGACCTGAAGGGTATGGGCCAGGTTGGCGGTCTCGGTCGTGATGTGTAAGCAAGCGCTAATCCGTGTTCCAGCTAATGGGCGTTCCTTGGCAAAGCGTTGCCTGATGTTTCGTAATACCGGCATTTCCTGCTCGGCCCACTCAATGCGATGACGGCCGGCAGGGGCCAGTTCCAGATTTTTTACATCAAATTCCATTTCGGTGATCTCCTTGAATTGTTCTGAATATTAATTTGAGTACAGTATGCCATGGATGAATTATTTGGAAGTAGGTACATGATATTTAGAAATATAACATTATGTCAATAATTGCTCGAGGGCATCTTTATCATCAAAGACCTGGCGATATCGGTCTACAAATTCAGCAGGTGTGTAATAATGGCCCTGAGGGCCGATGTTTTCTAATACATAGGTAGAAGCGAGCGCCCCCATCCGGCCGGCAACTTCCCAAGGCAAGCCAAGCTGTATTCCTCGAAGCAAGCCACCTCGGAAAGCATCTCCGGCTCCAGTTGGTTCAACCACTTCTTGTGGTGGGACAGCCGGTATATCGAAGATCTGTTGATCGATCCGGATCTGCGAACCATTTTCCCCCTTAGTCGTTAGAACTCCGCCTGCTAAAGACAAGATATCTTCTTCACTTAAGCCTGTCTTCTCTTGAATCATAAATAGTTCATATTCATTAACGGTAAGCATGACACAACCGGCCAAACCTTCTCTCAACTGCTCGCCAGAAAGCCGAATGATCTGCTGGCTTGGATCGTAAATATAAGGTAAGGCTAGGCTTTTACATTCGGAAACGTAAGCAACCATGGCCATTGGATCATTGGGCGAGATGATGGCTAGCTCGGCATCGGCCGCATTTCTGGCAAAACTTAATTGGTCCGCATAAGCCATAGCCCCAGTATAAAAGCTCGCGATTTGATTAAGATCTTCATCAGTATTAACAAAAAACGATGCGCAATAGTCATCTTCGATGACCATGACTCCAGAAGTGTCTACACCGTGATTTTCCAACCACAGGCGATATTCCTCAAAGTCCTGCCCGGCCGTGGCCATTATTTTGGGATGACCGCCTAGTAACGCATTGGTATAAGCGATATTTGGAGCAATACCACCGGGTAAGCGGCGTAGACTGTCAACTAAAAAACTGACGCTGACTTTGTGGAGTTTATCGGCCAACAGGTGGTCGGCAAACTTGCCAGGAAAAGACATCAAATAATCAAAGGCAATCGAACCTGTAATAACAACTTGCATGAGTGTGTTGGGTGTTTATTGGGTAATAACTGGCCGGTTAAACGACGTTCTCCGCGCTGTCTTGGCGAACTCGGAGATCAGACTCTTGTTCCTTCCAGACGGGAGAAAGGCCAAATCGATCTCGTATCATGATCAATAAAGCCCTCAGTCCATCTTTAGCTTTTATTTTTTTTCCTTCTGCATATGTGCGCGGATCGTATTGTATCGGTATCTCAAAAATCTCGTTGCCAGATAACAGGATCTTGTCTGGTAATTCAAAGTCAAGGTCAAATCCGCTGCAAGTTAGATTCAGAGCCTTAACCAGGTCTCCGCGAACCATTTTTGTGGCTGTCGCGACGTCGGTCAGCCGGCCGCCGAAAAGGAAATTCGTCATGGCCGTCAAAAATCGTACTCCTAGATAGGCGTGGGCATATTCGTATTTGACCTGCCCACCTAAGATACGAGAACCGAAAACGGCCGCCGGCTCACGTTCGTCGACGAATCGGCAAAATCTGGCATGTTCGGCTGGTTCATACTCGCTATCCGCATCCTGGATGATCATATAATCGCCGGTCATATTGGTGATCCCAGTCCTGATTGAAGCTCCTTTGCCTAGATTTCTTTCGTGGAAAAAGATTTTGATTTCTGGATCGTCGATCTTCTGCAGTATCTCCCGTGTGCCATCGGTTGAGTCGTTGTCGACCACGATTATTTCCCGGTCCCAGCCGGATCCGAGATTCACCTTTTGGGTCTTCTCAATGACCTCGCGGACCGTCGCTTGTTCGTTATAACAACAGATGATGACAGACAATCTCTTCATATTGGATTTAATCCCGGCTGCCAAACCCTTTGAACCTGAACCGAATCAGAGATCCTGGAAAAAGGCTTCAAATGATTCCACCATATAATCCAACTTAGTTTGGGTAAGACCAGGATAAAGGCCGACGAAGAACACGTTGCGCATGATTTGGTCAGAAACAGGCAACTCGCCGATTACTCGGCACTGGATATCTTTATAAGCCGGTTGTTTAATTAAATTTCCTGCAAATAGGTTCCTCGTTTCCACCTTTTTAGCTTCTAGAAAACTGGTAATTTGGTGACGGCTGAAGGGTGCTGTTTCCCGAACAAATAGAGGAAATGCAAACCAAGACGGATCAGCTTTTTCGTGCCAGATGGGCAATTGGAGAAACTCTTCAAATTCCTTCAACCTTTGATAGAGATAAGCGAAATTCTTCTTTCGACTGTTAATAAATTCCGGTAATTTATCTAGTTGGGCCAAACCAATAGCGGAATGGACTTCTGTTAATTTCAGGTTGTATCCAATTTCTGTGTAAAAGTAGCGATGATCATAGAAGCCTGGCATACCAGGAACTTCGCGCTCGAAGCGGTAGCCACACTTTCCATTGATGGGATTATCGTATTCACACCAACAGTCGCGCCCCCAATCGCGAATGGCACGGGCAATTTTGGCCAGCCTTCGACTCCGGGTATACGCTGCACCGCCTTCGCCCGTGGTAATATGATGGGCTGGATAAAAGCTAAGGGTAGCGATATGCCCGAAAGTGCCAACCTTCTTTCCATCCCATGTGCTTCCCAGGGCATCACATGTGTCCTCAATCAGGAATAGATTGTGCCGTTGCACGAAATCCATGATGACGTCCATGTTGGCCGGATTACCAAGGGTATGGGCGAAAAAGATAGCTCTTGTGCGCGATGAAAGGGCTGCTTCTAAATAATTGGGATCAATGTTGTAATCGCCTAAACAACTATCGACGAAGACCGGGACAAGACCATTTTGTAGGATAGGATTTACCGTAGTCGGAAAACTGGCGGCCGGCACGATGACCTCATCGCCTGGGCGCATGCCGTGTTTTAATTGGCGAGAAGAAAGGGCAGATACGGCGATGAGATTGGCAGAAGATCCTGAATTTACAGGAATCACCTCGCGCACACCGATGAATTTGCCCAGTTTCTTCTCAAATTTATTGGTTTCAGGCCCGGCCGTTAGCCAGAAGTCTAGCACTGCGCTGACCGCATTCTGTAGTTCTTGGGCATCGTAAACTCTACCGGCATAATTGACCCTGGATTCTCCAGGGAAAAAATCCGGATTCTGGTGAACACTCTGGTAATAATCAGCAACCTGCGCCAATATAGCCTGGCGCAGGTCTTCGTCATTAGTCATCTACTTTTTTCTCCAATTTCGACGTCAGGGAGAACAGCCTCATGGCCGAACCCTTAGGCTCAGCCCACCCTCTAGCCGTCCACTAAGTGGGTCGAAACCAGCGAGCGATTATAACACACCAGGCACTATATCCAAGACGCGGTTGGTGGCTCTATCCTGCGTTTTGAACGTTCCCGTGGACGACAGTCTAGGTTCGGCGGTTGCCGTTTCGATCGGGTCAAGAGATTCAGTTGGTGTGAGACTGTCTGTTGGTGTCGCAGTGTCTGTTGGTTTAGGGGCGTCCGTAAGCGTGGGAGTGTCTGTTGGTATCGCAGTGTATGTTGGTCTGTGGGCGCCTGGTTGGCCGGCGGCTGGGGATTAACCGTGACCGTGACCTCGTCGAAGGCCGTCAAGCCGCCGTCGTCTGCCGTTAGACGTAAGATGTA
>Ga0209536_100013840_pt1 | contig 11610 bp, 11 predicted proteins | sample DeeMarSeWOR28_12_FD_187461 | JGI IMG/M metagenome (GOLD analysis project Ga0209536, IMG submission 187461) | Marine sediment microbial communities from White Oak River estuary, North Carolina - WOR-2-8_12 (SPAdes) (version 2) | ecosystem: Environmental > Aquatic > Marine > Intertidal zone >... | reverse complement strand
CGAGCGCGTGTACGAGTTCGCGCGCTGCTTCCGCAACGAGGGCATGGACCCCTCGCACCTCCAGGACTTCACGATGCTGGAGTACTACGTCGCCTACTGGAGCTACCGCGAGAACATGCGCTTCCGGATGGGCTCTGTCCCGAATGCCCTGACCATCGCGCGGCGGAGCCAGGCCCCCGTGGGTGAATCGATCGGCGTGCGGAAGGCTCCATAGGAAACCGAGGAGGACATCGAGGCGATCCGCTCATGGGCTGCCCGCTCCTCATCGGTGGGCTCCCCCCCGCTCAGCACCACCCTGCGAAGGCCCTGCCGCCGGCCGTGCATGAGCCGGGCGCGGACCTCCTTCATCGGGAGCACGCTCCCGTCCTGAGCCTCCCGGTCGTGGCAGAACAGGCAGCGCGCTGCTTCCACGGCGGCCTGGTGGCCGGTGAGCGGGGGGTTCAGGTCCGCGTAGTTGGCCTCGATCTGCTGCGCCGACAGGCGCCCTGCCCTGACATCACGTTCCCGGCTCATGTCTCGATCTCCCCGTGGGCCCGGCCGCGCATCAGCACCCAATAGGCCAGGCCGGCAACAGCCAACCCGATGAACCAGGCGTAATCGTAAAGGCCCACCAGCCATCCCGAGCCTTCGCTCAACCCGGTGTGCACCAGGAAGCCCGGGACGTTGGGCAAAACGCCCAGCAGCAGCGCCAGCAGGGCCCGCCCGTTGACGCCCGCGTAACGGCCCCGGCGGCGGTACAGGTCGGCGACGTCGAGTTCGGTTTTGCGGACCAGGTAGTAGTCCACCAGGATGATGCCGATCACCGGCCCGAGCAGCGCCGAATAACCGATCAGCCAGGTGAAGATGTAGCCGCCGGGATCGGCCAGCAGCTTCCAGGGCATCATGACGATGCCGATGATGCCGGTGATGTAGCCGCCACGTTTGAAGTCGATCTTCGACGGCCACATGTTGGAGAAGTTGTTGGCCGGACCCACCACGTTGGCCGCGGCGTTGGTGGAAAGGGTCGCGACCACGACGGCGACCATCGAGAAGAACACCAGCGCCGGCGAGTCGAAACGCCGCACCAGAACGACCGGGTCCCAGATCGCCTCGCCGAAGATGACGATGGTGGCCGAGGTCACCGCCACGCCGATGAAGGCGAACAGGGTCATCGTCGTCGGCAGCCCGGCAAGCTGCCCGACCACCTGTGCCCGCTGGTCCTTTGCATAGCGCGTGAAGTCCGAAATGTTCAAGGTCAGGGTCGACCAGAACCCGACCATCGCCGTCAGGCTCGGAAAGAACAGGTCCAGAAACAACTCGCCGCTCAGCGTCGACTCGGCCTGCAGCATGGGCCCGAAGCCGTCGGCCCGCACCCAGGCCCAGCCCAGCAGGGCGAGCCCGCACAGCAGCAGAAACGGCGCCGCCAGGTGCTCCAGCACGCGGATCGAATTGATGCCGCGCCAGATCAGGGCGATGTTCATGGCCCAGAACACCATGAAGCAGGCGAACTGGGCCCAGTGCACGCCCACCCAGGCCGGCATCAGCGCCGGCGTGTCGGCAATGGCCGGGAAGGCGATCAGAACGATCGTGTAGATGGCCGCGCCGCCGATCCAGGTCTGAATTCCGAACCAGCCGCAGGCCACGATGGCGCGCAGGAACGACGGCAGGTGTGCTCCGTTGATGCCGAACGAGGCCCGCGCGAACACCGGGAATGGAATGCCATACTTGGTGCCCGCGTGACCCGACAGGGCCATCGGCACCAGGACGATCACGTTGCCGAGCAGCACCGTGAGCATGGCCTGCTGCCAGCTCATGCCGCCCTCGACCAGGGAGGCGGCGATCATGTAGGTCGGGATGTTGACGGCCATCCCGACCCACAGGGCGAAGAAGGAAACCGCTTTCCAGTCACGCCCGGAAGGCGGCACCGGCGCGATGTCGGCGTTGCTCAGGCCGGCCTCGATGCCGGCGTTCAAGGCGATGTCCGGGCTCGACGCGCCCACGGCCGCGGTTTCAGAGCTCCGTCAGCTGGCCGTAGGTTTCAGGCCGCCGGTCGCGGAAGAACTGCCAGGTGTTGCGGACTTCCCGGACCTGGTCGAAGTCGAGATCGGCGATCACCAGCTCATCCCGGTCCTCGCTGGCCTGGGCGACGATCTGGCCGCGCGGATCGGCGAAATAGGACGAACCGTAAAATCGCCCGATGTTCCACGGAGCCTCGGTGCCGACCCGGTTGATGGCCGCCACGAAATAGCCGTTGGCGACCGCGTGCGCAGGCTGCTCGAGTTCCCACAGGTGTTGCGACAGGCCGGCCACGGTGGCCGAGGGATTGAACACGATCTCCGCCCCGTTCAGGCCCAGGCAGCGGGCGCCGTCCGGGAAATGCCGGTCGTAACAGATGTACACCCCGACCTTGCCGTAGGCCGTGTCGAACACCGGGTAGCCGAGGTTGCCCGGCTTGAAGAAGAACTTTTCCCAGAATCCGGCCACTTGCGGAATGTGGGCCTTCCGGTACTTGCCCAGGTAACTGCCGTCCGCGTCGATCACGGCCGCCGTGTTGTAGTAAACGCCGGTCATGTGCTCTTCGTAGATTGGGACGACGACCACCATGTTGTACTTGCGGGCATACTCCCGCATCAACTGCGTGGTCGGGCCGTCCGGGATGGCTTCGGCGGCGCCGTACCACCTGGAGTCCTGGGATGGGCAGAAATAGGGTCCGGTGAAAATCTCCTGGAAGCACAGCATCTGGACGCCTTTCTGCCCCGCCTCCTCGATGAAGGGCCGGTGGGCCTCCAGCATCGCTTCGCGGTGTTCTTCGACCGAAGCGCCGGTGTCGAGTTTGTTGGCCATCTGGATGATGCCGGCTTTCACGATTCTGGGCATGGTCTGATCCCCGGTTCACAGTCATTGACAGGCGAGCGCCTAGAGTACCATCGCGCCAGACAGCAATGGTACTCTGGCCCGTACTTCAAACATAGCAGGCGAACCCGATGGATTCATTCATGCAGGCCGCAATCGACGAGGCGCAGCGCGGCCTGGCCGAAGGCGGCATCCCTATCGGCTCCGTCCTCGTTCACCAGGCGCGCGTGCTCGGCCGCGGGCACAACCGCCGGGTCCAGCAGGGCAGCGCCGTGCTGCACGGCGAGATGGATGCGCTGGAAAATGCCGGCCGCCAGCCGGCCGCCGTGTACCGCGACTGTACCCTCTACACCACGCTGTCGCCCTGCGCTATGTGCAGCGGCGCCATCCTGCTGTACGGCATCCCTCGCGTCGTGGTCGGCGAGAACCGGACCTTCATGGGCGAGGAGGCGTTGCTGCGCTCGAGGGGCGTGCAGGTCGAGGTGTTGCAGGACGATGAATGTATCGCTCTGATGCGCCGGTTCATTACCGATCGTCCCGAACTCTGGAACGAGGACATCGGCTCCTGAACACGGTCAGTCCGGATCCACCAGGTACCCGATCTCGTCGGCCAGCCCGGTCATTTCCCAACGTGACAAGGCGATCGGAATGCTGTCGGTCGCGTTCAGCGCGTCGAAGAATTCACGCAGCGAGAAAGGCTCGCCACGCTCTTCGCGCTGTTTGGACCAATCCGCCAGCGTCCGTTCCAGCAGGTACTTGCCGGTAACGTAGCTGGTCCCGTAACCGGGTTGCCGCAGGTACAGGTGCTGCTCGAAGATCAGCAGGTCCGGTTCGGTTTTCATCCAGCCGCGCGGCGTCCAGTCCATGTGGACGCGGCCGGCCTCCTCCATGGTCATCTCGTTGGCGTGCGCGTACAGCGAGCCCAGCCCCCGCGCCGCGCGCTGGGCCAGCATGATCCAGACGAGTTCCCGCGAACGGGGGCTGTCATCGTAGAGCCCGGCGTGCATGAACATTTCCTCGACGCCCGTCGCGGTGCCCTCGTTGCCGCTGTCGAAGATGTTGTACAGCAGGGCGTCCCGCCGGATCGGGCTGGCGTGCGGCTCCCGGTCCATCCGGGCGAGTTCGAACCAGTGCCAGAAATGCGTGTACAAAGGCGTCGGATCGTAGTGGGCCGTGATCCAGAAGAAGTTGCGGGTTTCCGCGGGCACGAAACTGCCCAGGTGCTCGCGCAGGGCAGGCTCGAAATAATCCTCGACCGTGACGATCTGCTGGTCGCGGAGAAAGCCGATGAACCGGCTGGCCGAGCGGTCGGCCAGCGCGTCGTATTCCTGCGCATTCTGCGCCGCCTTCATCGGCGGCAGGTTGCGGTTGCGGTGTTCCTCCAGCTTCAGCGACGACCAGGCCCGGTCGAGTTCCCGCTTCAGCAGCCGCACCTCGTCTTCCCAGGTCAGCGGCACCAGGTGCACATTCTGCTGGTACCAGGTGTACTGCTCCTTGCCGATACCGGATGGCCCGGTCCTGGTCGCGGCCTGCCCCTCCAGCCACTCGACCAGCTCCATGGTGGCCGACCTGGCGTCGCCGATGGCGGCGTCCAGTTCGGCATTTTCCAGGCCCCCGGTCGCTGCGGCGATGGTGTCGAGGTCGGCCAACTGGTCGCGGATGATCCGTATGCCCGCGATCCACAACTCGCGCGCGTTGCCGGTCAGGTTGCGCCGGGCCTGGCGGTACAGCGGCGGGATCACACGGAGGTCGCCGATCAACCGCTGCTGCGCGCTTTCGCCGAGCGGCAAGTCGTAGGTCCAGAACTCGGTCAGGGCATGATGGGTGGGGCCTTCGTGCGCCGGCACGTCGCTGCGGGCCATCCACACGGTCTGGTAAAAGGCGGGGTCGCGCGCCCAGGGCTGCAGAACCCGGCGGTTGAAGTCGTAGCCGTTCATCTCGGCGCGCACCAGATGCCAGTCGACCTGCCGCGGGATCGGCCAGGCCGACGCGTCGATGGCGTGCAGCCTCTCCCGCAACGCTTCGAACTTCGGTTGCCGCTGCCCGAACTGCTCGCGCGTATAGTCCGGCGCGCCGTCCAGCATCGGCGGCCGCTCGAAAGCGCGCCAATCCTGGTAGAGGGTCACCAGGTCCTGGTAGTCGCCGGCGCCAACGGGGCCGGCCGCGCACAATGACAGCAGCAGGCCTGCCAGCCGGGTATTTTTCGAGCTCATCGACACACTCCTTGCCTGGGCCTCACCGCTGTCGACGGTGGAGCCGTTGAACGGAGTCCGTAGTGTACACCGCAAGCCCCGGGCACCCCGGCTTCGACACTGTAGTTTTTTGCCGCAGGCTGCTACTGTTTCCCTATCGGCCGGCAGCAGGAGGAACAGCCATGTCACTATTGATCAAGAACGGTCGCATCATCACGGCAGTCGACGACTATCACGCCGACCTGTTCATCGAAGACCAGACGGTCTCGGTGATCGGCAAGCACCTCGGCATGGAGGCGGATACCGTCATCGACGCCACCGGCAAGTATCTCTTTCCGGGCGGCGTCGACCCGCACACCCACCTCGACATGCCGTTCGGCGGCACCACCTCAGCCGACGACTTCGAAACCGGCACCCGCGCCGCGGCGCACGGCGGCACCACCTCGCTGATCGATTTCGCCATCCAGACCAAGGGCCAATCGACGCTGGCCGCGCTGGATACCTGGCACGCCAAGGCCGACGGCAAGACCGCGATCGATTACGGCTTCCACATGATCGTCACGGATATGGAAGACGAGCGGCTGTGGGAGATGAAACACCTGGCCGACGAGGGCGTGACCTCGTACAAGCTGTTCATGGCCTATCCCGGCGTGCTCTACGTCGACGACGGGACCATTTTCCGGGCCATGCGCAAGGCCGGCGAAGACGGCACCGTGGTGTGCATGCACGCCGAGAACGGCATCGTCATCGACGAGATCGTCAAGCGCGCGCTGGCCGAGGGCCACACCAGCCCGAAATACCACGCCCTGACCCGCCCCACGCGCATGGAGGCCGAGGGGGTTCACCGCGCGATCGCCATCGCCGAAGTGGCCGGGGTTCCGGTGTACATCGTTCACCTGTCCTGCGCCGACGCCCTCGAGCAGGTTACGCTGGCGCGCAATCGCGGCGTCGCGGTGTTCGCCGAGACCTGTCCGCAGTACCTGTTCCTGGACTACTCCTATTACGAGCGGGAGGGGTTCGAAGGCGCCAAGTACGTGATGACGCCGGCCCTGCGCGAACGCTGGAACCAGGACGAGTTGTGGCGCGGGCTGCGTTTCGGCGACCTGCAGTCGATCTCGACCGACCACTGCCCGTTCTGCTTCAAGGAACAAAAGGAACTGGGGCTGAACGACTTCTCCAAGATCCCCAACGGCGCGCCGGGCGTGGAGAACCGCATGGCACTGGTCTACAACGGCGGCGTGCACCAGGGCCGCATTTCGCTGAACAAGTTCGTCGAGCTGACTTCGACGGCCGCCGCCAAGACCTTCGGGCTGTTCCCGCGCAAGGGCACCATCGCCGTGGACAGCGACGCCGACATCGTCGTATTCGATCCGAACCGCCAGGAAACCATCAGCGTCAAGAATCCCTGCACCCACCACATGCGGGTGGACTACAACGCCTACGAAGGCATGCAGGTGACCGGTTTTCCGGAGACGGTGATTTCACGCGGCCGCGTGATCGTCGAGGACTGCGAATATACTGGCCGCAAGGGGCAGGGCCAGTTCCTGAAGCGGGGGCTGTACGGCGGACTTCGTTGACCGGACCGGCAGCGCACATGCCGGGTGCGCGCGGGACCGCTCAAACAACGATCCCGGCGCGATCGAGTCGCCTGCGAATAGCCTGCATCAACGGGGCATCGCGCTCCGGGTCGAACCTGGGCGCCGCCTCCCAGTCGTAGAACCAGACCGGGCGGGTCCGCAATTCCGCGGGCTCGTCGGCAAACCGCGGAAACACGTGAAGGTGCAGGGCCGGCTCCAGGTTCCCCAGGATTTCGTAGTTGATCCGGATCGCACCGGTGACGTCGAGCAGGGCATCGCCCACGATCGTCGCCTCGTACAGCAGGGTTCTGCGCTGCTCCGGGTTCAGCGCGTTCAGGTGGCCGACGACGGGGTCGGGCAGCAGCAAGGAATAGCCTCTGAGGAACTGCACGTCGCCCAGCACCACCCAGCCGGAATGGACCCGGCAGATCGCCTGGTCAAAAGCGCCGGACCGGCAGGCCGCAACCCTCTGATGGATCAGTGTCGACATGGACGTGTCAGCATACACCAGGCGGGGTCGTTTCGACCGTCGGACAGCGTCGGGCGACGGCTGCCGAGTTACGGGGTCAGGGCGCGCAGGACCTCGCGGGTCAGATCCCAGCGGTCGAAACCCTGATTACCCCAGTCCAGGCCGCGGCGCACGATCACCAGGTCGTGCGACGGGACCACGATGACGTACTGGCCACGGTTGCCGGCGGTGGCGTATGCGTCGCGCGGCACGTCTGTTCGCTCATCCGGCACCAGCCACCACTGGCCGCCGTAGAAATTGCCCGACTCCGCGGTCGCCGGCGCCGGCGTGCGCACGAAGCGGATCCAGTCTTCCGAGAGCAGCCGCTCTCCGTCCCAAACGCCGTTTCGGAGGTACAACAAGCCAAAACGCGCGAGGTCGCGGGCATTGGTGTACACCTGGCTACTGAGGATGAAGTCGCCGAAACGGTCGGTGCTGACCAGTGTGTTGCGCATGCCGATGCGGTCCAGCAGGCCCTTGCGCGGAAACTCGCGGTAACGCTGCTCGTCGCCCAGCGCCCGCTTCATCGCGTATACCGCGAGCAGCGTGTCGTAATTCTCGTAGTCCCAGAAGGCGCCCGGCTCGCGAATCAATCCGCGGCTCCGGGCTTCGACGGCCGAGGAGGCACCGGCCCAATAGGCCAGGCCGGAGCCCGACGGGGCGGTTGGAGGTGAACAGGCCATTGCACATCAATACGGCCTGCACGCCGTTGCGGATCATCTTGCGGTTGGCTTCGAAGGGATCGAACTCATCAGCTCGGACGGGTTCGCCGGCGGCGAGGACGAATTAGCACAGGCAGAGAACCCGCAGCGTGCGGCTCATGGCGCGCTCGGCCGTTTTCACACCCGGTCAGGCCGACTGGCTGCTGAGCGCTTCGTAGAGGTCCCGGCGGGACCGCTCGATCGCCCCCAGCAGCGAGTTGAGGGACGAGCGCCGGGACTCTATCTCATCCGGCTTGACCGTCAGGTCGCGGCGGCCGGATTTTTCGGCGTCCAGTTCCAGGCGGATGTGATCGTACAACACCTTGGTCTCGGGCATCGGCTCGATGTCGAGTTCCTCCCTGAGCCAGGCGCGGAACAGCTGGTATTGCCGGATGGCCTGGGCCCTTTGGCCATTGAGCATATACAGCCACATGACTTCACACTGGGCCGACTCCCGCGCCGGATCAGCGGCCAGCAGTCGCCGCCCTATTTCCAGGGCGTCTTCGTATTGGCGCTGCTGTCCGAGCCAGTGCATCAGCAGCGTCAAGCCGCGGATCTGCAAATTGAACAAACGCTCGCGCTCGGTCAGCACCCAGTCTGAAGTCACGCCATCCATGAAAGGGGCGTCGCAGGCATCGAGGGCATGGCGCAACCGGATGGCCACGGCCTCGCTGAGATCGTCGCCGGGTGCCAGGGAATGAACGATCTCGGTCAGTTCACGCGCGTCCATTCCCACCGAGGCATCGATCTGCAGGAAAACGGCCGGACCGTCACAATGAAGATCGACCCCCTCGACGTCGCGCAGCTGGCGCTTGATCCTCCAGATCGCCGAGTTCAGCGCCGATCGTTGACGCTCAGCGGTCGAACCGCGCCAGAACAGGTCGGCCAGGTACTCGCGGCGGCTTTCCCGCCCGAGGTTGACCAAGAGGTACTGGAAAAGTTGTTCGGTGGTGCCGGAGATGCCCAGGTGCCAGGGTTGGCCGTCGACCCGGATGGGAAAGGCCCCGAACAGGCATATCTTCGTTCCTGCGCGGCCGCTCATGACGGGGAACAGTGTTCTGATGAGCCCCCTCGCGACTGATTCCTGATCCCCAAAAAACCTCGAAAGTTCAAATTCATTTGCTCTCCTGCTCAACTGTGATGATACGCCGCTGGGATCAGACGAGGCAGGAAATCAATCCGCGGGTATCTTCGCTCCATGGCAGCCCTCGCCAACCCGTGGCGAGGACGGGCACCGGTCGACCGGTGCCATTTTTTGGTGGCGATGTCCGCAGACACTATTGTGTCGGTCTTTGTTATTGTTCTTTGCTCTCACTTTAAATCTACCACAAATAAAATCTTTTGCACGCCGACGGTCAGCCCCGAAAAGGCGGGATAATTCCGCACTGGATGCGGCCAGAACTCTATGAGACCCTTTCACAAGGCGTGCCTGATCGAGCCCGACGACCAACGGAGAGCCCAAATGCCCAAAGTAAACCTGACCAATGCACTGGCGGCGGAATACATCGAACTGTTCCAGACCGCGGAAATCAACCCGAACCGCTTCGACGCCGTTGACGCCATCGTCGACAGGATCGTCGGCGGGAAATCCGTTTACGAGAACGTCGCCCGGAAGGTTGGCGCGCCTTGGTACCTCGTAGCCGCCATCCACAACATGGAATCCAACCTCAGCATGGCCCGCCACCTCCACAACGGCGATCCGCTCACGGCGCGGACGACGCATGTCCCCGCGGGGCGCCCCGCCACGGGCAACCCGCCGTTCACCTGGGAGGAGAGCGCGGTCGACGCATTGAAGGGGGAGAAGATCGACCAGGTCCCGGACTGGAGCCTGGCGCGAATCCTCTACGAATTGGAAGGCTACAACGGTTGGGGTTACAGGCTCTACCATGCGCACGTCAAGAGCCCGTATCTCTGGTCCTTTTCGAACCACTACACCAGCGGCAAGTACGTCGCCGACGGCACCTGGTCCGACACGGCCGCGTCGCGCCAGTGCGGGGCGGCGGTGATCATCAAGCGACTCGAGCAGCGGGGCGAAATCCAGCCGTTCGACGGGCGGATTCCCGCCCGCGTCATTCCCTTGCGTTATGCGAACAAGGTCATCGACCGGGGCGAGGATTTGCAGCGGTTCCTGAACACGTTTCCCGGCATCACATTGCGCGTGGACGGCTGGCCAGGGGACAGCACCTCGGACGCCGCCAAACAGGTCTTCGGGTTCTACCTCGCCGGCGACCCCAGAACGAAAGATGACTAGACCGCTTGTCCTCCTCCTGTTCGCCCTGCTCCTGCAGGGCTGCACGGAGGAGCCGGCGCGGCAGGTCCATACCTCGTTCTCGGAGGCCTCGGGGCTCCTGGTCGAGGATAACCTGGGGCTCTCCCAGAGACTGATACCCGAATCGCGGGGCGTGCGCGCGGTGATATCGCCGGACGGGCGCTGGATCGCCGCCGAGGATTCGAAGCTTTCCAACCTGGTGGTCGTGCGCGCGTTTCGATACTCGGGAGGCCGGTACGAGGAAATCCCGCTTCCCGGGGTGAGACAGAAATGGGAGGCGATGGCGAACGAAGCCGGTCTGGACTTCGAGGACCTGATCAACCCACGGGTCGGAGTCGAAGCGTTCGGCCCGGGCGGGAATTCCCTCCTGCTGTCGTTTCGCGCCGACACGGGGCTGGCCGACCGCCCCGAATTGCAGGGGCAGGCCGAATTCCTCCTCGAGCCGGCACCCGAATGACCTGAGGCAGAAACCATGCAACCAGGCGTCTTCCGCCCGGACCAATGGTGGTAGGCTGGTGGTGAACGTCGGAGGTGATCCCCATGCCCGCAAAGCGACGTCGAACCACGACCGGGTCTCCCGTAACTCACATGGCCGTCGCGGCCCGCTGGCCGCCGGACAATGGATGGCGGGACCTGGCGGCAGTGGGCCTTGAGGCCCTGCGCATCCGGCCACCGGATTATGTGCGATCGGTGTTTGGGGCGCCGCGCGACTGGCTGCCGCCTCACCGCCGATGCTCGGAATACAACATCCTCAACCCCTGGCGGTCCCTTACAACAGCACGTTTCCTGCTCGACATCGGCCTGCCCTCGTCAGCCGCGACAGAACCCGACTGGGCCCGGGCTCTGTTCCCGGCGTTCGTCAACCGGCGCTTCTGGCACCCTACCGGCTTCTTCCGGCAGCCGGACGAGTACGGGGGCACGTCCAGCTTTCCCGACGAGCACTGGTTTTTCATCAACGGCATTGCGACCAACGAGGACGTCGCGAAATTGAATTCGGCATACCTGGCCCACCTTTTCCACCGGCCGGTCACCGTGATCCAGAATGCCACGAATTCCCTGGCACTCGATCTGTTTGAATGCGTCATTGGCAAGGGATTCACCAGGAGGCCTGATGCCGCGGATCGGCTCAGCATGACCGAGCCCGCCTGGCGGGCCACGGCCGCCATTCTCGAGGCCCTCAACGCCGACTACACGCGGCGCGTCGTCGTCATCGCCCATTCGCAGGGCACGATCATCATGGCCAACGTCCTGCTCGCGGTTTCCAGGGCGCTGCGACGTGACACGCACAAGCGATGGGATGCCTTTGCCAGCCAATTGATGGGGTCGCCGGACACCCAGACACGTAAGATCCTGCGCGACAGCATCGCTCACTCGCTGGCGTCGCTCACCGATGCGGGAAAGGGTGCCAGCTACGAGCGCCTGTCCAAACTGGAGATCTACACCTTCGCCAACTGCGCCGACAGGATGCGCCATGTCTATCCGTCCGGGAAGGTCCCGTACATGGAGCATTTCGCCAACGAAATGGACCTCG
>Ga0209536_100013839_pt1 | contig 11612 bp, 12 predicted proteins | sample DeeMarSeWOR28_12_FD_187461 | JGI IMG/M metagenome (GOLD analysis project Ga0209536, IMG submission 187461) | Marine sediment microbial communities from White Oak River estuary, North Carolina - WOR-2-8_12 (SPAdes) (version 2) | ecosystem: Environmental > Aquatic > Marine > Intertidal zone >... | reverse complement strand
CAGCGCGGCATAGACGGCCCCATAGGCGCTCATCTGGCCGCTTACAAAATACCCCGAGGCAAGGAGGGAGAAGGCGATCAACAGCATGCGGCGATAACCGTACCTGTCGGCCAGGGCACCTCCGAGGATTGGAATGATGTAGACGCAGGCGTAGATGACTCCCTGCAGGAAGCCGACGGATTGTTCGGTGAACCCGAGGCCACCATCCATCAGGCTATTCGTAAGGTAGATCGCCAGCACGGAATTGAGCCCGTAATAGGCGGCCCGTTCGAACAGTTCCATGACATTTGCGACCCAGAATTCCCGTGGGTAGGAACGCAAGAGGGACGGTGGTCGTTGCTCCATGCTCGTCGTACGATTGTTGGGGGAAATCGGGATTGGAGGTGAGGCCTCGAACCCGGGGTCTTGTGGGCCGAAGGGGTTAGTGCTCCGGCCGCCGCAACACCCAGCCGGGTTTGCGGCGTTTCAGAAGAGGGATGCCCTTGCCCTGCGCAAGCTCCTCCCGGACTTGAGAGGCGTAGCGCTCTGCTTGAGCGCCGTCAAGAAACCAATCGGAGCTGACCTGCTTGCGAAAGACAAATATCTTCTTAAATACCTTTACAATCCAGGTCGTTCCGAGTCCCTTGATCTTCTCGACGTCAACCGTGTATCCGTTGTAAGTGTCTGGATCGTCCATGCGTGCGTGAGAGATGCTTGTTGGCGGAAAACTTAGGCAGAATACCCTTGAATAGCAAGATCAACGCACCGGAACGAACCGAAATCGTATCCCTGGCCGTCAGGGGGAAGCTCAAGATCCCGCGTTCCGAATTTGAGTTCTCCTTCTCTCGAAGCTCTGGGCCAGGAGGACAGAAAGTGAACAAAACTTCCACGCGTGTGGAAGTCCGCTTCAGGATATCGGAATCTCGCGCCCTTTCAGAAGCACAGAAGAAGACTCTGACCGAGTCTCTCCGGAACCGGATCGATCGAGAAGGCTGGCTTCGCGTGGTTGAGCAGCGCTCACGCAGCCAAGCAAGGAACCGGGATCTGGCCCTCCAGAAGCTCGGCGAACTCTTGCGGGAAGGACTCAAACGGCCTGGCAAGAGGATCCCGACGCGGCCCTCGCGCGCGGCTCGCGAGCGCCGAATCCAGTCAAAGCGGCGCACATCCGAGACCAAACGGCTTCGCGGACGCGTGAGGGAGTAAGACGTGAGGCCTTCCATGGAATCTTTCTCCGCCTCCCGGACGTTTAAGAGCCGGTACAGAGTCTAAAACAACTTACGCGAGAACTCCGGTGCAACGTTTCAGCACTGTTGTCGCGCTCTCTTTTTCGCTGGTCACAGCTGGCCTGCAGTTGGCAAACGCAGAAACAGGCCTGCTGACGGGGAGCGTTGTTGACCAGAAGACACAGGAACCTCTCCCTGTGGCCAATGTCCAGGTCCTCGGGACCGCCCTTGGGGCTTCAACCGATATCGACGGGAAATTCCGGATTGCCTCCATCCCCTTTGGGACGATCCAGGTCCGCGTCTCGTTGGTCGGGTTTGAACCCGTGGTACTCGGTGACGTGGTGATCAGATCCGGGAGACCAACAGAGCTCGTCGTACAATTGAATCAGGTACCCGTTGGACTGGAGGGCGTCGAGGTGACCGCTTCGTATTTCCAGAAGACACCCGACCTTCCCACAAGTGTTCAGCGCCTCTCCTATGAGGAAATCCGTCGATCCCCTGGTGGATTTGAAGACGTTGTTCGGGCAATCTCCGTCCTTCCGGGAGTTGCCCAGGCAGCGCCAGGACGGAACGACCTGGTTGTCCGCGGGGGTGCCCCGTCGGAGAACCTGTTCTTTCTGGACGACATCGAGATCCCGAACATCAATCACTTTGGTACGCAGGGATCAACCGGCGGACCACTTAGCTTCATCAACCTTGATTTCGTGCGGGAGGCCTCCTTCTCCACCGGCGGCTTTGGGGTTCGCTATGGGGACAGACTCTCCTCCGTGCTCGACATTGACCTGCGCTCTGCCCGGAGCGATAGAATTGGGGGGAAGGCAACCATTTCCGCAACTCAGTTCGGCCTGAATCTCGAGGGTCCCACCGGGGAGCAGGGGTCGTTCATTTTCTCTGCCCGGCGCTCCTACCTTGACCTTGTCTTCAAGGCCGCGGGATTCAGCTTTGTCCCGGAATACTGGGACTTCCTCGGCAAGTTCGACCATGCACTCAGTCCGGCAGATCGAATCAGCGTCCTCGGTATTGCCGCGCTCGACGACGTCAACTACTTCAATGACACGGCCGATGACCGGTATGACAATTCCCGAATTCTCGGGACCGCGCAGAATCAATATGCCGCCGGTGTCGCCTGGGAGCACCTGTTCCGTAACGGTCTGACCACCGTATCCGTGTCGCGAAATGAGGTAAGCTATGACGGAAGCCAGCGGGACTCACTGCTGAATCCTATTTTTCTGAACCGCTCCAGAGAAGCTGAGACGGGGCTCAGGGCGGACCTTCTTCTGAAGTCGGCCGATGGAGGACTGGAATTCGAGCTGGGGACGCAGATCAAGCGCGTTGACGGGAAGTACACGCTGTTCCTTCCGGAGTTTGTCTCCTCCTTCGGTGATACCCTCAGTGTTAACATCAATGACGAGAAGGGGTCGGGCACCAAGGGCTCGGCGTATGCCCAGGTCTCCAGCATGGTGTTACCCCGCCTCCAGCTGACGGTTGGCGGGAGGGTGGATTATTTCAGTGCGATCAGCACGAAATTCTATGGCACCCCGCGTGCGTCCCTGGTATTCACTCTCTCTGCGAAGACTAACCTTACGGGGAGCGTGGGGCTCTATCGCCAGTTCCCATCCTACGTCTGGCTGGTCGGAAGCCCGGACAATATCAACCTGAAGGCAATGCGTGTCGCGCAGTACGTGCTGGGAGTCGAACACTTCCCGCGGCCCGATCTGAAGATACGCTTGGAAGGATTTGCCAAAACCTATGCCGACTATGCAGCAAGCCTCGACCGCACCTATCTCGTGATGGCAAACACCGGCGCTGGGTATGGCGGTGCGGAGCAGAACTTCGATTCCTTTGGCTTTGACCGACTGGCCAGCGGAGGGGCCGGCCGTGCTCTCGGAATCGAACTGCTCCTTCAGAAGAAACTCTCCGCTATTCCCGCCTACGGCATCGCCAGCCTGACACTGAGCGAGACGCGCTTCACGGGCTTCGACGGGATTGAGCGGCCAGGGACATTTGATCAGCGGGTGCTCCTAAACCTGAGCGGTGGGTACCAGTTTGATGAGCGCTGGGAGGCCTCCCTACGATTCCGGCTGGCTACAGGGGCCCCGTATACGCCATATAACAACGATGGCTCACAGAATCCTTCAATGTACAATTCCGAGCGGTTTGATGTCGCGCACTCGCTGGATCTGCGCGTGGACCGGCGGTGGAACTTTTCCGGGTGGTCGCTGATCGGCTACGTGGACATTCAGAACGTCTACAACAATCCTGTGGTGAGCTCCGTACGCTGGGACCCCCGGACGGGGGAGCAGGTATTCAACGAGTCTATCGGCATACTGCCATCCATCGGTGTGAGTGCTGAGTTCTGAGAACCTTGATTCTTCGATCCCTTTTCCCTATACTAACTGGTACCATGAACCAGAGCCGCCCGAATACTGCCCCCCGTCCGCTGAACTCCCATCATCACCATCGGACGGGATTCCCGATTGTTAGCCTCGGGATAGGGTGACGGCTCGCCATGATGCGCATTCTGCACCCCTTCCGGCTGGCCGGAAGGGGTTTTTCGGTTTATTGGGGACAATGATGAAGAGTGCATCGCCGGGACTGCCTGCCGGATTTCGTGATCTCCTGCACGAGGAGGTGAAAACCCGTAGGGCAATCGAAACACGCATGGCGGAGATCTTCTCCGACCAAGGCTACCGCGAACTTTCCCCACCGATGGTCGAACTCCTTGAGGTCTATGCGCGGGGGAACCAGCATTTACACCAGGAGGCGATCAAGTTCCTCGACCGACACGACCAGCTTGTGGCCCTGAGGGCGGATTTCACGCCGGCGGTGGCCCGCATCGTTGCCAGTCGCTTTTCGGGTTTGCCTGGCCCCTTCCGTATCTGGTATTCCGGGGACGTGTTCCGAAAGGTCGACCGTCATCACACTCGCTTCTGTGAGTTCGGCCAGGTTGGAGCCGAACTCATCGGTCTACCTGGACCTGACGGCGATCGTGAGATCCTCTCGCTGGCCATCGGGCTGCTTGACGCACTCGGGCTCGCTGAGGTCCAGGTTCACTTGAATCATGCGGGCATTTTCGGCGGACTGATACGTGAACTCGCCCTGGACCGCCGTGGAGCCTCGGAGGTCAGATCAGAGATTGACCGCAAGGATACACGGGGCCTGGCACGGAGGCTCGAGGAGCTGGGCGTCGAAGAAGAGATCCGACGACAGGTCCAGGCACTGACCATGTGCATTGGCGGACCCGAGGTACTACAGGAGGCCCGGACGCTGCTTAGGAACGCGGAGTCCGCTTCGGCGCTCGACGATCTTGCTCGCCTTTCGGATTCGATCTCCGGGTGGTCAGACCGCATTGTCTACGACCTTACGGAGGTGGATGAGATGGAATACTACACCGGCATCATGCTCACCTTCTTTGCCCCGCAGCTTCGTGGTGAGCTCGGCAAAGGGGGGCGCTATGATGCATTGCTCGGAGCCTTTGGACTGGAAGCACCGGCCGTGGGATTCTCCTTTTCGATGGACCATCTCGTGGAGCTCCAATGATTGAGCCGATACGGCTTTCCCTTCCCAAAGGCCGCGTGCTGAATGAAGCACTCAAACTGCTGGAGCGTGCCGGGATTCGCCCCGAGGGGGATCCTAACGGCTCTCGAAAGCTGATGTTCCCCGACCAGGAGGGGTGGCTTCAGTTTGTTGTACTGAAACCGGTCGATATCCCTGTCTATGTGGAATCGGGAGCCGTCGACGTCGGAATCGTCGGGAGCGACATTGTGCGCGAGTTGGACGTCGATGTCTATGAGCCGCTGGATCTGGGGATCGGACAGTGTCGCCTTGTCCTGGCTGCCCCTCGCGGAACGACGCTCGCCCTCGACCAGGAGCTCCGGGTGGCGACAAAGTATCCCCGGACCGCCGAACGCTTCTTTGCCTCCCGCAACGCGCACGTCCACGTGGTTCGCCTGGAAGGCTCGGTGGAGATTGCCCCCTTGCTTGGTCTTTCCAACGGAATCATCGACCTTGTTGAAACAGGACGAACACTCCGAGACAATGATTTGGTGGTTCTCGAGGAGGTGGAACGGGTCAGCGCAAAACTCATCATCAATCGCACCTCTATGAAGATGCGATCGGCCGAAATGCGAAAGCTCATTGCCCAGCTCGACACGGTGGTCTATGCGCATCATTGACTATACACGGGAGCCAACCGGGGTCCGCCAGCTCTTGGATCGGCGATGGTCCGACACGACCTCAATTGAACGAACGGTCCGTGAGATTCTCGATGCCGTTCGCTCAAATGGAGATGAAGCGCTGCTTCGCTTGACGGCAGAGCTCGATTGTCCGGAGATCACGCGGGTCGGTCTTCAAGTAGGAGCGGGGGAGCTAGACCGAGCCTATGCCTTCGTCGGTAGGAAGTTCCTCAAGGCTCTCCGCGCAGCCAGGACCAACGTGAAGCGCTACCATCGCCGTCAGCTTCCACGATCTTGGCGGATGGACGCCAAGGGCATGGCCCTCGAACAACGATTCTATCCCCTCGAGCGCGTCGGGATCTATGTCCCCGGGGGCAAGGCCGCCTATCCCTCGACGGTGCTGATGAACGCTGTTCCGGCAGTGATTGCCGGAGTGCGTGAGATCGCCATGGTGACTCCGCCGGACCGGGAAGGGAAGATTGCCCCGGCAGTACTTGTGGCAGCTGCAGAGTGTGGCGTGACGGAGATCTACCGCGTGGGAGGGGCACACTCCATCGCCGCACTTGCCTTTGGCACCGATACCATCCGGCGTGTCGACAAGATCACGGGGCCGGGCAATGCTTATGTCACGGCGGCGAAGCGCCTCCTCTTCGGCCAAGTGGGCATAGACTCTGTCGCGGGGCCTACGGAAGTCGTGATCGTTGCGGACCAGACAGCAAACGCTCGGTTTGTCGCTGCGGATATGATTGCGCAGGCAGAACACGATGAGGAGGCTAGCTCCATCCTCGTCACGACCTCGACCACGCTGACGCAGCAAGTGGAGCTGGAGATCGCCCTCCAGCTGGAACGCTCCCGTCGACAGGCAATTGCCCGGGTATCGTTGGACCGCCACGGAGCTGTCGTGCTTGTCCCGACGCTGAAAGAGGCGGCGACGATCATCAACGAGCTCGCACCGGAGCACCTCGAGGTGATGGTGCACCAGCCCGAGAAGTTCGCCGGACGCATCACACGGGCCGGTGCGCTGTTCCTGGGACCGTGGTCTGCCGAAGCGATTGGAGACTACATCGCCGGCCCCAACCACACGCTCCCCACAATGGGAACGGCTCGCTTCAGCTCTGCTCTCAGCGTTGCGGATTTCATGCGGTTTTCGAGCGTGCTCGGCCTCGGCAAGAAGCGGTTCATGAAGCTCGCTCCCCACGTGGAAGTGCTGGCCGAAGCGGAGGGCCTGGACGGGCATGCCGCTGCTGTCCGCATCCGAATGGAGCGTCGATGATCCGCGAAGAGATTCGAACACTATCTGAGTATCGGCTGAGCCAGCACCCGTGCCGAATCAAGCTGAACCAGAATGAGAACCCGTACGAGCTCCCTCCGGAGGTCAAGCAGGAGATACTCCGCCGCGTTGCCGCCCAACCCTGGTCACGCTATCCGGCGTTCGTACCGGCGGCGCAAATTGAGCACGTCGCTCACTACGCGGGTTGGCTCGGTGAGGGTACGCTCCTTGGTAACGGATCCAATGACCTGCTCCAGCTTCTCTTCACCTGCATGCTGGAGCGGGGGCAAGGGGTGGTGATCTCTCAGCCCACCTTCACGCTGTATAAGATCCTCGCACGAACGGTGGCAGCCGATGTCCACGAAGTGCCAATGACACCGGACTTTCTCTATGACCCCGACCGTATCATCGAGACAGCCCGCCAGACACGTGCCCGCCTGATCGTGCTGTGCTCACCGAATAATCCCACCGGGACGTGTCTGGACCCCGCCGCGGTCGCGCGCGTAGTGGAGGAGACCGAGGCACTGGTGATCCTGGACGAGGCCTACGGTCATTTCTCGGGTACCCGCATGGTCGAGCTGCTCGCGCAGCATGACCGGTTAGCGGTTCTGCAAACGTTTTCGAAGGCGATGGGTGCGGCGGGCATCCGTTTCGGGTACGTGCTGCTGCATCCCCCTCTCGCACAACAGCTTGCCAAGGCACAGCTTCCCTACAGCGTGAATCTCTTCACGCTGACGGCTGTCGAAGTTCTCCTTGAGCACTGGGAGAGCTACCGGTCCTGGATCGATGTCTTGATCCGGGAACGGCAACGGGTCTACCGCCGACTCTCTTCTATGGAGAGTCTGCGCGTCTACCCCTCCGGCGCCAATTTCCTGCTGTTCGAATCGTTCCGCCGCACGGCACGGGAGACTTTTGACGGACTTCTTGCGCGCGGCATCCTCATCCGCGATGTCTCAACCTATCCAATGCTTGAACGTGGCTTACGCGTCACAATCGGGACGCCGGAAGAGTGTGATGCTTTCTTGGCTGCCCTGGAGGAGGTTCTGGCATGAGACGCTCGGCCCTGACAAGAGAAACGTCCGAAACGCGTATTCACCTCGAGGTCTCACTCGACGGAGCGGGCGACTCCGAGATTTCCACCGGGCATGGGTTCTTCGATCATATGCTCACACACATCGCACGTCATGGTGGACTCGAGCTGACAATCGCCGCCACCGGTGATCTCCATGTCGATGACCACCATCTTATTGAAGACGTCGGCCTCTGCCTTGGGAGAGGGATCGACCAGGCACTGGGAGACAAGCGCGGGATTGAACGATTCGGCCATGCATTCGTTACCATGGACGAGGCCCTTGCGCGCACGGTGCTTGATCTGAGCGGCAGGAGCTACCTTGCATTTCAGGCATCCTTCAGCCGAGAGGCCATCAACGGCTTTTCACTCGAGCTTGTTCGAGAATTCTTCCGTGCCGTGAGCACCGAAGGGAGGATGAACCTCCACATCACCTTGCTTTACGGGACCAATGCGCACCACCAGGTCGAGGCGATCTTCAAATCCTTTGGGCGGGCGCTTCGCATGGCCGTCGCCAGAACAGCAGGCGAGAACATCCCTTCAACAAAGGGGGTCCTGTGATCGCGGTGGTCGACTACGGGATGGGGAATCTGCGCAACATCCGACAGGCATTCCGGGAACTCGGACAGGAGGCTCTGATCACCCACGACCGAGAGGCGCTTGCGGAGGCATCAAAACTCGTGCTTCCCGGTGTCGGCGCCTTCGGGGAGGCCGTTCGTCGCATCGAGGGACTCGGGATTCGTGATCTGCTGGTTGCCCATGCCACCTCGGGACGCCCCCTGCTCGGCATCTGCCTCGGCATGCAGCTGTTGTTCGAAGAGAGCGAGGAATCACCCGGCGCCCGCGGACTAGGTGTTCTTGCGGGACGCGTCAGGAAGTTCTCCGGCGGCATCAAGATCCCGCACGTGGGATGGAACGAGGTTCGACCGGAGGGTCCGAGCCACTGCTTTCCCGACCCCGCTGCGCGTCCCTGCTTCTACTTCGTTCATTCCTATAAGGTCGAACCCGTCCCGGAGACGATCGGCGTGACTGACTACGGTGGTCTGTTCTCGGCCGCTGTCCAACGGGGAAACATCACGGGGTTCCAGTTTCACCCTGAGAAATCTCAGGATGCCGGCCTTGATCTCCTGCGAAAGTTCTTGGCATCTTGAGGCTGTCGTAATCTCTGAAGCAACATCGCGTCTGAGCATTCATGCTGATCATTCCGGCTATTGACCTGAAAAACGGAAAGTGCGTCCGCCTTGAACAAGGCCAGGACAACCGGATGACGATCTATTCGGGGGATCCCATTGGGACCGCCGGAGAGTGGGTCCGCCAGGGCGCCAGACGCCTGCACGTGGTGAATCTTGACGGCGCCTTCGGCCGGATTTCGGCAAACCTCGAAATCCTTCGAGCGATCGCCTGCTCTACTGATGCCGTTGTTGAGTTTGGGGGAGGTCTGAGAAGTCTCGCGGCGATCAAACAGGCAATAGACGCAGGAGCTGACAAAGTCGTACTTGGCACGATTGCCGTGGAGCAGCCCAACATTCTTGGGGAGGCCCTTGACCACCTCGGGGCCGGTAGAGTAATCGTGGCCTTGGACGGGATGGGAGGCAAGATCGCAACGCGAGGTTGGACAAGTATGACAGAAGTGCCCGTTATGGATCTCGCCCAGAGGATTCGGCACGAAGGGGTGGAGGAGGTTCTCTATACAGACATCGAGCGGGACGGCATGCTCTCTGGCCCTGACATTTCAACACTTGCCCAGCTGGGCTCGATCGGTCTCTCACTGATTGCCTCAGGTGGTGTGTCCAGCGCGGCGGACATCCGGGCACTTCGGTCGATCCCATCGGTCTCCCTCCACGGCGTGATCGTCGGAAAGGCCCTCTACGAGAGACGGGTAACCTTCCGCGAGCTCTTGGAGGCAGCCAGCGGCGCAAACAGAAACGGGGCTGGGCCGTAGCCATGCTCCGGAAGCGCATCATCCCCTGTTTGGACCTGAAAGACGGACAAGTCGTCAAGGGCGTCAAATTTCTGGACCTCCGGGACATGGGAGACCCGGCAACCCATGCCCGATTCTATAACGCTGAGGATGCCGATGAGTTGGTGATCCTTGATATCACCGCCTCGCGCGAACGTCGCCAGACGCTCCTGCGAGTGGTCGAGAAAGTGGCCGACGTCTTGTTCATCCCGCTCACTGTGGGGGGTGGTGTGCGAACTGCTGATGACGTCCGGGACCTGCTCAATGCCGGTGCCGATCGGGTAAGCCTGAACACTGCAGCGATTCATCGTCCCGAATTGATCGGCGATGCGGCCGAGCGCTTTGGCTCGCAATGCGTCGTCGTAGCGATTGATGCCAAACGTCGTCCTACGGGGTGGGACGTCTACATTTTTGGAGGACATGAGAACACGGGCCGAGATGCGCTCGAGTGGTCCACGGAGGCTGAGCGGCGGGGTGCGGGAGAGATCCTGCTGACCAGCATGGATCGCGACGGAACACAGCTGGGCTATGACATAGAACTGCTTAAGGCGATTACTTCCCGAGTGCGAATCCCGGTGATCGCCTCCGGAGGTGCCGGAGAGATGAGCCATTTCCATGATGCACTGGTCGCTGGCGGGGCTGACGCCGCCCTGGCTGCCTCTCTCTTTCACACCAAGGCCATGACAATCCCCGAGCTCAAAAGGTACCTGAGGAGCAAAGGAGTGCCGGTACGATGATCAACTTCGAGATTGACACGCTGAGATTCGACGAACATGGATTGATACCAGCCGTTGTGCAGGATGTCCATTCCGGCCGGGTCTTAATGATGGCATACATGAATAGGGAAAGCCTCACGAAGACTGTCCAGTCGGGCGAAACCCACTTCTGGAGCAGGAGCAGGCAGGAGCTCTGGCACAAGGGGCAAACCTCGGGAAACAAGCAGACCGTAACGTCGGTGATTGCCGACTGTGATGGCGACACACTCCTGGTCGAGGTCGAGCAGAAAGGCGATGCCTGTCATCTCGGGACTTTTTCGTGCTTCGACCGGCCAGTAGGGACGACCTATGATCGGGTAGAGGCCTTCGGGGAGGTCGTTGCCGATCTATCACGACGAATCCATCAGCGGAAACTTGAAAGACCTCCGGATTCCTATACGACTTATCTCTTCGAAGCTGGCATCGACAAGATCCTGAAGAAGGTGGGGGAGGAGGCAGGAGAGATCATTATCGCTGCGAAGAACAAAGACCGGAAGGAGATCTCATGGGAAGTCGCCGACCTCGTCTACCACCTGCTGGTGATGCTTGAAGAGAGGAAAGTGCCTCTCGCCGATGTTGCCGAAGAACTCACGCGACGCGCACAGAAGCGCCGGAAGAACGGTTGACATTTCCTCCAGGCTTTGATATATTGCTCGTGTTTCCGCGATAGCTCAATGGTAGAGCATGCGGCTGTTAACCGCAGGGTTGCAGGTTCGAGTCCTGCTCGCGGAGCCAGGCTACATGGGGAGTCGAATTGCCGGAAGGTAGGGCAACCGACTCCCCATGTGCTTTTTTCGCCTCTCCCCATTTCTTCTTGATCGAACGAATGACACGAAGACTCGAACCACCTGAAAATGGTGGGTCTGGGTCCTGGCCATTTTCAGATGTTCCCGCCGTTCCCATGCCCCTCCTCGGCCGTTGTCCCCGTAGTCGGCTTTTCACCCACTCGTCTAGCCCGAAGGTCACCAAGTATTGATTGCGCTCTTTGCCATGAAAAGCAGAAACTCCATGGCAGAGGTTGCAGGTCGTGGCTATCTTTTGCAGTACGGGCATGTGTTGTAGGTCTATAACGGCCGGCTGATCACGCGAACCATCATCCCTCTTGTCTGGCAGCCGGATATGCAGTCTGCCGACGGGACGTCGTTCGGCGTAGGTGATATGCTCTTTACTGCGTTCTACGC
>Ga0209536_100013838_pt1 | contig 11614 bp, 8 predicted proteins | sample DeeMarSeWOR28_12_FD_187461 | JGI IMG/M metagenome (GOLD analysis project Ga0209536, IMG submission 187461) | Marine sediment microbial communities from White Oak River estuary, North Carolina - WOR-2-8_12 (SPAdes) (version 2) | ecosystem: Environmental > Aquatic > Marine > Intertidal zone >... | reverse complement strand
TCGAGTTCGTCGCGGTTGTGGATAGAGCTTTCGAATCCATCCTCGAGAACCCAGAATCGTGTCCGGTCTGGCGCACCGATCGCCCGTATCGAAGGCGCTTTCTCAAGCGCTTCCCATACGTCTTGTTTTTCAGCATCGACGCGGCAACCGTCGAAATCATCGCAGTGGCGCACGCAAAGCGACGCCCTGGCTATTGGCTGGATCGTTTGCGCTAGGACGCTTGGCCGAGTCACGCAAAAAGCCCGGCCGAAGCCGGGCTCTCTGATAGTGGTGACCCCAAGTACGCGAAGTTGGAACCAGGTTGTGGGCTTCCTCACGGATTGGGAGGCGCTCCGGAGGATGACGGCGTGACACCCACCGTCCCCGCATGAGCGCGCTCCAAACGCCGTCGCCCAGATTGCTCAGCTGCCATTGCCCGAGATAGCGTCGCCCGCGTGTCGGACCGGACCCACTAGACGAGGCCCTGCTCGATCAAGCTTTCCGCCGTTGCGAGGACCATCTCCTCTGTGCCTCTCGGCTGCCAGCCGAGGACACGTTTGATGCGCTCGTTGGAAACGTTCTCCACGAGACCGAGTCGTGGCACGACGACTCTCGTGATCTTGTCGAAGAGCCCAACGATACGCACGACGAAGTCGGGCAGCGTGCGGGTCGGGATCTTGTAGCCCCGGTCGGCGAAGTGCCGGTCCAGGATGACTGCCATCTCTTTCATCCATACGAAGTCGACGCAACAACAGAACCTCTGCCCGTCCGCCTCCGGCGTGGTCATCGCAGCAAGATGAGCACTCGCGACGTCCCGGACGTCAACTGTCGCCCAGCCGAGACGTGGGCAGCCCGGATAATCGCGACGCATCAGCTTCAGGATCGCTTGCGCGGACACCCCGTAGTCGTGTTCGAGCACCGGTCCGAGGACCAAGCCCGGATTGATCGTCGTGAGCTCGAGCGACTCGTGGCTCCTTAGGCTTCCGACAAAGTCCCAGGCGGCACGTTCCGCCAACGTCTTGCTCTTCTCGTACGCGTCCACCTCCCCATCGAGGAGCGACCAGTCATCTTCGGTGAAAACCCTCGTGGTGTCGCGGGCGTGGCCTGCGGCCACGGCGGAAAGCGACGAGGTCAGGACGACACGCTCGACGCCTGCTTCAGACGCTGCTCGAAGCACCCGCAAGGTCCCCTCACGGGCGGGAACGATGAGGTCGTCTTCGTGTTTCGGGGGCGCGTTCGGAACGGGTGATGCCACATGCCACACATATCGGCAGCCGCGCACAGCCTCCGCCCAGCCGACGTCACTCATGAGGTCTGCTACTGCGAGCTCGAAGTTGCTCGTATCGACGTGCTTGGCGAGGGCGTCACGAAGCTCTTTCTCCCGAGCCACAGAGCGCACGGTTCCGCGAACGCGGTAGCCGTTCGCGAGAAGCTCGCGGACGCAGTGGAGACCGATGAACCCAGAGGCACCGGTGACGAGGACAGTGGTTTCCGCTGGTATGTGCTCTGGCATGGCCGGGTCGATGATAGACCGAGTCAGGGATTCGTAACATGCCCGATAGGCAGGCCGCACGACGGAGGGGACGCCCTTGGACAGCGGAGAACACCAGTCGCAGAGATCGCGGATGGCGACATGAGTCTACGGAGCTGGACGATTTCAGGTGCGAGCCGAACCCCGCCGGCAAGAAAGAGCCCGCTCGGTTAGGAGCGGGCTCTTGCGGGTGACCCCAGCGAGGTTCGAACTCGCGTTACCGGCGTGAGAGGCCGATGTCCTAGACCACTAGACGATGGGGCCGATCTTTCGAGTCCCGCGCTTTAACACGGGATTTGCTCGGGGACTAGGATTCGAACCTAGATAGCCAGTACCAGAAACTGGAGTCCTGCCGTTAGACGATCCCCGAATGCGTCCCCGACACCTTAGTCACGGGCCGGGGCGGCGGCACTATAGCGGCAAGACCTGAAGCAGCAAGCAATGGGCGGTTTCCCTGTTCTTGACTATATTGATCGTCTATTATCTCTCTTTTTCCCCGTAAAATCGGTCATTTTGCTCACAAACTCTTATTGTTGACTTGACCTGCCGGAAAACTGCGGAATAGTGATGCTTCCCTTTCGTGCCGGATCTCAGCGGCCTTGGGACAGGAGCATCATGACTTCGTGGAAAGAACAGCTTGGAGATCAGATCCCGGAGCCGCTCGCCGGCGAGGTGGATCTGTTCGAAGGTCAGATCGAGCTCAAGAAGCAGGGCAAGCTCGACGACAAGATCTTCGCCGAGACGCGACTTCGCCGAGGCGTCTATGGCCAGCGCTACGACAACGGGCTTCGGGACGATGGCACCGGGCAGAAGCCGCTCGCCTTCCCGTGCGGTGACCTCACCAAGGGGCCGGAGACGGTGTGGGATGCGCCGGGCATGATGCGCATCAAGATCCCGTTCGGAAAGCTCACGGCCGATCAGCTCGACGTGTTGAGCGAGCTCGCCGAAGAGAACTCAGATTCGATCCTGCATGTCACGACGCGCCAGGACATCCAGCTCCACTTCATTCACATCGAAGAGGCGCCCGACATGATGCGCCGTCTCGCGGCGGTCGGTATCACGACGCGCGAGGCCTGCGGCAACAGCGTTCGCAATGTGACGGCGTGTGAGTATGCCGGCGTGTGCACGACTCAGGCGTTCGATGTCACACCCTACGCGAACGCGATCACGCAGTACCTGCTGGGGCACCCCGACGTTCAAGATTTCGGCCGCAAGTTCAAGATCGCTTTTTCGGGCTGCGAAGACAATCCTTGTGGGCTCGTCACCTTCCACGACCTCGGTGCGGTCGCGCAGGTCCGCGATGGCAAGCGCGGTTTCCGCGTCGTGGTCGGTGGAGGGCTCGGCGCAGTGCCGGTGCAAGCCAAAGTGCTCGCCGAGTTCTGCCCCGAGGAAGAGCTTCTGCCCCTGGCGCAGGCCGTGTCGCGCGTGTTCGCGCGCCTCGGCGAGAAGCAGAGCCGCGCGCGCGCACGTATCAAGTTCCTCGTACAAAAGGTCGGCATCGACGAGTTCAAGCGGCTCGTGGCAGAGGAGCGCGAAGGCCTTCGCCCCGACGAACGCTGGACGGCATTCCTCGACGACCTGCACTCCACGGACGAGACGCCCATCCGCGAGCCCGGCGCCATTCCGAGCGACGCCACGGCAGCTTTTCAGAAGTGGGCCAAGCACAACCTCAAGCCGCAGGCGCAGGAAGGCTATTACACGGCCATCTTGAAACTTCCGCTCGGCGACTTCACCTCGACCCAGGGCCGTGCCCTAGCGGAGCTCGCGCGCGAGTACACTGGCGATGCAATGCGCTGCACGGTCGAGCAAAACCTCGCCTTCCGGTGGCTGAGTGGCGCCGACGCCGTGGCTTTCTACGAGCGGCTCCAGGCGCTCAAGATGGCCGAGGCAGGCGCCGGCACGATCACGGATATGACGTCGTGTCCGGGGACCGATACCTGCAAGCTCGGCATCTCCGCGTCGCGGGGCGTGACAGGCGAGCTTCGCAAACGCCTTTCCGTCGTCCAGGACCAGCTCGACCCGGCGGTTCAGGCGCTTCGCATGAAGGCAAGCGGCTGCTTCAATTCCTGCGGCCAGCACCACGCTGCAGACATCGGATTTACTGGCGTCAGCCGTCAGGTCGGCGGCCGCAAGGTTCCGCATTTCAACGTCGTGCTCGGCGGTCAGTGGACCGAAAACGCCAAGAGCTACGGCTTGGTGGTCGGCGCCGTTCCGTCCAAGAACATCCCGAAAGCGGTCGAGCTGATCACCACGCATTACCTCGCCAACCGCGAGGGCGAGGAGAGCTTCCACGCGTTCATTGCCCGCGTCGGCAAGAAGGAGTTCCGCAAGGTGCTCGCGCCGATTCAGAAGCCACCCTCGTACGAGGAAGATCCGAGCTACTACAGCGACTGGGGCGACCCCCGGGTCTACGGCATCGGCGACATCGGCATCGGCGAGTGTGCCGGCGAAATCGTGCCGTTTGTCGAGTTCGGCCTGCAAGAGGCCGAGCAACAGCTCCACGACGCCCAGGACGCGCTCGAAGCCGGCACGGCCGGCGCAGCAGCCAAAGGGGGCTTCACCGCCATGGTGACGGCGGCCAAGGCTCTCGTTCGCCACTTGGAGGTTCAAGTCAAAGACGACGCCGACGACGTGGTCAACAACTTCAAGACGCACCTCTACGACACCGAGGTGTTCCACGACCCGTTCGCGAAGGGAAAGTTCGCAAACTATCTGCTCAAGATGCACGGCGACAAGTCGTACGAGAACGCAAACGACGAGACGGCGCATCGCACCCTCGACGAGGCGCAGTTGTTCCTCGAGGCGGTGCATGCGTGCTACCAGCGCCTCACTGAAGCGGCAGCAGCCGCAGCGGCGGAGTGATTGAAGATGCAAGCGACGAAATTCCAGGTGAAGGTCTATACGAAGGCGGGCGACATCGAGCTCGAAAAGCTGGTGCCGGTATTCCACGAGTGGATCCGCGCCAAGAAGATCCCCGATGAGCTCTTGATCGACGTCGCCGACTACGCGCACGTACCGCAGGGACCGGGTGTCGTTCTGATCGGACATCAGTCCGATTACTACCTCGACGTCGCCGACGATCGCCCGGGGCTCCTCTACAGCCGCAAGCGCGGGTTCGTGGGCGACTTCCAAGCCGGTATCGACGACACGTTCCGCCGCGCGCTTCTGGCCTGCAAGATACTCGAGGAGGAAAGCGATCTCGACTTCGAGTTTGAGACCGGCGAACTGCTCTTCCGAGTACAAGACCGCCTGAACGCGCCGAACGCGGACGCTACCTACGAGGCGTACGAGCCAGCCCTGCGGCAAGCGACGAGCACCTTTTTCGGCGATTCGGCGTCCTTCGAACGCCTCGGCGGCCCACGGGAGCCCTTTGCCGTGCGCATCAGGACAGGCGTCAACGCATCGGTCGACGAAAGCCTCGTACGGGCCTGAGGTTCATCCGACGTTCTTTTTGGGGTCGCACGGATTCGCGGTACAAACGTCAGCCAGGAGCTGACGTGTCGACACATCTTTGCCTCACCTTCTGGCTCACCGCGAGTCTTCTCTTCATCACCGGATGCTCACGCGATGGCGGTGCCGGCGAGGACGGCCGCGCCGGACAAATGGTGCGGGGCAACGATGCCGCCATGACGGCAGTTCGAGAGGCGGCGCGCGCCCTGGCGGAGCCTGAGCCCTCGGTGAACTACGTTGCCGCCCAAATGGAGGGCGTGATCAAGGCGCGCACGAACAGCCAAGCACTGATGCACTACGCAGGCTACCGCGCGACCCTCACGACGTCAGGCGACCAGGTGACTCGCGTCGTGTTCGAGCTGACCGAAGCACGACCGAGTGTGGGCCAGCTCACCGAGGTCTTCGGTAAGCCCGAGGAGGTGCGCCGCGGGATGCTCTACGAGTACCACGCCGAAGCGACGGGCTCGACGATTCGAATCCTCGCAGAACCCGCGTCCAAGCCTGCGACCGAAACGAGCCTCGTGCGCCGCATCTTGGTCGAGGGCGCCAACGTCCGCTGAGTGTTCAGAGCTCGAGCACGCGAATCCGCGCAACGACGCGCGCATCCGCCGGTGGCAGCGGGTATTCCTCGAGCGCAGAGGGCGCGACCCAGGCGTGATCGGCGACATGCAGGTGCTGCACCTCGCCCGCGCGCAGCGAGCAGAGGTAGAACAAGAGCAACACGTCCTTTTCCGGATAGCGGTGATGTGTCACGTCGAGGATGTCGCTGACTTCGACCTCGATTCCGCATTCCTCGCGGCACTCTCGCACGACGGCGGCTTCCGGGGATTCGCCCTCTTCGAGCTTTCCGCCCGGGAACTCCCAGATCCCCGCGAGGTGCTGGCCTTCTTTGCGCCGCGTGAGCAACACGCGCCCCTCCCGAACGACGACCGCAGCAGCGACGACTACGGGTTGACTCATTTCAGGGCATCTCCCCGATGGCGCGCTGGAGCTGTGCCTTCGCGACGCGAATCCCTATCGCCGACTCGACCACGTCCACCTGGGCGCGAATCAGCTCGGTTTGCGCTTGGAGCAAGGTGGTGGTGTTCACGATGCCCGCCTGAAGCTGCTCGCGGGTGACCCGGTAGCCTTCGCGCGCCGCCTCGAGCCCGAGTCGCGCCGACTCGATGGCCGCGCGCGCTGCGAGCATCCCATGGTAGCCCTGCGCGACCTCGACGCGGATTGCGTCCCGCATGATTTGTGTGTCGGCCTCGGCCTGCTGGAGCGCCGCCCGAAGCTCGTGCGCACGGCCGGAGGCAGCAACGGTGCCGTTGGGGGTCCAGCGGATCACTGCGCTCACCTCCCAGGTGGACTCGAAGCGCTGCTGCTGAGGTACGACGCGAAGGTTTGGGTTCGAGTACTGCACGGAGCCGCGCGCCAGCAGGTCCGGCGCGCCGCCGCCCTTGGCCGACTTCAGCTGGTGCTCGGTGACCTCGATGTAGGTGAGGAGCGCTTTCAGATCGGGACGGTTCTGATACGCGCGCTCGAGCAACGCCTTCTCCGTTTCCGTCGGAATGCCGCTCACTTCCTCCGAGAGGTCTTCGCCGAGCGAGGGGAGCTCCTCGGTGTGCATCAGCGTTTGCAGCGCGCGGGCCGCAACCTGCACCCCGAGCTTCGCCCGCTCGACCGCAACCCGGGCTGCCTCCTCCTGCGCTTGGACCCGCATGAGATCGACCCGCGCGGCCGAGCCCGCGGCGACGAGCGCTTCGGTCTCTTCTCGCTGCGAAACGGCGGCTTCGAGTGCAAAGTTCGCAACCGCGAGCCCGGCCTCGGCGCGCGCGTACTCGTAGTACGCCTGTCGTCCGTCAAACGCGACGTCGTTGAGCTCGGCCTGAATCTGGTAGGTCGCCGCAACCTTGCTCTTCTTGGCCGCGCGGTACGCCGGCATCGCCTCGGCGAGGGATCTCGTGAAGGAGTAGGACAGAGTTGCGTCCGTCGCGTATTGGTCGGTCAGAGAAGGAAACTGAAAGCTCGTGAGACCGGTCCAGAGGGCCTGCGCGTTCGGGTCCTGCAAACCGTTGATTAGTGCGTCGATGGTGCTTGGGTCGGAACCGCTGCTGAGACCGGCCGTTTCCACGGGACTCAGCTTCGAGTACCGCGCAAGCAGCTCGAGCTGCGGCACCAACCCCGACATTGCCTGAAGCGCCCCACCCTTGGCTTCTTCGAGCAACGCCCTCGTGCGCCGGAGGCCGGGCGAGGTCGCGATGACTTGTTTGACGGCATGGTCCGGAGTGAGACCACCCGGCACATAGAGCGACCGTAAGCCGGTTTCGGCAGCGCTTTCGCCGTGTTCGGCTTCCGTCTCGATGACTGGAGTCGCTTGCGCACGGGCTCCAGCCACACCCATCCCGAACACCACCGCTGCAACGGTCAGCAACGTGGCCGCCAGTTCTCTAGAGCTCATCTTTCTTCTCCTAACGCGAGCGGACGGAGCGCCCGTCTTCGACTTGATCGCCCGGGTGAGCGATGACCAGCATGTCGGGCTTCAGCCCGGCGACGACTTCGACCTCGAGCCCGTTGCGCGCGCCGATTTCGATTGGCGTGAGCACGGCCTTGCGATCGTCTACCCCGTAGACGGCCCAGCCATCGCCGTGTCGAAACACCGCGCTGTCATGTACCTTGACGACCTCCAGGGCCTCGTGAACGACGATGCGAGCCTCGACTCGGTATCCGTCCCCGAGCTCTGCCCAGACTTCGGGCGGGTCGTCGAGATCGATGATGACGTTGACCCGTTGCTCGTCGACGCCAAGTGCGGAGACGCGGGTGAACGCGGAGGGCTCCACCGTTCGAACATGCCCCTTCAACGGTCGTTCTCCGCCCCAGCGGTCGATGATGACGTCGGCACCTCGCCTGATGCCGACCGCATCGCTGGTCAGCACATCCACGACGATCTCGAGCGCTTGGGGATCTCCGATCTCCAGGAGCGGTGCCCCGGAGCGAACGACTCCCTCGCTCTCGCGGAACACGCTGAGCACCTGGCCTCCGACCGGTGCGCGCACATCGAGCTGCTCGTCACCCTTGACGCCCTTCGCACCCAAGCGGCCGAGCGCCGCTTCGGCGACGCGTGCCTCGTGCTCGGCGACACGAGCCGCAAACCGAGCCGACGCGACCTCTTCCCTCTTTGCACGAAGGTCGAACTCCGCCTGCTCGACCGCCTGGAGCGAGACCGCCCCAGTGGGTCCAAGGTTCGCCTGACGCTCAGCCTCGAGCGAGGCGAGCTCCATCGCCGCTTGAGCCCGCGCTATGGTCGCACCGGCCTGCCGCTTCGCCGCCTCGGCAGCTGCAAGACGCGCCTCCGCCTCCGCCTTCGTCCGCGCATCGAGCAGCGGCGGGCTCAGCGGGACGATGCGGGCCACCACGGCACCCTCCTCGACGGGATCACCGGCGTGGAGCTCGATGCGACCGACGTGCCCGTCTAAAGGGGCATCCACCACGTAGCGGTCCTTTACCCGCGTCTGCCCATCCTCGTCGACCGTGACCAGCAAATCGCCCTGCTCCACCGCCACCATGTCAACCGGCAGACGCTTGGGGATCAGCGCGGCAACGAACATGCCGACCACGACGAGTCCAACGACGACGGTAATCCCGCGTCGACGCCGTGTCTTCTTCTTCTGCTTGTTGGCTTTCGTCATAGTCACTCTCTGGTCTTCAGAACCCCGATCAAATCGAGCTTGTCGAGCTTGCGTCGCACCAGCAGGGCGCTGACCGCGCCGGCAGCTATCGTAACCCCTGCCGCGTACGCGTAGGTCGCCGGCGAGAGCGCCACCGGCAACCGGTACTGCTCGGGATCCGTCATCGCCATCATCGCCCTCGACATCCACGTCCCGATGCCCATGCCAATCGGGATCGCGAGCAGAACCTGAATTGCGAGCTCGCCAAGGAGCACGGCGGAGATCTCACCGCGGCGAAAGCCGAGCACACGAAGGCTCGCCAAATCACGACTCCGCATGGACAGGGCGACACGCGCATTGTTGTAGACGACGCCCACGGCGATAGTTCCTGCGAAGAGCGTCAGGATCAACGACATCACCAGCATCATGTCCGCGCTCTGTGCTTTGAACTGGTCGATGATCGTTTGTTTTCTCAGGACGCCGCCGATCTTGGGAAGCTCCTTGAGCTTCGGTTCGGCACGCGTGTACTCGCGCGGATCGATGCGGAGAAGCGCCATCGACGCCGTCGCCTCCTCGCCAAAAGCGCGGTAAAGCTCGCCCAAGCGCATGTGTCCCTGCAGTCCGAACGGCTCGGCGGCGAGGGAGGAAACCCGAAGCGAGACGGTCCGGCGATCACCTTCGAGCATCTCGACGCGAAGCTCGTCACCGATCGAAACGCCAAGAATCTCGGCCAATTTGGCGGTGAGCATCACGCCGCTTTCGGGGATCGGAATCTCCCTGAGCTCGACGTCGATCACGCGCCGCAGCTGGCTGTCGTCCGCGTAGCCCATGATCACGCTCTCGCGCTTGCGCCCGTCGTGCACGAAGCGGACGGGCACGGTTCGCATTCCTTCGCCGTAGAGCACCCCAGGAAGATGCTCGAGCTCCCGGACCGCCCCGTCGGAGAGCGGGTCGAGAAAGCTCACCATCACGTCTTCCTTCCAGGCTTGCTGGAACTGCATGTCGAGCAGGAGGGTCATCGCATCGGAGGAGACACGGGCCAGCACCATGATGGACACCGCAAACGCGATCCCGATGACGGAAAGGCCAGTGCGGACGGGTTGACGCTCGATCTCTCGGACGACCATGCGCGCAGCAGGAACGATGAAACGATAGGCGCCCAACTTGTCGAGGAGGCTCGAGCCATAGGTCGGGGGCGATGCCGGGCGCATCGCCTCGGCGGGGGGCAGATTGGCCACGCGAGTCGCCGAGGTGACGGCGCCGACGACACCCGCAAGGAGGCTGACGGCAACCGCAATCGACACGACGCGGGGTTCGAGCTCGAATGCCAGCACGGGAAACCGGAAGTACTGCGTGTACATCTCGGTCATGGCGGAGCCGAGATAAACGCCACCTGCGATGCCCAAGACGGATCCGCCGAGCGCGATGAGACACACCAATTTCACGTAGTGAGCCCCGATCGCGCGCTTTCCATAGCCCACTGCCTTCATCGTCGCGATCTGGGCGCGCTGGAGCAGCACCAATCTCGACAATACGACGTTCAGCAAGAAGGCGGCGACGCCGAGAAAGATCATGGGAGCTACGGTCGCCATCGCTTCGAGCTGCGCAAGCTCGCCCTCTACGATGGAGTTGGATGCCTGGTCCTTTCGACCGAACGCGCCCACACCGCCGTAGGGCTCGAGCACCCTATCGACCGCCGTGATCACGGCGTCGAGCGAAGCACCCGGCTGCAAACGGATGCTGACGTCATTGAACGCGTTGGTCATGTCGAACGCGGCGGCCATGACGGACTCCCTCATCCAGAACACGGCAAAGCGTTTGTCGTCACTGAAGATGCCGGTCGTGGGCGCAGGAAACACGTGCTCGGGGGACATGGCGACACCCGTGATGCGAACAGGCCGAATCGTTCCGTTGATGACTACCGGGACCGTGTCCCCGACCTCGAGCCCATGACCGCGCACGAACGACTCGAGCACCAACGCATCGTCGGGACGTCCCGGCTCCGGCATGGACCCCGCGACCAAGTGCAGTTGATTGAGCCGCGGTGCGCCGTAGTCAGGAAGCGACACGATCAGGCCTGACGCTGGCTCTCGAAGCGTCTCAATTGGCACCATCACCGCATCGGCAATGCGCGCGTCGACCTCGGCAACTCCCTCGATCGCCTCCAAATCGTTGACCAAAGGCTGCGGCGCCCTCTTCAAGTGCGCGAACACATCAGCAAACCGCTGGCGTTCATAGTAGGCGCTCTTCGACGATTCGAGCGAAGTCCACGTGCCTTGAAGGGTCACGTAGGCTGCAACGCCGGCCGCGACGACCAGGCCGATGGTGATGACCTGTCCTCGCATCTGGGACAGATCACGAAGCAGCTTTCGGTCGATCACGTCCATCGGCTACCAACGAAGCTCGCTTGGCGCGATTTTCGAATCGCGGTGTTCAATCTTGCTCACTTGACCGTCGACCAGCTCGACCACCGTGTTGGCCATCTGCGCGATGGGGACGTTGTGAGTGATCACCGCCGTCGTCGTTCCAAGCTCCCTGTTCACCCGCTCGAGCGTCTCGAGGACCAAGATGCCCGTGCGGAAATCGAGCGCGCCAGTCGGCTCGTCACAGAGGAGCACGTCTGGCTGTTTGCAGACGGCCCGCGCAATGGCCACGCGTTGCTGCTCGCCGCCCGAGAGCTGGCTCGGGAAGTGGTCCTTGCGAGGGCCGAGGCCTACCAGCTCCAAAGCGTCCACGGGGTCCATCGGGTCGTCTGCGATGTCGGAGACCAAACGGACGTTCTCTTCCGCCGTCAACGAGGGGATCAGATTGTAGAACTGGAAGACGAAGCCGACGTGGGCGCGCCGGAACTCGGTCAGCTCCTCGTCATCGGCGGACGTCAGGTCCTGCCCGCGATAGACGACCGTGCCGGAGGTGGCGGTGTCGAGCCCGCCCAAGATGTTCAGGAGCGTCGACTTTCCGCTACCCGATGCGCCGAGGAGCACGAGGAACTCGCCGGAGCGCA
>Ga0209536_100013837_pt1 | contig 11614 bp, 9 predicted proteins | sample DeeMarSeWOR28_12_FD_187461 | JGI IMG/M metagenome (GOLD analysis project Ga0209536, IMG submission 187461) | Marine sediment microbial communities from White Oak River estuary, North Carolina - WOR-2-8_12 (SPAdes) (version 2) | ecosystem: Environmental > Aquatic > Marine > Intertidal zone >... | reverse complement strand
CCGGCCCCACGGAAGGTGTCAAGCCGCAGGAAGCGAGGCCACTCGGAAGGCGGCCAATCAGGGGCCGCTACGGGAGTGAGACCCAGTCGCGGCGGTGGTGGCCACGTCTCATGAAGTCATGGGCCGCCCACAGGACAGAACACCAGTAAATGTCTCCTGCATTGTATTGAAAAACATTGATAAAAGAGAAGTGTGTGTACACCATGTACCCGCCGATAGTATGAACAACACCTTTCGGCTTCCCTGTAGATCCAGAAGTATACAGGATATAAAGCATGTCTTCCGAGTCCATTTCTTCCGCTTCTATTTCCCTTGGTTTCCCTACCAGCTCCTCATGCCACCAGAGATCTCGACCATTTTGCATGTTCACTTTTTGCTTGGTTCTCTGGTATACCACCACTTTCTCAACACTGGCACATTGTTTCAACGCTTCATCCACAACGTCCTTGACACCTATTTTTTTCGCACCGCGATAATTGCCATCCGAAGTAAGAACAACTTTTGCGCTACAATCATTTATCCTGTCAGCCAGTGCCTGGGAAGAGAAGCCCGCAAAAACAACCGAATGGACTGCCCCTATGCGGGCGCATGCCATCATGGCAACGGCTGCTTCAGGTAACATGGGCATGTAGATGATCACCCGGTCGCCCTTTCCCACACCCAGATCCTTGAGTACATGAGAGAACTGGCAGACCATATGGTATAATTCCCTGTAAGATATATGCCTGGGTGGATCAGTAGGTTCATTGGGTTCCCAAATTATAGCGGTTCTGTCTCCGGCAGTGAAAAGGTAACGGTCAAGCATGTTTTCAGTAATATTCAGCTTACCATTAAGAAACCATTTGATACTTGGTTCCTTGAAATTCCACTCCACTGTTTTAGTCCATCTCTTCCGCCAGTGAAAGAATTCAGCTATCCTATCCCAGAATGTTTCGGGTTCAATTACACTTTTCTGATATTCATGAAAGTAGCCACTTAAGGTTTGTATTCTTACGCTCATATTTAAATATTCTTTACTTAAATCTTAAATTCGTTCAACCATATACCTATGGAAACAACAAGATCAATAATTTTTAAATTAAACGCAAAAATTGTTGTTGAAGAAGATTAAACGGGATCTGGAATGAAATGCTGGATCTACTAAGTATAGTACCTTTCTGTGATTATTTGCTGGATTCGAGCTGAATGGCTATTTGAGATGATTAAAGTATTTTACCACAAGGTAATGGTTGTTGCTTGGATCGATTAAACCTGAACTAGAAGATATACCGTGAGCACCTTCGAATTAAGGAATAAGCAATATGAAAGCAATAATCAAAACTGAGAATCCCAAAGTCCCAAGAACAAGTTTAATGCTTCCTTCAATCTGCCTTTTCGCTTCTAAAATATTTTTTATCGTGTTCATCTTTAATTAAATAAAAATTCTACTTCCTCAAATCCTCAACTAATATCGTGCCAAATAGCAAACTCTTTGTATTAAAAAAATGTTTGACCAGGTAAAACAGATTATGGGACGACAAAGATAATTGTTAATTCTTAAAAAAATTATATTTATAAAAATTAATCCCGCAAGGATTTTGTGATGCCCTGCGGGATTAATTTTAAAATGCTAACCGTTTATTGTTGGTGTGTCAAGCTCGGATAAAGAAGCGTTAATTTCATCCTCGGTCAGCTCATGTTCGGTAAGCTTTCCGGAGAAGTAGGACTCGTATGCTGACATATCAAAATTGCCATGCCCACAAAGGTTAAAAAGTATAGTACGGCTGACACCTTCCTCCTTGCATTTTTCAGCTTCCTGTATTGCTGTGGCTATGCCGTGGTTGGCTTCCGGTGCCGGGATGATCGCTTCGGCTCTGGCAAATTTCAATCCTGCTTCAAAGCATTCGATCTGGTTATGGGATCTTGCTTCAATCAGTTTGTCTTTCAGCAGTTGGCTGACAATTACTCCAGCCCCATGATACCGCAATCCGCCGGCGTGTATAGGTGCTGGGATGAAGTTATGACCCAGGGTATACATGGGCAGCAAAGGAGTCATACCTATGGTATCACCAAAGTCATATCGGAATTGTCCACGGGTAAGTTTAGGACATGAAGCCGGTTCGCTTGCAATGGCCCGGATCTTCTTGCCTTCATCAAAATTCAACCGCAGAAATGGGAAAGACAGTCCAGCAAAATTAGATCCACCACCAAAGGGCGCAATAATTATATCAGGCAGGTCACCCGCTATTTCAAATTGTCTCAAGGCTTCCTGTCCTACAACTGTTTGATGTAGTAAAACATGGTTTAAAACACTTCCAAGGGCATATTTCGTGTTTTCATCCTGTACCGCCATTTCCACGGCCTCAGAGATGGCAATGCCCAGACTTCCCGGTGAATTGGGATCTTGTGCCAGTATTTTACGTCCGGCTTGCGTCTTTTCAGAAGGGGATGGCAGGACATCGGCACCCCAGGCATTCATCATCATTTTCCTGTAAGGCTTCTGATCAAAGCTGATACGTACCATGTATACCTCGCAGGCTATATCAAAGTAGTTGCAGGCCAAGGCCAGTGCACTACCCCATTGGCCGGCTCCTGTTTCCGTTGTGATCTTTTTTACCCCTTCCTGTTTGTTGTAGTACGCCTGGGGTATGGCTGTATTGGGTTTGTGCGATCCGGCAGGGCTGACTCCTTCATATTTGTAGTACATTTTAGCCGGAGTATCAAGTGCTTTCTCCAGGTTATACGCCCTGAACAATGGAGTGGGTCTGTACACTGTGTATATATCCCTGACCGCATCCGGGATCTGTATCCACTTTTCGGCACTCACCTCCTGTTGAATCAATCCCATGGGGAAGATTGGAGCAAGGGCTTCCGGGCCTATTGGTTCCTTTGTAGCCGGGTTGAGTGGGGGTAATGGTTTGTTGGGCATATCCGCCATTATATTATACCATTTTTCAGGTATGTCCTTCTCTGACAGAAGTATTTTTCGCTCTTTCATATTTTCGATTAATTAACTATAAAAATTCTATTTTTTGCATTGTAGGTTGAAGGGGCTGAATATAAAAAATTTAATATACCAATGCAAGACCCTTATTGAATACTCAGCAATTATTCTCTATCCTGTACTTTTTTTCCCAATTTGGGAAATTAATCCTGAATTCTTGATCTGTAAGAATGCCCATTTTCACCGGGTTATGAACCTCACGGGAGTACTGGAATTTTTGAAAGTGTAAGGGATTATTTTTCCTGCAACAAAAAAAGCAACCTGCCGTTAGTAATAAAGGAATGATTGAAAAATTTGCAAAAACCAAGAAAAATTTGTATTTTACCACTAAAATATCGTTTTTTTTGTGCGATAGGGGTAAAAAATATTATTATATTAAGGCTATTTAGATTGATTCAGGAACTATAGAGAGGTAAATAAGAGGTTATTTATAGAAAGTTCATTAAAATGCGGTTGTATAGAGCTCGGTTCACTACAAAATTTGGATTACCAATATTCAGTGCGGTATCTGAAATATTGATTGAATCCAATATTGTGGGTGTATCCATTGAATTCAGTGGCGGAGGATGGGATGGCAAGGACCTCACCATATGTTATCACGAATGGTTTTCGAATGATGATATCGACCTGATAAAAAATTTCCTCGAATCGCAGTATAAAGAATCCTTTATTGACCTTGAGATAAAGGAAATTAAGGAACAGGAAAATTCCAACCTGGTTTAGATCTTTCAACCCATTATCTGATTAGTACAATCCCTCAGTAAATCATAATACGATTTGCAAGATTTATAAGTTTTTCATGCAATGGTTCATCTCATTTTGGCCTGTTTATTGATATGATCAAAGTGTAAAAGATAGACTTTGACTATTAATCTTTTAGGGCATAGTTCGTATTGAATTGTAAACATTTATATATTTATGAATTAAATCCTGTGGATTTGGTCGTTTTACAGATACAGACACAACATGAGAATTGTTATCCTATTTGTTTTTTTGGTTTTTATCACAAATCGTGTTTCGGCACAGCGGGAGGAGATCGAGAAGAAACTGGATGAATATAACATACCCGGGGATTATGTGGTGAATGCGATGAAAGATGGGGAGGCCACTTATTCTTTTAAGTTCAGGTCAGTAACCTGGTTGCCCTCCAGTAATGGTATGGAAGAGATCGTGGAGGAAGGCGAATTCAACCCGGAAAGGCCCATTGGTGAAAGGTGGAAAATTTTGAAGATCAATGGAGAGACCCCGGATAAAAAACAGGTGAACAAATTCAACAAAGCTCAAAATACGGTGAAAAATAATGTCAACGCTGAAATTGACGATAATTTTTACAGGATTTTTGAGGATAATGATGATGAATTGGTGCTCAGCCTCCGTTTTACCAAGGAATCCTTACCCAAGAGATACGGGTTTTTAAAGGAATGTACAGGTCTTGCGTATATTGATAAAAAAGAGAAAAGACTGACTCGAATTGAGTACAACAATGACTATCCAGTTAAGGTGTGGAACTACAAAGCCACTGGATTGGCACTCGTTCAGCACTACCATTATGACGAAAGAGAAAACAAGTATTTTATCTCCCACGAGGAAATGGATATTGAATCGAACTATATGGGTAAAGGTATATCCATTCTTTTCGACATTAAGTACAATGATTACGAGAAGGTAAAATAAAAGATCCACTGAGAAGATAATACTGAAACAGGCTCCTTCTATGAAACCGGCCCTACTTTGAAACTAGCCTTCCTCCGAAACTAGCTCCTCCTCCCTGATATTTATGGTTACTTCTCTCGGAGTCTCAAGGATGCTTTCCTCAGATTTTCAAGGTTATTTCTCCGGAATGTTCACTTTTCCTTTCCTTACTTTTCAAATGAGTAAAATCACCGGATCTTCAATTGCCCTTTTAGTGGCATAGAAACGATTTTGTTATAAAGCGTATTATTCGAGTATACTAAGTGAATTTTTGAATTTCGATAACAATGCGATAATTTTGTTGGTTATATTAAACAACAATACATCGTAAGCTATGAATTCACTTCGCTCATTACTGATTTTAATAATGGTATTGTTTTTCTATTCCTGCAATCTCGGGGGATCAAGTGATGTCCTTAAAGCAGACATTGATGAAAACAATAAGATTACAGCTGAGAATTTCACCTACAGCATTGATACTGTCGCTACGGATCTTTTAAATCCCTGGGGATTGACTTTCCTCCCCAACAATGACCTGTTGGTAACCGAAAGGGCAGGTGAGATCAGGATCATCCGGAATGATCAGCTTCTCAGTGAAATAATTCAGGGAGTGCCTGAAGTGTATGCTAGCGGACAAGGAGGGCTTTTTGAGGTTAAACTCCATCCCGACTTTGCCAGCAATGGATGGCTTTACATCGTTTACGCTGCAAAAGTTGGAAGCGGTGGGAATACTGCCATAATGCGTGCAAGACTCGAAGGAAATAGACTGGTGGACCAGGAGAAGATCTTCCAGGCAGAACCTTTTGCAACGGGTGGGCGGCACTTTGGTGGTCACCTCGAATTCGATAGCCAGGGATACTTATACCTCTCTGTAGGGGAAAGAGGTAACAGACCCAATGCGCAAACCCTATCCAATACCAGTGGAAAGATCATTCGTTTGAATGATGACGGAAGTATTCCTACGGATAATCCATTTATTAGTCAGAGCGGAGTCAAACCCGAGATTTATACGTATGGCAACCGGAATCCGCAGGGAATGGCCGTTCATCCAACTACCGGTGAAATATGGACACATGAACATGGACCCATGGGAGGAGATGAGATCAACATAATCAGGGCGGGGAATAATTATGGCTGGCCGGAAGTCACCTACGGGAAAAATTATGATGGTACAACCATAACGGATGTTACCTCGAGAGAAGATGTAGCGCATCCGTTGCATTACTGGATTCCATCCATTGCCCCTTGTGGAATGGAATTTATTACCAGCGATTTGTATCCGCCTTGGAAGGGGAATCTCCTGGTAGGTTCACTTAAATTCAGATATGTCGCCAGGCTGGAACTTGACGGCGAGAAGGTGGTCAGTGAGGAAAAGCTTATTGAAAATCTTGGACGAGTCCGTTCAATTGCTCAAAGTCCGGATGGATTAATCTACGTCAGCGTTGAAAGTCCCGGGATGGTAATTCGACTAGTTCCTGAATTAGAATAGGCCGCTCATTGCAGAACCCGGTTCCCCAATTTGAAGGTTACTTAGGGTTAACAGGCCTTTGTAAGTAAGAGATATTCAGGCATATCATATGATATGTTGTTGATAACCACTAATTTGTGGAACACCTACAACACCTGGATTGCCTTAATAATCTAATATTTACTTACATGTCTTCAATCAACGAACAGCCCCTGTTGACTCCATCATCTCCATCCGAAAGAATTCTCTCCATCGATATGCTCCGTGGATTTGCTGTATTGGGAATTCTCATCATGAATATTCAGAGCTTTTCTATGATCTTCGAAGCCTATATGAATCCAACCGCATACGGAGATCTGACGGGTGCGAATAAGTGGGTTTGGATAATCAGCCATCTTCTGGCCAATGAAAAATTCATGACCCTATTTTCAATGCTTTTCGGGGCTGGTATCCTCTTGTTTATCGAGAAAGCCAATGCCAAAGGCCGGAAACCCGGACCACTGCATTATCGGAGGAACTTCTGGCTATTATTGTTTGGAATGGCCCATGCCTATCTTTTATGGTATGGAGATATTCTGGTGGCCTACAGCCTCTGTGCTTTTTTTGTATACCTTTTCCGAAATAAAAAAGCTTCGACCTTATTAAACATTGGAATTATCTTCTTCCTGGTGCCTGTAGTGTTCTACCTCTTTTTTGGGTTCTCCTTGCAATTCTGGCCGGAAGAACAACTGGAAATGAGCAAATTAAACTGGAAGCCTGATACAGAGATGGTCCAGAAAGATAATGATATCATGCGCGGAAGCTGGTCAGAACAGATGGAAAATAGGGTGCCAACAACCCTTTTTATGCAAACATTCCTTTTCTTCATTTATATGTTTTGGAGGGTCTCCGGCCTTATGTTAATAGGTATGGCATTCTACAAGTGGGACATTCTTACAGCTTTAAAGTCTAAACAGTTCTATATCAGGCTAATATTTATTGGATTTTTATTGGGTCTTCCTGTCGTAGGATATGGCATTTATAAGAATTTTTCAATGGAATGGGCCTATGAATATTCCATGTTTATCGGAAGCCAGTTTAATTATGTGGCAAGTGTATTTGTCTCGATAGGCTACATTGGGATCATCATGCTGATTGCTAAATCCCATAGTTTTAAGTTGTGGAAAAAAGTTTTCTCTTCAGTTGGCAGGATGGCTTTCACGAACTACATTTTAATGACAATAATATGTACGTTTATTTTTTACGGGCATGGCTTGGGGTTGTATGGACAGATTGAACGTACAGGACAGATATTGTTGGTGTTTGGTATCTGGATCTTCCTAATGATCATGTCGATGCTGTGGCTTAAATATTTCAGGTTTGGACCTTTAGAATGGTTGTGGCGTACACTAACCTATTGGAAAGTTCAACCCATGAGATACTGAGATGAATTGTATTTCTTTTTATTACATGAGCACAGTTGATGTATCATTGGTTACCGATTTTTCGAATTTCTGAAGCTGATCATAAAAGACAGCTTTCATCTCAGCATTGGTAATTCCATCGATTTCCTGATAATTCTGCCAGATGGAGGGTAGTGAAAACGTGGCAACAATGTTTCCCCCTTTTCTTTCCATATCGAGCACGGCATTTTCAAGAACTCTTTTTGCACCACGTGGTCCGGGTGCAGCAGCCAATAGAAACATTGGTTTATTTTGCCAAAGATTCCTGTCAATCCGGGTAGCCCAGTCGAAGATATTTTTAAACGCCACGGTATAGTGGCCATTATGCTCAGCGAAGGATATGATTATTGCATCGGCATTTTCTATACGTTTTCTGAAATCGTAAGCCTGTTGCGGGATCCCGTTTTCCCTTTCAATATCAATGCTGTATATAGGCATTTCGAAATCGTTAAGATCCAGAAGATCCACCTCCACATCCTTTACCTGTTCAGCTGTATATCCGGCTAATTGTTTGTTGATAGACTTCCTGCTATTGCTCGCACCGAAAGCGAGTATCTTTTTCTTGTTCATTTCTCTAATTTGTTCGATACTGTATATTCAATAAAACTTCAGGAGGTACTAAAATGTTTTTGTAATGATTGCCTTGAGCTCTCGTGTCGTTCAAACAGGATCATCTTGGCGGATTAGAACTTAGGATTCTATTGTGAACGATAATAATATTTTGGCTATTATTCCTTCTCGGTTGCCTCACCCTGTTTTCTTAAAAACGGCCTAAGAAGATCAATTGGAACCGGAAAGATCGTCGTGGAATTTTTCTCGGAGGCTACTTCAGTCAATGTCTGTAAGAACCTCAATTGAAGTGCCGTTGGCTCTCCGGCAATAATGTCGGCGGCATCGCGTAATTTTTTACTCGCCTGAAATTCACCTTCTGCATGGATCACCTTTGCTCTTCGTTCGCGTTCTGCTTCAGCCTGTTTGGCCATGGCACGCTGCATTTCAATCGGCAGATCAACATGTTTAACTTCCACAGTAGAAACCTTTATGCCCCAGGGATCGGTCTGGCTATCTATGATCTGTTGGAGTTTAAGATTAATCTTTTCACGTTCAGCCAAAATTTCATCAAGTTGGGATTGGCCGAGAACACTCCTTAAGGTAGTCTGAGAAAGTTGTGATGTGGCATCCAGAAAGTGTTCCACCTCAACGATGGCTTTGTTTGCATCAAGTACCCTGAAATACACTACTGCATTCACTTTCAAAGAAACATTGTCCTTGGTGATTACGTCCTGTTCAGGTACATCCATTACAACTGTTCTAAGGCTGACTCGAACCATCTTATCTACGATGGGTATAAGGAAAATAAGTCCGGGACCTTTTGAACCGATTAATCGTCCAAGTCGGAAGATCACCCCTCTTTCATATTCCCGCAGGATTCGAACTGCACTGGCAAGGAGAATAACGAAAAAGGCAACTATAATACTTATATAGACTGATGTTAATTCCATGGTTTCCATTTTTTATGATTTTATAAATGTGTTATAAATTCTTTACATATATTTTGAGATCTTCTAACCTGGACACGATTACTGTTTTTCCCTTCTCCATTTTTCCTTCTTCAGATTCTGCAGTCCATATTTCTCCGTGTACCTTTACGCTTCCGGTTGGATTGAGCGTTGAAAGCGTAACACCCCTTTCTCCCACAATTCCTTCAGGTCCGGTAGTGATTTTCTTTCGATGTGCCCTTATCCCAAAAGTGATAGCAAAGAGAAAGAATAAGGCGGTCAATGTAACCACCAGGATTATTAATTCCATAGATATATTAATTACGTTCAGGAAAGAATCTTTATCTATAAGCATGATTGATCCCAGGAATAACGAGATTATTCCCCCTATGGTCAGCATGCCATAACTAATTACTTTGATTTCCAAAATAAAGAGGATGATGGCAAATATGATCAGAGCCAAACCGGCAAAATTTAGGGGCAGGGTGTGTAATGAGTAAAATGCCAATATCAGGCAAATTCCTCCTATCACTCCCGGGAATATGGCTCCAGGGCTGTAGAGCTCAAATATAAGGCCATATATCCCGAGGATTAATAAAATATAGGCAAGATTGGGATCGCTCAGGATGCTCAATAATCTCTGGGAGAAGGACATGCTCATATGTACCGCCTTTGCATCCTTTGTTTCCAGTTTTTTAATCCCCTTTGAGGTCTCCACCTCCTTTCCATCTACTAATTCGAGAAGTTCCTGGAGATCTTTAGCAACGAAATCAATAACATTCTGTTCTAATGCTTCATTTTCGGTAATGGAAAGACTTTTCCTTACAGCATCCTCCGCCCATTGGACATTTCTGTTACGCTTTTCACTTATTGTCTTAATAAATGCAGCTGCATCGTTTGTTGCTTTTTCCATCATCACGGAATCCTGCATTCCCTGGAGAGATACCGGGTGTGCGGCACCTATATTTGTTCCGGAAGCCATGGCAGCGATATGTCCGGCCAAGGTGATAAAAACTCCTGCTGATGCAGCCTGGGATCCGGCAGGCGCCACATAAACGATCACCGGTACAGGGGATTCCAACAGATCCGACACAATTACCCTGGTGGATTTCAATAAGCCTCCGGGAGTATTAAGTAGAATGACTACCGCTTCTGAATTTTCATCTTCCGCCTGCTCTATTCCTGTTTGGATGTAGTCAGCACATGCCGGATGTATAGCACAATCAGCGGTAAGAACCAGAACCTGATTCTGTCCGGCCGCAGTGGTTATGATCAATGTGAGGAGAGTAAGTAATATGACTAAAAAATATCTCATCACCGGAGGAATGGATTCGCTTTATTAATTTAGTAATAAATCCTCTTAGAAACAATAGATTTCTCTCTTGAAGGTATTCCTGAAAATTATGATCATAACCACCAGGTCTGGAATTTTATTATGATGGTGGTTTTATGAGGCTTTACTATACGTTTTAATTTCCAGATCCTCGTCGGTCATTTTTTGTGTTTTAGAATGGTCGATCTTTCTGAAGGGACTGAGAATCAATTTCAAAACATCTTTAGACCTCATATGCTTTCCGAATCTCCTGATCAGTCTGAAAGTTCTGATGGGATGGTGTAAAATCAGGTACTTGAACAATATCTTATACCCCTTTTTCCTGGCATTATGTACCACATCGGCTGGCAAGACGGTTGGATCAACCTCAGAACACCGGAACCATTTGTCCCAATCCTTAGCATCATCAATCAAACCTCTTAAAACGTATTCATCCCACAGAGGTGTTCCTCGATACACACATAAGCGGTTAAATCCGAATGAATCCAGGTTCAATTTTGATGCAAAACGGAAGCTTTCCAGGATTTCTTCTTCTGTTTCGTCCGGACAGCCTACCACAAAAAAGCCATGTACCTTTTCAATTCCTTGTCTTTTCGCTTCGTCTATGGCAGATTTTACCTGTTCCAGGGTCTGGTCCTTCTTTAATCGATCGAGGACTTTTTGGGAACCAGATTCAACGCCAAAAGCCAGGAAATTGCAATTAGCCCTTACCAGATCAGGCAACATCTGGACACCAACAGAATCAACTCTTCCTTCACAACCCCATTTGAACTTAAGGTCCCTTTCAACAATTCCGTCGCATATGGCCTGGATTCTTTTGTTTTTTAGGAGGAAGTGGTCATCTGTAAGATAAATTGATTTGTATCCCTGGTCACTGAGTTCCTGCATCTCCCCCAAAACATGATCTGGAGATCTGAATCGCCACTTCCCCTGGTTTAAGTTAGGAATATCACAATAAATACATTTATAGGGGCAACCCCTGGAAGTTTGAATGGTGCAAAACTTGTCCATCGATAATACGGCGGGAATATCCAGTGGAAGTGATTCTATATAGTCAATTGGAAGACTCTGACGATCCGGATAAGGAAACTGATCGAGATCTCTGATCATCGGCCTGGGTTCATTTTCAATTACTGCGTCGCCGTTTCGCCATACCAATCCTTTAACTGCACCCGGGTTTTGTACATGATCTAAATA
>Ga0209536_100013836_pt1 | contig 11614 bp, 3 predicted proteins | sample DeeMarSeWOR28_12_FD_187461 | JGI IMG/M metagenome (GOLD analysis project Ga0209536, IMG submission 187461) | Marine sediment microbial communities from White Oak River estuary, North Carolina - WOR-2-8_12 (SPAdes) (version 2) | ecosystem: Environmental > Aquatic > Marine > Intertidal zone >... | reverse complement strand
AGGAAATGAAGATTGCTGCTGTAAAGGCATTAGCTGCACTTGCCAAGGAAGATGTTCCGGAAATTGTAAGCACAGCTTACAATAAGAAGAACATTGTTTTTGGAAGGGAATACATCATTCCCAAACCCCTTGATCCAAGGCTTTTGACAAGTGTGGCTCCAGCTGTTGCAAAAGCAGCAATGGATACAGGTGTGGCAAGAGAACCCATTAAGGATTGGGATGAATACAAAAATGAATTAAGAAAGAGATTGGGTTTGGATAACCAGATAATCAGGATAATCCGTGATAAGGCTCACCTTGATCCTAAGAGGATCGTTTTTGCCGAGGCTGAACGTTATGAGATCCTTAAGGCAGCCCAGACCGTTATACATCAAGGAATTGCAGAACCTATCCTGCTGGGTAACAGGCAAAAAATAAATGCCATTATTAAAGAAAACAATCTGGATCTTGATCACCTGACCATTATTGAACCATACAGTGAAGAACAGGCTGATACCCGTAAAGAATTTGCACGTATCCTGTTTGAAAAACGAGCCAGAAAAGGCCTTACTCTTGATGAGGCATCTGAAATGATGTTTCGTCGTAACTATTTCGGAATCATGATGGTAGAATGCAACATGGCAGATGCATTCCTCTCAGGATTAACGAGCAATTATACCAAAACCATTGAACCTGCATTACAAATAGTTGGTACAAATAACCCGGAGGAACATATTGCTGCAATGTATATTTTGATGACGAAACGAGGTCCGGTATTTTTCGCTGATACAACTGTAAATATCCAACCCTCAGCACAAACCCTGGTCGACACAACAGTACTGGTGGCAAGAGCCGTAAGACAATTCAACATAGAACCCCATATAGCCCTTTTATCATATTCCAATTTTGGTTCCATTGACGCTGGAAGTCCTGAAAGGGTGCATGAAGCCGTAAAGATCCTTCACGAGAAGTATCCCAACCTGATAGTAGATGGTGAAATGCAAGCTAATTTCGCCCTTAACAAAAAACTAAGGATCAATAAATTCCCTTTCACCAAACTTGCTGATCTGGATGTCAACACCCTGATTTTCCCTAATCTCAGTTCAGGTAATATTTCATTCAAATTAATGGTTGAACTGGGTGGGTTGGAGGCCATTGGCCCGATACTTCTGGGCCTGGCAAAACCAATTCATATGTTACACATGGAAAGTTCTGTTCGTGAGATAGTCAATATGACTGCCATAGCAGTCGTTGACGCACAGTGTATGGCAGATGAAGATTGCCGGGAAATGTTTGGTTAATTTTATTATTTTAGCATTTCTATATGCTAAAATAAGTACCTATGTACGATTTTATTCAAGGAACCGTCATTGAAAAGACCCCTGTCTGCGTTACCCTGGAAGCAGGAGGTGTCGGTTATTATATACACATTTCACTTAATACATATTCCCGCGTACCGGATCAAGGTCCCTGCCTGTTGTTCACCCACCAGATTGTCCGTGAGGATGCACATCTTTTGTACGGATTTATTGATAAAAGTGAACGTGAAATTTTCCGGCAATTGATTTCTGTCTCTGGTATTGGCGCCAATACTGCCAGGCTGATCCTGTCATCTCTTTCCCCCGCAGATATCAGGCAGGCAATCAATGAAGGAGATGTATTTCTCCTGAAAAGCATAAAAGGGATTGGTGCCAAATCTGCTCAAAGAATAATTGTAGACCTGAAAGGGAAGCTTTTAAAAGAAGAGGATTTGCAGGAAATATTCGATTCTGAAAGCAATACTATTCAAGAAGAATCGTTATCAGCATTAGTAAATTTGGGATTTTCCAAACCAACTGTTGAGAAAGTGATCCGACAGATCCTTAAAGAGCAAAATGATCTCACAGTAGAGGGATTGATCAAGGAGGCGCTTAAAAGGCTCTGACTATAACTAATCCTTATCAGGTATACATTTGAACAGGGTAACCAAATATCTGGCTGCATGTAGTTATATTCTCATCCTCATATCATTCCGGATGGTTGATGCTGAACCACTCCGTCTACCTTACAACTTGGCTGATTTGAATGCCTTTTTGGTACTGCCCCAGGATACAACAGAGTCGGATTCTATAGATCTTAAATTTCCCTTCAAGGAAGATCCCTTATCACCTTTTTCCGATGTCGGGAAAAATTCTCCACTTTTCCTGAACAATCCTTCAAATATCCAATCAAATATTGTATTTGATCCTGAAACAAATACGTATGTATTCTCTGAAAAAATCGGATCATTGAATTACAGGCCAAATTCCTACATGACAATTGATGAATACAGGGAATTTGAACAGGAAGAAGCCAAAAGAGATTACTGGGTACAAAGAAGGCTTGGTGAATCTCCTGACTTACAATCTTCCTTCATTCCTTCAATAAACGTTGGGGGCGAAGCATTTGACCGGGTATTTGGAACCAATACCATAAATATTGTCCCTCAGGGTTCAGCGGAACTTATATTTGGATTTAACCTGTCAAAAATTGACAATCCAACACTTTCAGAAAAACTTCGCCGAACACCAAGCTTCACATTTGAGGAAAAAATCCAAATGAATGTAACAGGCTCGATTGGAGATAAAATGAAACTTGGTCTGAACTATAATACCGAGGCAACCTTTGAATTTGAAAATAAAACCAAAATTGAGTATACGGGCAAGGAAGATGAAATCATAAAGAAGATTGAGGCTGGAAATGTAAGTTTACCTCTTGCCGGATCTTTGATAACAGGCAGTCAAAGTTTGTTTGGACTAAAAACAGAGTTGCAATTTGGCAAACTCACTGTCACCTCTATTTTTTCTCAACAGGAAGGTGAAACTTCGGTTATAGAAGTGGAAGGAGGAGCTCAACTCAGCGAGTTTGAAGTGAGTGTTGATGATTATGATGCCAACCGTCATTTTTTTCTCTCACATTTTTTTAAAGACAGTTATGACCGTTCGCTGAGTAATCTGCCAATTATTAACTCAGGTATTAATATTACTAAATTAGAGGTATGGGTAACCAACAAAACCAGTAATTTCGAAAATTCCAGGAATATTGTAGCATTCATGGATCTTGCTGAAGCAAGAACGAATATCTATTCAAATGCCTTTTATCAGACTCCGGGGGAAAGGGGTGATCATCCAAGGAATGAATTAAACGATTTGTATGAAAGAATGATAACCTCATACGGAAACATCCGCAATATTAACCTGGTAACCAGTACTCTACAGGGTGCTATACCCAATTTCCTGGACGGACAGGATTTTGAGAAAATCGAAAATGCACGAAAACTTTCTCCCAGGGAATATACTGTACATACGAAACTTGGATACATTTCACTTAATTCTGCCCTGAACGCTGATGAGGTCCTCGCTGTTGCCTTTGAATACACCCTGAATGGCAGAACCTATAAAGTTGGGGAACTTTCTTCTGATGGTATTGATGCACCCAATACCATTGTTGTTAAACTTTTGAAGGGAACTAACCTGACACCTCAGCTTCCAACATGGGATCTGATGATGAAAAACATCTATGCCATTGGAGCCTATCAGGTAAATTCTGATGAGTTTGTACTTGAAATCATGTATGAAGACGATCAGACAGGAACTTCCATTAACTACCTTCCTGAAGGTGATATCAAAAACCAGGTCCTGTTAAGAGTATTTAATCTCGACAACCTGAATGAGCAACTTGATCCGGTTCAGGATGGTATTTTTGACTTCATATCCGGAATCACCATAAATCCCCAGAATGGAAGGATTATCTTCCCTGTACGTGAACCTTTTGGTGAATACCTTGAGAGAAAGATCAATAATAGTGTCGCTGCATCGAAATATGTTTTCAGGGAGCTTTATGATTCAACCAAAACTATGGCATCACAGGTGGCCGAGAAAAACAAATTTAAACTGGTTGGTACCTATCGTTCTTCATCCAGTTCTGAAATCATGCTCAATGCCATGAATGTTCCACAAGGATCTGTTATTGTTACGGCAGGCGGAAGGCAACTTAGCGAAAATGTGGACTATACAGTTGACTATACCTTAGGAAGAGTTACAATTATTAATCAGGGATTGCTCGAATCAGGCACCCCTATCAGGATTTCACTCGAAAGCCAGTCATTATTTGCCATTCAGACGAAGACGCTTCTCGGCACCCATCTTGATTACAGGATTTCCGATGATTTTAATATTGGTGGTACTGTTCTGAACCTTACAGAACGTCCCTTAACACAAAAAGTTAACATTGGGGACGAGCCAATCTCAAACACAATTTGGGGATTGAATGGATCTTACCGGACACAATCCCAGTTCCTCACAACCATGATTGATGCATTGCCTCTCATTTCTACAAAAGAACCTTCAAACATTACTGTTACTGGTGAATTTGCTCATCTCATCCCTGGTCATTCTAAAGCCATTAAAAAGGAAGGGATAGCCTATATCGATGATTTCGAAGGCAGCCAGACCTCAATTGATATGAAAAATTTTGCTGCATGGGTATATTCAAGTACTCCCTCCGGAAGATTTGAAGAAGGTTCTTATGTCAACAAAAGACAGTATGGTTTCAGAAGGGCAAAACTTGCATACTATGTGATTGATCCATTGTTCTTAAGGAACAATTCATTGACTCCTGCCCATATGAAGGCTGATCCAAATACTCAGTCCAGCCACTTTGTTGAGGAAGTTTTTGAAACCGATATTTTCCCAAATAAGGAAAATCCCAGCGGTGTTCCCACCAATCTTGCTGTCCTTAATGTTGCATTTTATCCAAGAGAAAAGGGTCCATATAATTACTCCCTGAATATTAACTCAGATGGATTCCTGAATAATCCTCAGGAAAATTGGGGTGGAATGATGAGGGAAATCCAAACCAATGATTTTGAAACTGCTAATGTTGAATTCATTGAATTCTGGATGATGGATCCCTTTGTTGAAAATCCTGATCACAATGGTGGTAATCTATATTTTAACCTTGGTGACATCTCCGAAGATATACTCAGTGATTCCAGGAAATCATTTGAAAATGGATTACCTCCAACCGAAGTAGTTGAACTTGTTGATACAACAGTTTGGGGCCGTGTTCCTTTAACACAATCTCTTGTCAATGCTTTCAACAATGATCCAGGATCCAGGCAATATCAAGATATTGGTCTGGATGGATTGAATGATAATGCTGAGAGATCATTTTTTAACGAATACCTGGATTCTGTGTTGATTCTACACGGTGAGAATTCTGCAGCTTTTCAGGCTGCATTTGAAGATCCTTCCAATGATAATTTCCATTATTTCAGGGGTACTGACTTTGATCAACAGGAAGTTGGAATCCTCAACCGCTACAGGAAATATAACGGACTTGAAGGAAATTCACCTACTGCAGAACAAACATCCGAATCCTATCCTACCACCGGATCCACTCTTCCAAATGTCGAAGATATTAACCGGGATAATACTTTAAGCGAAAAGGAAAAGTATTACGAGTACCATGTCAGATTGACCCCCCAGGACCTGGAAGTGGGGAAAAATTACATAACCGATATGGTAACCAAAGCATCAGATTTTCCTAATGGGACAAAATCCACCGTAAATTGGTATCAGTTCAGGATTCCCATTCATGACTGGGAAAGCCGGGTCGGGGGGATATCGGACTTCAAGTCGATCCGGTTCATGAGGATGTATCTCTCCGGATTTGATGAAACGGTTATCCTGAGATTTGCAAAACTTGATCTGGTAAGGGGAGAATGGAGAAGGTATAATTTCCCATTAACCCAAGGCGGGGAAGGGATCACATCACCCGAACCGAAAGATGGGACACTTGATGTATCTGCTGTAAACATTGAAGAGAATGCCGGTAAAACTCCTGTAAATTATATCTTACCTCCTGGTATTGACAGGGTTATTGATCCTACCAATCCCCAGCTCAGACAGCTAAATGAACAGTCCATCCTGATGAAAGTGAATAACCTTGAAGATGGTGATGCAAGGGCCGTCTATAAAAACATTTATATGGACATACGCCAATATAAAAAGATTCAGATGGAAGTCCATGCAGAAGCCATAGAAGATCAAATTCTTGAAGACCATCAATTAACAGCATTTATTCGATTGGGATCTGACTATAAAAACAACTATTATGAATACGAGGTTCCTCTTGTTCTCACTCCTCCAGGAAGATATAACAACGACAACCTGAATGACCGCAGAACAGTCTGGCCAACTGAAAACAGATTTGACATCAGGCTTGAAATATTCCAGGATGTAAAACAGGCACGAAATGATGATATGAGGGTGGTGGGAAGTACGGTCAATATGAATACAATTTACAGCACATACGATAGTAAAGGTAACAGGGTAAGTGTAAAAGGTAATCCGAACCTCAGCAATGTGCGTACAATCATGATTGGGATTCGAAATCCAAAAGCATCGAGTAATCCGGGTGAAGATGATGGCATGCCCAAATCGGGTGAGATTTGGTTGAATGAATTGAGACTCACCGATTTTAATGAACATGGAGGATGGGCGGCTAATGCAAGGGTCACCACCAAATTGGCAGATCTTGGAACACTTACCCTATCAGGAAACACAAGTACACCAGGATTCGGCAGCATTGAGAAAAAGGTGAATGAAAGATCGAAGGAGGAGGTTATCCAATATGATATTTCAACCAATATGGAATTGGGGAAATTTTTCCCGGAAAAATCAGGTGTAAGCATTCCTATGTATATCGGATTTTCGGAAACAAGAATTAATCCCCAGTATAATCCCCTGGATCCCGATATCCCGTTAAAATCTGCATTGCGAGCTGCTGAGACCAAAGAGGAAAGAAATGAAATAAAAAGAAATGCACAAGATTTTACACAGCGAAAAAGCATAAACTTCACAAATGTCAGGAAGAGCAAACTGGAAGGAGACCCAAAGATTTATGATTTTGCCAACTGGGCATTTAGTTATTCATATAATGAGACCTTTTCCCGGAATATAAAGACAGAATATGATTCCAGGAAAAAATACAGGGGAGCCATTAGTTATAATTTTAATTCGAGACCAAAAAATGTTGCCCCGTTTGCCAAGACCAATTTATTTAAATCTCCCTACCTCAGGTTGATGAAGGATTTCAATTTTTACTATTTCCCTTCCCGTATATCATTCCGCACTGATCTATCCCGCAGTTATGATGAACGGTTACTCAGAAACCTGGCTAATCCCGGAGCCCGCATTGATACGATCGTTAACAAAAATTTCCTCTGGAACCGTTATTATGATGTCAAATTTGATCTTACCAGGGCATTGAAGCTTGATTTTAGTGCTACCAATATTGCCAGGATTGATGAACCACTCGGCGTCATGAATAAGGAACGGAGTGACTACGAACAGAAAAGGGATTCCATATTGCAGGAACTTTACAATTTTGGCAGGACCACGCATTATGAGCACAGTATAAATGCTTCCTATACTGTACCAATCAATAAAATTCCACTGTTTAACTGGATAACGCTTTCTGCCAGGTATGGGGCAAATTATTACTGGGATGTGGGACCGATAACTCCTGATACAATAGACCTTGGGAATACTGTAAAAAATGCAAACAGCATTCAGTTAAACGGGCAGTTAAACATGCTGAACCTGTACAATAAGGTACCCTATCTGAAACAGGTAAACCAGAAATTCAGGGGAGGCCGGCAACCTTCACAGGAGAAAAGAACAAAAGAAGTCCGTTATGAGATAGACGGATTAAGCCTGAGAGCTAATCGCCCAAGGTCAGTGTCTCATAATTTAAAGACTGAAAATGTCTCTGTAGTATTTTATGATGAAGCCGGACAAGAGATTAAAGGAACCCTTGAAGTGGTAAGTCAAAACAGAATTTTATTTACTGCGCAAGAGGATCATCGCAGGGCAAGATGCGAGGTTGTGGGAACAATAGAATTAGGTGAGCATCCACTTATTATTATAGCTGAATACACAACAAAGATCCTGATGGGAGTAAGGAATATATCGATATCGTATACCCAGAGAGAAGGATCATTGCTGCCCGGATATAAACCAACAACCAATATTCTTGGGATGGAAAATTACAATGGTAGCACAGCTCCAGGATGGCCTTTTATTCTCGGGTATCAGGATCCGCGTTTCCCTCACCGTGCCATTGAAAACGGTTGGTTATCAAAGGACAGTCTGCTCAATTCTCCCTACATGATGAACTACACCAATACTTTTAATTTTAGAAGTACGATTGAACCACTTCCTGGTTTTCGGGTCGATTTAACAGCCAACCGTAGTTTTACTGAGAACATGAACGAATACTATATTGCTGATATCAATGGTAATTTCCCTGACAGTACAAGAAGCAGGCAGATTACAGGAAATTTTAGCATGTCTTATATCACGCTAGGGACGGCTTTTGAGAAAGTATACAGCAGCGAAAATTTTGCTTCAAAAACATTTGAAAAATTCAAAAATGAATACCGTCTGATAATATCTGAACGACTCGCGATTGAAAGATCAGCCGGGGGAGACTATCCCATGACCACCGATTCTGCCGGATATTATCTTGGTTATGGAGGCAATTCACAAGCAGTGCTTATACCAGCATTTCTTGCTGCTTATGGAGATAAGGATCCACATTCGATTCCTCTTGAACCTTTCCCCTCCGTGACAAAGATACTGCCTAACTGGAGAATTAATTTTGATGGTTTGTCAAAAATCCCATTTATTCAAAAATATTTCAGATCCATTAACCTGACCCACTCTTACAGATCATCCTATAATACGAGCAGTTATATCTCTAATCCCTTCTATTTTGAGAATTCAGATGGATTTGTGGACCTCAGATCCCTGGACATGAACGGGAACTTCTTCCCAAAGAATGACATAGCAACCGTATCAATCAATGAACAATTCAGTCCGCTTATTTCATTTGACATGAATTGGATAAACAGTCTAACCACACGATTTGAAATCAAGAAATCACGATCCCTGTCACTTAGTTTAGCCAACAATCAGTTAAATGAGGTGTCAAGCAATGAATTTGTAATTGGAGGAGGCTATCGTTTTTCAGAAGTCCCACTGATATTTAATCTTCCCGGTGGTGGTCAGCAATCGCTGACAAGTGACCTGAATGTAAGGGCTGACTTGTCAATCAGAGATAACCGGACCATCATTAGGAAGCTTGCAGAAGATTTTGACCAGATTACCGCCGGTCAGCGTGTAATTAAAATAAACCTCACTTTTGATTACGTAATGAGCGATCGTTTTAATCTCAGGTTCTTTTTCGACAGAGTGGTTAACAAACCCTTTGTATCTCTCTCATATCCAACGGCTAACACAAATATTGGTTTCAGTGTCAGATTTACCCTGGTTCAATAAATTGGAATAATAAAAAATAGTTAAATTTGATCGGTTGATTACATCACATAATTAAATATACGTTATTATGAATATTCCCGAAAAATTAAAATATACAAATCAGCACGAGTGGATTCGTATCGAAGGTGAAGAAGCTGTTATTGGAATAACAGAATATGCTCAGGGCGAATTAGGTGATATTGTATTTATTGAAATAGAGACTGAAGGGGATAAACTGGCAAAAGAAGAGACTTTTGGAACTATTGAGGCTGTAAAAACCGTATCCGATCTCTTTATGCCTGTATCAGGAGAGATCCTGGAATTCAACAAAAAATTGGAAGAAGAGCCTGAGCTGGTAAATAAAGATCCTTATGGTGGGGGTTGGATGATTAAGGTTGCACTGGAAAATAAGGATGAATTGAATGAATTATTATCGGCTGATCAATATCGGGAACTGATCTCCTCCTGAAAGGGAATTTATAACGTCTTTTTAACTTCTACTTCTTTGTATCCTTCAATGATATCACCCACTTTTATGTCGTTGAAGTTTTCAATATTCAATCCACATTCATAGCCGGTAGTAACCTCTTTAACATCATCTTTGAACCGTTTGAGAGAACCGAGCACGCCAGTATAAACAACGATTCCTTCCCGGATCAAACGGACTTTTGTATCCCGGGTAATTTTTCCTTCCTTGACCATACATCCTGCTACCGTTCCCACCTTGGTAATCTTAAAGGTTTCCCTGACTTCAATAGTGGCAACAATTTCTTCTTTGATATCGGGAGAAAGCATACCTTCCATAGCAGATTTGATTTCCTCAATTGCATCGTAGATTACTGAATACAGCCGGATATCAATCTCTTCTTTCTCAGCCATTTTCCTCGCACCCAGGGATGGTCGAACCTGGAAACCAACGATAATAGCATTTGAGGCAGCTGCAAGGTTAACATCTGCCTCAGATATTTGTCCAACTGCCTTGTGGATTATATTTACCTGGATCTCCTCTGTGGAGAGTTTGATCAATGAATCGGTTAAAGCTTCCACCGATCCATCCACATCACCTTTAACAATAATGTTTAGCTCCTGGAAATTTCCAATCGCTATTCTACGGCCAATTTCATCAAGGGTAATATGTTTCTGAGTCCGGATTCCCTGTTCACGCTGCAACTGTTCTCTTTTGTTTGCAATTTCTTTCACTTCGCGATCACTATACTTAACGATAAAACGATCGCCTGCCTGTGGAGCTCCGTTTAATCCAAGCACCAACACAGGAGTCGATGGTCCGGCCTTATCAACTTTATGCCCCCTCTCATTATACATCGCTTTCACATTTCCATAATAGGTGCCTGCCAGGACAAGATCCCCAACTTTTAGGGTGCCATTTTCCACAAGAATAGTAGCTACATACCCCCTACCCTTATCCAGAGTAGATTCGATCACGGTTCCAATTGCAGAGCGATCCGGGTTTGCCTTCAGATCAAGCAATTCTGCTTCGAGCAGCACTTTTTCTAATAATTCGTCAATGTTGATACCATTTTTTGCAGATATCTCTTGCGATTGGTATTTTCCACCCCAGTCCTCGACGGAAAGATTCATGTTGGCCAGTTCTTCCTTGATCTTTTCAGGATTGGCTGTTGATTTATCAATTTTATTTATTGCAAACACTAATGGTACGCCAGCAGCCTGTGCATGGTTAATTGCTTCAACAGTTTGAGGTTTAACACCATCATCTGCTGCAACAACGATAATTGCCACATCAGTCGCCTGAGCTCCTCTGGCTCTCATAGCGGTGAAAGCTTCATGACCCGGGGTATCAAGAAAAGTAATCTGTCTGCCGTCTTCAAGAAGAACGCTGTAGGCTCCAATGTGCTGTGTAATTCCTCCTGCTTCTCCAGCCACTACATTGGAACTCCTGATGTAATCCAGCAGCTTGGTTTTTCCATGATCAACATGCCCCATCACAGTCACAATAGGTGGCCTAGGCTTCATGTCCTCAGGATCATCATGAGATACCTGTTCAGCTTCCTGAAGTAATTCCGCACTGATAAATTCTACTTTATATTCAAATTCATCTGCAATTAATGCAAGGGTTTCAGCATCCAAGCGTTGATTGATTGAAACGAATAGTCCAAGCTCCATGCACTTCGAGATCACATCATTGGGATGAACATTCATCATGGATGATAATTCACTTACTGAAACAAATTCTGTAACCCTCAGGATATTTCTTTCTTCTTCCTGTTGTTTAACTTTCTCCTGGAGTTTCTGACTGATGGCTTCCCGTTTTT
>Ga0209536_100013835_pt1 | contig 11614 bp, 6 predicted proteins | sample DeeMarSeWOR28_12_FD_187461 | JGI IMG/M metagenome (GOLD analysis project Ga0209536, IMG submission 187461) | Marine sediment microbial communities from White Oak River estuary, North Carolina - WOR-2-8_12 (SPAdes) (version 2) | ecosystem: Environmental > Aquatic > Marine > Intertidal zone >... | reverse complement strand
ATCTCCCAGAATCTCGATGCCTCCCCCGTTCCCTGTCGCTGTGTTCCAGCGTATTGTGTTGTACCGGAGCATCGAATTCGAGTAAGAGAGGTGGATGCCACCTCCGGCCCGGGAGTGGTTGTAGGCAATCGTATTCCCGACGATAGCGATGTCACAATACGTCACACCAATGCCGCCTGCTGCCGGCCCCTGACCCATACCACTCATGTTGTTGATGATGAGGCAGTTGGAGATACGCACCTTGTCGAATCCGACGACGCTGATAGCTCCGCCGTGGTTGAATGGCCAGTTCGGCCCGATCGCCTTCCCGTACTGAATCCTGCAAAAGGCAAGGATAGTGGAATCATTTGTTGCGAGGGGCTCAAAGAGCCGGATGTGCTTCCATCCCCCAAGGGTTGTATCAGCGTTACTCCAGCCTGTGGTGTCGTTGATGGTGAAGAGTATCGAATCGGTCTCGGTACCGATGGCAAGCAGGCGACCGTTGACAAGGAGCTCGAAGTGCCCTTGAAACTCCACAGTCACGCCCGGTTCGATGACAAGGGCAGCATCACTCGAAACGGTGATATCGCCTTCGATGCGGTAGGGCGATCCCTGCTGCGTCCAGGTTCCGCTCACTTCACCAGGGGATACGATCGTCTCACCCCGCGCCCCCACTCCGACGACTGGCACGAGGAACGTGATGAGAACACATCTCACGCTCCAACAGGCGCGCAAACCATGCATGATCGGTCCCTTTCAGCGTGTGTGCGAGGCAATCCACGTCAGGCCAATCTCGACAAGCCAATCACTTCCTTCGGTCATCGCCGTCGCTGCTTCCTTCGTCACTCCCAAGGAAGCCAAACGAGAACGAGAGTTCTTCGGCGCCGGTCAAAGGGCCGAACGTGGAGGTGAAGAACTTTCCAGCAGGATCCACCTCTACAGACTGCTGGTGGAGAGAGTATCACGGGGTGATCGCGTCTCCATCGTCGCCCGCGCCGACCGTCCTGAGCGAATTCATGGCGTCTGCATGATGCTCGGGGAGACCATCACGTCGAGCTCGATATTCGAAGTTCCCTCATACGGTGGCTCGCTGGCGCTGTTGACCACGGCAGCGACAAGATCGTAGCCCGATGCAGTCAGTTCCCTTACTCCGGCGATCGTCACCTCATCGGCCATAGATTGGTATGCCAGCTCTCCTCCGGCGTAGGTGAACACCACGACGTCGACGTAGCCCACGTTGAGGCTCTGCGGACCCACCGCAAAGGTGATGGTGGCGTCTTCACTCAGATTCCCAAACCTGAGATTCACCCGGTAAAGTTTTGCCGAAAGGTCGGGGTAGGGATGAACGAAATGCCTCAGAGTATCCTCGATACCGTCAATGGTAAATTCTTCCGCCTGACCGATCGTAGTGAGGAACGAATCGGCTTGCACATCGTAGAGCTCACCAGCGATATACTTACGGAAGAATCCGGGAAGCCAGATGTACTCTGCCTCGGAGACGCTCGTGAGCAGAGCATTGACGCCGTTAGGCTGATTCAGGACCTCGTGAAATGCCGCAGTCACAGTTGTCGCACCACCCTGGCCCTCGGCAAGATGCTTCAGCAGTGGGGCCCACCCGACGCCATGGTCTGACATGTTGTACCCTTGCGGGATCGAGAGTCCGTGGAACGGCACCTTCCATCGACCTGCAAAGTCTGGAGCGACGTACGAAGATCGAGCCGCTGGCGGAAGCACCAGCTCCTGAGCCCACTCAGCAACGGAGATCATCAACCATGCGAATTGCAGCATCTGGTCCGCGGTCAACCCGGAATGCCTCTCTTGTGTGCGCACGACATTGGCCTCGCCCAGGACACTCGTGAAGTTCAAGGCCACAAATGTATTCAACGGAGGAGGGCTCGAGACCAGCAGACACTCGTCAAATGAGAAATTGACAATCACGCGGCCCGTGCCCGGTACAGGTCGCAGCCCATAGAGCGCAAGATCCTCCTTGCTTTCACCACAGTGATTCCTGATTTCGACGCTGAAAGGCCATGAGAGGTATTCGTAGAATCCGCTCCGGTCGAAGCCAGCAGCGGTGCACGAATCAAATGCATTCTCAAAATGCCTCGCTAGCCCTCTCGCCTGTCCCTCCATGTACCGGCGGTAGAGAAGCCTGAAGTGGCCTCCCTCACTGAGCAAAGTGTCGGTGTTGTCGATCCCCAGAAACCACTTCCCGATCGGCAACCCCTCCCCGGCCATGCCCGCAGGAATTCCCCTGGGCTGGGCACTATGAGCCTGTGACGGAGCGACATCAGCACTGAGGAGACCATTACTGAAGATGGCAGGCACACCGTCATAGAATGTCTCGCGTTCTCCACTCAGTTGTGATTCTGCCTCGCCACCAACGAGCAGAAAGTGCCCGGGGATCGGCGTGCGCTCGCACCGGAGATCTAACCGAAGCGGGAGTATAAAATCCGTGGGTATTCCATCGACACGATAGAGTGGAGTCAGAGCATCAGTGCCAAATTCCTCACTCGTGCCCAGAATGGTCACGCTGAGTGTCTCGGTGGATGCGAAGGCTCCCTCTGGGACCGAAAGCGAAAAGCCTTCGGCGGAGAGCATTCCTCCTCCTGGCCCGATGATCCGCGTGGTGGTGGAGGGTGGGTGCCACTCTTCCGGCGGCGCGAGGGGTTCGTCCCTCTGGCATGCGGCGACCAGAAGTGCGGTGGCACACGACAACACTACAGTGCTTCTCATGGTTTCCTCCTCGTCTGTCGAGCAAGATCCCCACAAACCAGCCAACGCGGGCATCGCTCGCAGAATAACTCCTGGAGAGGAGACTGAGCCGAGTCTCAGGGCAAGGGGAGTAGTGTTGTGCAGCGGAACCGGCGGGTGGACCGCGGGTGAGATGGGAGTGCCAGATGGGACCGAGGAGGTGCGCTCTCAGGTCAGAGGCGGATCCCGCGACGGCTCCAGGGCCGCCGTTTCGACCGCATTCGACCAACGTGTATGCATCCAAGTTAATTTACTGCCAAACAACCGTCAACGAAAATGTGCCGAGCGTACCATTGCCGACCATGGACAACGGGCAGTCGGAACGTCCTGGCCGCAGGCGTGGCACTGGCTCCGGAACCGACACTCTCGAGTGCCGCTTCACCGGGTGAGGAATCAGCCGGTTTCGCAGGATACTGCGCGTGTCGGGGGTTCCGAGGAGATTCCCGAACCTCCACGCGGGGGGGCAGGGCACCGGGAGCCCTCCCTGCCCTGCGCTGGAGAAATCGCCCGACTGTTGGCTCCTACTCGGCCCCCTCGGCACGAAGCGTTGTCTGCCCGCTGAGGAACTTCCAACCGTCATCGCGCAGAATGACAATCGCAGACTCGATGCCTCGCGTTGTTACAATCTCTCCCTCGAGCGTTGTTCCCACCTGCTCGAATACACCTGTGTACACCGCCAAAGTGGCGGTCAGGGGCTCAACCCGTATCCGGAGCCATCGCCCTTCGATGGACGGATACGCATCCAAATCGGTTTGAAGCCCTGCAGCGAGAGTCTCTCGAGAGAAAAGCGCGGTATCGGGAGGGAAAACCCAGAAGAATGCGTCTGAGGAGTCCATATGCCCGATCACGGCGTCTGCATTGTGCGTCCGCACGTCATCGAAAAACTGGACGGTCATTTGCTGCACGCCCTGGATGACAGCCCTCCGCTGGGCCTCGGTGAGGTCGGTGCTCCGTTGACACGAGATCAACGGGAGGAGACTGGCCAGTATGACCGTGAGAGCGCTTCTGTACATGGTTCACCTCCCTGCTGCGTGAAGTTAGAAACCTCCGATGAGCAGATGCTCCGGACGGGAATGCGGCAGCCGAGCCGCCCCTTTGCTCTCTCCCCTGCCGAAGAGGCGCCATCAAGGTTTGGAAACAAACACTAAAATGTGGTATTTAGCTCACCAACGTGCAAGGAGGATTTTACGTGCGAATCAGCCACCTCGCCCTCGCCGCGGTTCTCTTCTTGATTGCCGCCGGCCTTCAGCTTGCGCAGGCCAGCACCATCGAGCTGCACACCTTCCAGAGCGAGACCCTGGGACGAGAGATGCGTTACAACATTCTTCTGCCAGCGGGGTACGAAAACGGCTCCGAGCGGTATCCTGTCCTCTACCTCTTCCGGGGACACGAACGCGAATGGGTCAACCCGACAGAGGACGGGAGCCGCCAGGGGACGATCCAAACCGTGTATGATGCCCTCTATTCCCAGGGGCTGGTGGGCAGAATGATAATCGTGATGCCAGGTCTGTCCGCGCCCTCTTCGGCAGCCGAATTCAGCTATGTCCTCAATGAGCTCATTCCGCATATCGACACGCGTTTCCGTACCATCCCCATCCGGACGCGTCGCGGCATGGACGGCTTCTCCTACGGAGGGTACGATATGCTCGAGCTTCTCTGGCGTCGCCCGACCGAATTCATTACCGCAGGGGCGTACGACGGGTCCTTCTGGGCCTTCGATCTCGACACGTTCGCGGCGGCAGGGGAGTCCTTCTGGCAGAGTGTGAAACCCGTCCGGTTTCTCATCCACGCGGCGGAGCCGGGCACAGGCAACTATGTCTCGACCCAACTGTTCCTTTCCATCCTCGGATCCCACGACATCTACAACAGCTTCGACACGCTCGCGCTGACCCCAACGGCCGTCCACAACTGGCACTTTGCCGACATGCACATGGAGCGCGCCCTCCCGTTCCACTGGGAGAAGCTCACGAGCGACAGCCTCAAGCTCCCACTGGTAATTCACTCTCCGGCGGCGGGAACAACACTTGCCGGGGAGATTCCCATCAGCTGGGGATGCGGACAACTCCCAGCCCGTGTGATGATTGAATTCAGCAGCGACGGCGGCATGTCGTGGAGCACGCTTCTGGACACGCTGTCAAGTGACACCGTAGCCACATGGAACACCACCGGGGCGGAGGACGGTACGCGCTATGTTCTTCGGATCCGCGCCACAACGGACTCCCTCTATGGATATGCGCAGACCGATGGGACCTTCACTCTGGACAACCCGGGAAACGGTGCACCGGATATCGTCCTGCTCGAACCCTCCGGGGGTGACCATCTCAGCGCAGAAGCTACCGTTCGCTGGTCTGCGGCCGATCCTGAGGGTGATCCGATCGCCATTACGATTGAATCAAGCCCGGATAGTGGAACGACCTGGTTGCCGGTGGCCACGACGGGGAACCTCGGGTCGCATCTGCTCGACACCCGACAGCTGGCGAACTCCCCTCTCTCCCGGCTCCGCCTTCGGGCAAGCGACGGACAGCTTGCTCGCGAAACGGTGTCCGCTGTCTTTACCGTCTTCAATACCAGACCGTCACTCGCCGACACCCTGGTCGAGCATGTGGAAGGAATCGCTGATGGCACGGTCTCGGTACGCATCATCGACCCCGGGACACTCAACGGCCACCGCTACCGCCTTGAGTTTCATGACAGCCTCCCGAAAGCGTTCTCCGTCCAGGACCTCACACTTGGAACGACGGTTCTCCACAGGTTTCCCCTCCCGGCCGTCGGCGGGGAGACCGACCCCTTCGACGGTATCCGCCTCGTGTTCGAAGACTACGATCCTCCGCGCGTCTCTGAAGACTCGACGCGATGGAGTATGGGCACCAGCACGCTCCATCCCCAGGTGGTCGTCCCGACCATCGATCCCGGAACGGGGCCGATCACCGGCGTTCCTTATCCGGCGGATTATCTCCTGAGGGTATTTGACCAGACCGTCGATACCTCGGGATCGCAGTATGGGTGGTTCCCGACCCCGGTCAATTTCACGGTCTGGAATACGACCGAGGGACACCAGGTTGATGTGCTCTTCGCCGACCTCGACGCAGACCAGCGTCTCGGGCGATTTGATATCGTCGTGATCCTGGAGTCCGACACAGCCGGAGAACCGATCCTCTCCTGGCAACTCTTCTTCTCCGGTGACGACACCTCGATTCCTCCTGTGGGAGGAGATGCTTTTCGGCTCAAAGTACTCAAGCCGTTTTCCGAGTCCGATGTCTATGAGTTTACCGCCGATCCTGGGGGGGTCGTTTCGGTCGAGAATGGCGGGCTGCCCACGGCGTTCAAGCTCGAACAGAACTTCCCAAATCCATTTAACCCGAGCACCACAATATCCTACAGCATCCCCGAGCGGGGACTGGTACGCCTGGAGGTCTTCGACCTCCTCGGCCGCCGCGTCGCCACACTCCTGAATGAGACACAGGAAGCAGGTCGCCACTCCGTCACGTTCCGTCCGGAGGGGCTGGCTAGCGGCGTGTATATATACCGGCTGGAGGCACGAGGTGTTTCTGCCGCAGGCAAGATGCTCTTGCTCAGATAAGTCGGCGAAAAGGCCCGGGCAGCGATGTCCGGGCCTTTGTGTTTTTGGGATGCACGAGCTACAGGATTTGTTACACTCGTGTCATACTGCATCTGTCCGATTTCGCTTGACACTTGTTTGGGAGGGGTCTACGTTTCATCAGCTTAACATAGGTCGAATGCGGTGTGTCCCGCGCTAGACCTGAGAGTGCATTCCCTGTCCTGTTTGCATCTTCTCTTGTTGCACCCTATCTCTCCCGCAGGCTCACCGTCTCAAGAGAAATGGCTTGCCACTGGAGCCTTTGAGCCGTCGATTACCTGACCTGTCCAATCTCACCTCTCGACGATTTAACCTCCAGCTGTGAGCTGCGCAAACCAAGCCATTAGACAGTTTCATCAATGCTGGGAGGTCGATATGAACCGACGAGGTCCCATTCTCCTTGCCGTACTTCTGCTTCTATCGTTCACAGTCAGCGATATCCTCCTGGCTCAGGTCACCTCGGGAAACGGATACCTGGGTTACAACGTAGCTACCTGGGGGCGGATTCGGGTGGATCTCTTCCCCTACACCAACCGGCAGATCGACAGGTTCTCGGCTATCGCTGCAGTTGACACGAACTTCGTGTTCGACGCCTACGAAAACGGCCAAAACGTCAGCGGCCCTGCGGCAGTGACCCTCGAGGGTGTGGATGATGCCATCGAGCTTCTCACGGATGGAAGCAATCCCCCGGCACAGTTTCCAAAACTACGGGTCGGACATCTGCTGATGACCTGGACGGACGTTCCTTTCCTTATCGTCCGTTTCCGGTTCTACAACGATAGCTCCGCAGCACTCACACACTACCTCGGCGCGACCACCATCCCGCGAGTCTCCGGCATCTACGGGACCGAGACTGCAAAGTTTGATAGTGCCACCCAAACGGCCTATTTCTACAGGGCTGGCGAGACACCGCACTGGGGGGTACGGTTGCTACGGCATCCGACCTACTCGGTCAAAATGCTCGGCTGGAACGTCTATTCGTCTGACCCTACATCCGACGCCTCAAATGATTCCATCCGCTACGAGATGACTGCAAGCGTAGGTTTCGACACCAGCCTGACAGCGGACTTCGATGGTCTGATCTTCAACGTGAACCGGGGGCCCGTTACGATTGCGAGCGGGGACTCGGCAGATATCGAGTACGTCGTTGCCTATGGTGGAAGTCCGGAGGAGGTGATCTCGGCCTGTGACTCGGGGCAGGCACGGTATGAGAAGCTCGTCACTTCTATCCCCATACCGCCTGGCAGCAGCGTGCCGTCTCAGATAGTTCTTCACCAGAACTACCCCAACCCGTTCAACCCCAGCACCACCATCGAGTACACTCTCCCACACGCTGGTTATCTCACGCTGAGAGTCTGCAACGTACTCGGAGAGGAGGTGGCAATGCTTGTTGATGGTGAGCACGCTGCTGGCACGTTCAAAGCCACATGGGATGCCTCAGACTTGCCTACTGGCGTCTACTTCTACCGCCTGACTGCTGGTGAGTATATCCAGACAAAGAGGATGGTGCTGATGCGGTGAGTGCCCCCATCCCGCCGCCCCCGCGGGGGGATGGCCCGGAGTGGAGAGATTCGGGTGGGGCCAGAAGGAGAGAGAATGGTCACCGGGATTCTCCCCTCTCTCGGTCAGTCCACGGCGGCCTGAAACCTCAGGGTGGTGCCATCGGGGCCCGAAAGTATCAGTTCCTGATCCCGGAGGTCATAGCGGAAGGATCTCCCCGAAATCACCGCGAGAAACTTCTGCTCCACGGCCATCTCGGGACAGGCCATCAAGGTATGAGCGATCTGCCCGAACTGGAGAACTTTCCATTCGTTGATGTAGATTCCGGTGATCGAGTTACACCCGCCGTGACCACCGATGCGCCCCTCCTCTGCGAAGAACTCGAGGCGGGGCAGACCCTTCAGGAGGCCTTCGGCAGAAACTGCCTTCCCGTTGAGTTCCTCGAGTGTCCACCCTTTCGCCAGCCGGGGATCAGGCAGATAACGCCCGCATCCTTCAAAGCGCTTGAATTCCGGGTCCCGGGATGTCCTCAATTCGACGGACACGGTGTGCGTGAATTCTTCCCCTGACATTGTATCAACGCACCTCCCTCGGGTAATCGTAATGGTCAAACTCCCGTCCCCAGTCTCCGCGTGGAAGCGCAGCGCCTCGGTATCCTGGGCCTTCACACCCTCGACCGCAGGGAAAGAGAGCCTCAGCTCACCTCCTGTCATGAAATGCATCACGCTGTCCAGATCCACATCAAGGGCCCAGGAAGGCTCGTTGCCCCGTGCATAGAAATCGATCCCCTCCCTGGCCAGCCTGGCCCGGAGACCTGCAGTCTCGTCCTCGGGCACACCCCCACCCCCCCACACATTCCGCGAGACCACACCATGCTTGGCGAGCGCGCCGTTGATATGCATTCCCCCCGGATCAAACGAGGGAAGACCGGCCCATTGTTGACTGGAGTGTGTGCTCGCCGGGGCGGACTCCTCAAGGACAAGGTCTGCATCGGAGGGGGTGACGTGAACCCCCACGCCGATACTCGCGTTGAGGAAGATCACCAAAGTGACACTGGCTGCCACGAGCGATTTCACTGGTTTACCCCGTTCTGAGTGTTTTCACGAGCTCACCGGTGCAGGGACCCTCCCCGGGTGGCAGCGCGGCCCGCGATCGCCCTTGGGCCGGCGACATAAGGCGTCGATCCACAGGACACGACGCAGTCTCGTCCTAGCGTGCGTCGAGTGCCAGATGAATGCGGACACCCCCATCCTCGGCGGAAGCCTCAAGGTCATTCTCCAGCAGGAAGATCCGCTGTTCCTCGATCGCGGCGTTGAACACCAGGTGATCCTTGATGGCGACCGCGCGGCCTCGTGCCAGGGTCTCGAGACTAGCGCCGGAGACTTCGAAGTTGTCTACCAGGCGCTGGAAAGCAGCCCCGAGAATGGCCAGCGAGTGCTGCTCTCCCGTGAGTCGCTCTGATCCCTCTCCCTGAGGAATCAGCAGCTCAGGGTCTTCCTGGAACCTCTCGCGATATAGCGCTCGCACGCGATCGAAGTCTTTTTTCAGGAGCATCGTATCGGTAGCGCCGCCTCCTGGACGGATCTCTCGTAACACAGCCGTGCGCGCGAGGGCAGTACGGTCCACCGAAATCGCCACCGCTCCGCGGATATCGACCCGGAGTCCCGGCCGTTCCGTCAGGGCACGCGCCAGGCTGTCAAGCTTTGCGCGTTGGTCAAGCGCGAGGCTGTCCACGCCGGGTGCGAATGCCACATAGCTCAACTCCTCTCCTCCCCCGAAGATCGCCCCCAGGAGGGCGAAGGGAGATGTGACGATCTTGATGAACACATTGACCAGGGCCTTGAGAATGATCGGGAAAAAGCTGAACTCCGGGTCGTCCAGACTCCCCTCGACCGGGATGTCAAGATCAATGACCCCGTCCTTGTCCTTGAGCAGAGCGATGGCAAGCTTGACGGGAAGGCTCGTTGCATCCGGGCTCTCCACCTCTTCCCCGAGCGTCAACTGATCGAGCACGATCCGGTTCTCCCCTTTCACATAGCGATCAGCCAACGTGTAGTGCAGGTCGAGCGTCATCTTGCCCTTGTCGATCTTGTAACCGGCAAATTTTCCCGAGTAGGGCGAGAACGTTGTCAGCTCAATCCCTTTGAAACTGAGCTGGATGTCGGTGTAAGGACGCTCACTCAGAGGATTTGCCTCACCGGAGATGAACGCCGGGGCGTACTTGTCGACACGCCCGTCGAGTGCAATCGTTGCACGCGTGGTGTCCACGGAGGAGAGACCCGTTACCTCTCCCTTCACGTTCTGGATACTGACGATGAAGTTGGGCGTCAACGATAGATCGGAGAAGTGGATCTCGCTCTCCTCGAAGCGAACCACAGGGATCCTGGTCGGAGTCCTCTCGGAAGGACGAGCAGAGCTGTCGATGGCCGCACTGTCAGCCTCGGTGATGAGGATTTGTTGGACGTTATTCGTGTAGTCTTCGTTGATGATGGCACGAAGATAGGCCTCGCGGGCAACGATCTCATCGATGGTGAGGGAGGCGGGGTCGCTCCCGTAAGAGACTCGCTTGAGATCCAGCCGACGCCACCGCAGGAAGTCCTCCTGGAGCGTCCGGTCGGTAGCCCTGACCGACTCCAGCCAGACATCGCCCGTGAAGTCGATCGCCGTTTGGCCGGCGCGCTCGCGCTGCCGGGTCTTGCCCCTCACCGAAACGGTTCCAGATTGGAGATCGAGAGCTGCAAATCCATTCACATAGGGCTGAAACGCACGCAGCCCGACGCCGTCCACCATGACCTCAAGCGACACCGAGAATGGCTCGGGGCTGGTGGTGCCACGCACTGTGGCGGTTCCTACACCGTTGACTCCCATCGATAGCTCCACAGCCGCCTCTCCCGGCAGGCCGTAGGAATAGTCCTCCAGCGTCAGTGACAGCGGTGCGAACTCCAGCTCAGCAACAGGCGTTGTCGTCTCATCCTGAATCCGGATTGTATAGTCACGCACCGCAAGTCGCTTGATGAGCATCTTCCACGGCGCGCCTTCGCTCGGAGGGGCGAGAGGATCAGGACGCATCTCGAAGAGCCTCTGCAGTGTGAAGGTACTGTCGGGAAGGTATGTTCCCTGCACCGTGCCGCCGTTCGATTCGATCAATCCGAGCGTAAGGGTGCCCGCTGTGATGTCCGCGTCCACCCCCGAGACGGCGATCTGCGGGACGTTCACGGCTTCCGATCCATCACTCAGGTCCAGCAGTCCCAGCGATTGCAGCTCTCCTGCCCCGCCGGCGATGGCAAAGACGACCGGGTCTGTGGATAGGTCAAGCACGTAGTCGGCCTGGAAACCGAGACTGCCAGAGGTAATCTCATAGCGCACCTGATCACGAAGATACTCCCAGATCGTCCGTGCGGCAACGCCGCTGATCGCGAGGCGCCCAGTCGAACGGAGCGGCACCATGCTCACCGTCCCCGTCCAGCGAATCTCCTCACCACGATCCGTCTCTGCATCAAACTGGTAGACACCTTCCTTATTCGGTCGAGTGGTGAAATCACGGAGGGAAAGATCGAGAGAGTCCATCCGTGCAATAAACGGCGTGGTACGCTGCCTATCTTCGTAGAGCAGGGAGCCGTCAGTCAGGACGAAGTTGTCCACGTGCACCGGCAACGGGGTCTCCTGGGAAGAGACCGTGTCTGCTGTCTGTGCAGGGATTACATCCATCAGGTTGACCGAGCCGTCGGACCGCACCAGCGACCGAGCCGTCGGGCGCCGTATGGTGATCTCCGAAAACGTATA
>Ga0209536_100013834_pt1 | contig 11615 bp, 8 predicted proteins | sample DeeMarSeWOR28_12_FD_187461 | JGI IMG/M metagenome (GOLD analysis project Ga0209536, IMG submission 187461) | Marine sediment microbial communities from White Oak River estuary, North Carolina - WOR-2-8_12 (SPAdes) (version 2) | ecosystem: Environmental > Aquatic > Marine > Intertidal zone >... | reverse complement strand
ATCGGCTGTTCCCCGATTTCGGGGCCTATCTCAACAGCCGCGTCTGGGCATCCAACATAAGAGCCAGATTGCAGGGTCGTCTCAAGACCGCGATGGCCCGAGGAGACGATATCGCGTTAGTCGCACACAGTATGGGGTGCGTTGTCTCCTACGACGTATTGTGGAAGCTGTCCCGCATGGACGAGCATCGCGCGGTGCACGGTCGCAAGATCTCTCTTTGGCTCACGCTGGGCTGCCCGCTGGGCGAGCGGTCGATCAGGAACGAGCTGTACGACGCCCACGAGCCTGACGACGGGCTCTATCCGGCCAACATCGGTGAATGGGTCAACATCGCCGCTCACCATGACTTCGTCACCCATGACGGTACCGTCACCGACGATTTCCGCGAGATGCGCGAGTGGAAGCTGATCGATCGTATTAGGGATCTGCCCCGGATATACACATTCTGGGTCGGCTCCAAAGGGTCGAACCCGCACAAATCGTACGGATATCTCAACCATCCTAAGGTGGCGCGGGTGCTGGCCAAATGGATAAAGCAGTGAGCGCCTGCGGAGAACCGCGTACAGGGCCATCACGGTGGCGACAGCGGTAATCCGTTACTGGCCACGGACTTCCAGCTAGTCAGGCAGCGTGGCGCTGTACACCCGTCCGAATCGGTCAGTCGCTTCCACATGGATCGTGTCAGCGCTTGCGGAGGTTGGAGCATAGAATAGATGCCCGGTCGGGTAGGGCTCCACCCAGGTCCGTCGCGGCGGCAGGTCGGAACCGGCGTGTAGCTCTACGCTGAGCGGATCGTGACCCACGCGCCGGGCCATCGCGCCGCGACGGTCGCCGCCCTCGTACCACACGACCTCCCAGGCAGGGTCCCAGTTCCACACGTTGGCCACGATCTCGTCTGGCGCCTCGGGATCGGCTGCGCGGGGGTACAGTCGCATCTGGTGCTCGAAACCGTGGCCTGTGCTCTTGTAGCGCCACGTGACCGCGGAGCCGCGGACGTCGTAGACGCTGTATCCGGATGGGGTCCCGTCGCCACAGATGGGGCCGCTCCACCAGGCTCCGCATACCGCTCCGTTGACCTGCTCGTGCACGCCGTTCTGGAACAGGTGCTCGCACTCGTGCATGTGGCCGGTGAGGATGTGGGCTTCGAACCGCTCGAGTAGTCGGTAGAGTTCCTGGCGGTTCGTAACCGAGCTGCCGATGCCCGGATTACGCTGCCCTTCGCGGAGGTGTCGCGAGCCGAGTACGGGAATGTGTGCCGCCGCGATCACGGTGCTCCCGGGTTCTAACCGCTCTAGGTCTGCTGCCAGCCACGCGAGCTGGTCACCATCGATGTAACCGAGGTATCCGGACCCGTACCAGAAGGCGACGTCGAGGATCACGTAGTGCACGCTGCCACGGTTGAACGAGTAGTAGCGCGGTCCGAAATGCCGTGAAAAGGTGGCTGTGGAATCCTCGTCTGTCCGCGCACTGTAGTCCATGTCGTGGTTCCCGACCACTTGGAAGAACGGAACGCCCATCCGCGAGACCGCACGCTCGTATTCGGGGTACAGCTCGAGGTGGTCGTACATGATGTCGCCGCAGGATATTCCGAACGTGGGCGTGCCGTCCAGCGAACGTACGACGCCCTGGATATCGGGAACCGTCTGCTCGTGGAACCAGGTGACCTCATCCATGTCCTGTGTCTGGATGTCTGCCAGCAAGAACAGGTAATGGTTCTGGTCGGATCGATCGAGCCGCTCCAGGTCGAATTCGGCAGTCGCCTCTCCGTCAGAATCCGACCTGAGCGGCTCATAGAACCGAGCGGTGCCGCTAGCGTTCGTGCGTATCCGGTAGCCAGCGGGCAGTGAGATCGACACGAACTCGCGCTCGACTGAACTGATTAGCTCGAACGTGCCATCAGCCACGGTTTCGGTGACAGTGAAGCCGTCGGTCACCGCGACCCGGCCGAGTCCTCGACCGCCGGTTCGCACCTGGCCGCGGACGCGGATCGCCGGAGCCGCATTGGATGGGTGGGTGGTGGTTGAGTGCGGCGTGGCGGCCAGGAGCTCCGGAAGCGTCAGCGCCGCCGCACCACCCGCGGCGTGCTTCAGGAACGAGCGGCGATTCAGGGTTTGCTGCATGTGAGAGTCATGACGCTCGATTTCGCGCATGGTTCGTCTCCACCGTAGTCGGATTGATCCGGAAGTGATAGGGTATTCACGGATGTCCACCGTCCTGCTACAGACTTGTATCGACATTGTACCCGGGCCAGCGTCCCGAAGCCGCGTCGCCGACCGCGCCCGCTGACCTTTGATTGGGAGTTCCGGGCGCTACCTTTCTCACACACTCTGTGACTTCACTGGGAGCCGCCAATGCGACCGATCGGTCTTTCCTCCCTGCTGGGCTCTGTGCTGGTTGCGCTCGCCGTCGGTGGCTGCAGTCCAGTGGTCCATCTCACACCTGAGAGACTCCGATCACTGCCGGAGAGCGAAGACGTCAGGGTGATCGACGCGAGGGACATGCCCAGGGGTGAGCTGGAAAGCCTGTTGGCAGAGTATCGCATATTGGCACGGTTCCACAAGACCGTGTTTGGCGAGGACGATTTCGAGGACAAGGTGCAGCAAGCCGTGGAGAAGGCCAAGGCTACCGTAAGGCAGGTCGGCTGCAACGTGCTGCTCTACACGCAGAACTCGGAGCTAGTGGCCACTGTCATGCACGATGCTCACTTTGCCGGGCCCCCAGACGCGCTCGTGATGTATGCAATGCTTGAGAAATGAGTCACGTGTGGTGGAGCCGTACCGTGGCGTGCGGCTGCAACTGCAGCCGGAGGTGTCGGTTGGGCGCTGGTTGGCCGCTGGCGCTCGCGAGATTGGTAAACTAAGTTAATCAATAAGCTACCGGCTTAGCCTGACAAAGGCTGGGACCGGTCGGTGTCGCGCGTCGCGCCGCCCACTCCGGGCGCGTGCGAGTGCCGCGACAAACGTTGGAGAGGCGATCATGAGTAGCTCGCCGGCCGTCCGTGGCCGCCTCGTGCTGAAGGCCGTCGTGTCCGTCATTGGACTGCTGATGATCGGTCTTCTCTGCCTGATCGTGCTGCGGGTCGCCCGTGTGGGTGATTCAGGCAAGCTGTCCATCGTATACCCGTTTGACGGGTCCGAATTCCCACCCGAAATAGCCGCTCCCACTGTTTGGTGGGAGGACAGCAGCTCCGGAGCCGACGCTTGGCGCGTGGCGCTCACGTTTCAAGACGGTGGAGCGCCAATCACGGCCATTGTCGATAGTTCGGTCTGGACGCCGGATCGAACGACATGGGAAACCATCAAGCGGCGCTCCCTGGAACGTTCGGCGCAGATCACCGTGACCGGCTTGAAGAAGCTCATCGTTACCCAGCGGTCCGTCTCGGCCGATACCGTCCACATCTCGACCGCCCGTGACTCGGTCGGCGCCCCGATCTTCTACCGCGACGTGCCCCTGCCGTTTCGCTTTGCCCTCCGGAACGTCCCAATGATCAGGTGGCGCTTGGGCGATATCGCTTCCGACGAGCCGCCACCCACCGTGCTCACCAACCTCCCCGTGTGTGGCAACTGTCACACGTTCTCAGCCGACGGGAAGACCCTCGGCATGGATGTCGATATCGGTAACGACAAAGGGGCTTACGTTCTCACGCCGTTCGAGGAAGAGACTGTCCTCTCGCGCGAGAAGCTGGTGAGCTGGAGTGGCTTCGTCCGGGACGAAAAGGTGCCCACGTTTGGGATGCTGCCGAACGTTTCGCCGAGTGGCCGGTATGTGTTGGCGGGTGTGAAGGACCGCACCGTGTTCCTGCCGCGGGAAGACATCCTGTTCTCGCAGATATTCTTCCCGGTCATGGGTATTCTCGCGTACTACGACAATCTCACTGGAGAGATCAAGGCGCTTCCCGGAGCGGACGATGAGGGCTACGTCCAGACGAACGCCGTATGGGGACATGATGGTACGTATGTGATCTTCGCACGCAACGAGGCAGCGAGATTGAGGACGGAGAATCCCAATAAAGGGATCTTGTTGAACACGGAGGAGTGCATCGAGGTTCTGGGTGGTGAACAGTATCTCTACAATGCCCAGGAAGGGGCAAACCCGTTCCGCTTCAGCCTGTATCGAGTGCCGTTCAAGGGCAGCAAGCCCGAGCCAATCCCGGGAGCGTCTCACAACGGGATGAGCAACTTCTTCCCCAAGGTGTCGCCCGATGGGAAATGGCTGGTATTCACGCAGGCCCACAGCTACATGTTGCTCCAGCCCGACAGCAAGCTCTACATCATGCCGGCGAGCGGCGGTGAACCACGGCTGATGAACGCCAATACGGACCGGATGAACTCGTGGCACAGTTGGTCGCCCAACGGCAAGTGGCTGGTGTTCTCCACCAAGATCTTTGGTCCTTACACCCAGCTTTTCCTGACGCACATCGACGAGGACGGCAATGACAGTCCTCCGGTTTGGCTGCGCAGTTTCACGGCATCCGACCGAGCGGCGAACATCCCGGAGTTCGTGAACATCCCGAGGAATGCAAAACGCGCGATCGACGAACAGTTCGTGGACGACTACAACTATTTCCGTAGTGGACGCATCTACGAGCAGTTCCGGGAATACGACAGGGCGGAGGAGGATTTTCTGAAATCGCTCCAGTTGAATCCCGACAACACGTTCGCGCTGTATTCGCTAGGCACGCTGTACGCCGACAGGGAAGATTATGGCAAGGCCGAGCAGTTCTTCGATCGGATCCTGGCGGTTCAACCTGATGCGGCGATCGTGCACAAGGACCTGGGCTCGTTGTACTTCGCGCAAGGCGAGTACTACAAGGCGCGGGAGCAGTTTGAGGCGGCTGTTAAGCTCGACCCACGGAATGTGGCCGCGATCTTCAACCTGGGGACCATCCACTTGATGCAGCACAGGTTGGTGGATGCCGAGCGGGAATTCCTGCGTCTGTTGGTACTGGATGCCGACGCGGCTACGGCGGCGCGGGTCCACATGCACCTGGCGCAGATCTACGTGACTCGGCGGGACCACGCGAACGCAATTCGCCAGTACCTGGCCGTTCTTACACTCGACAGCACAAACGTGGAGGCCCGCCACAACCTGGGCGTGACTTATCGAGCCATCAACGATCTGGTCAGCGCGCAGGGCGTGTTCGAAGAGCTGGTGCGCTTGTATCCCGATAACGTGGAGGCGCGTCTCGAATTGGGGCAGGTGTATACACACCGGGGCTCCTATGCCCCTGCGCTCGAGGAGCTCGAGGCGGTACTGCAGGCGGATCCCGGCAACGTCCCGGCGTTGATGTACTCGGGGAGGATCCACTACCAGACCGGCAAGTTGGACCTCGCGGAGCAGGCCCTACTCAGGGCAGCTGCCGAGAATCCCAACAACGTGTACGTCCACGTGGATCTCGGCCGGGTCTACTACGAGACGGGTAGGTGTGTCGAGGCAGTTCAGGAGTTCAGCTGGGTGGTCCGGGCCAGGCCGGACGATGCCAACGCCCATTTCATGCTGGCGGAGGCGCTCACCAGAGAAGGGAGATCGGCCCAGGAGGCGGTCGACGCCTTCAAGCAGGGCTTGGCGCTCGATCCGGCGTACGTCGAGGGCCATGTGTCACTGGGGGACCTGTACGTAAGGCTCGAGTCGTACGAAGCGGCGCTGGCGGAGTTCGAAACGGCCTTGCGGCTGGCGTCCGACGACCCCGCGATGAGGGACTATCTGAACACGAGAATCGACGATCTGCGGAGGCGTGGAACCGGTGGCTGACCCGAAGAGGCAGGTCCCAGTCAGAACACCAGAATAAAGATCAACACGAGCAACACGACCACGAGCACGATCAAGGCGAGCACTCCCAAAACCACCCACAGCGCTGCCTTCCAGCCGATCTTCTTGAGGAAGACCAGAATACCCATCTCTAGGATCCGTTTGAGCCAGACCAGTATGACGTCCATTATACGCCTTTGAATGTGCTCCTAGGAAACCTACGTTGCGTCACGGGCGGGAGTTTCGTTCAGGTGTGACATCCCGAGCCCGCGGGATGTTCGCCGGCGCCCCCACGCGCATTCTCTGGACGTCGAGGTGTTGCGTCAGGCGCAGCCCGCCTCACTTGTCCGCGCTCCGAGGTACGCCTGTTCGCAACCGCCGCAGTGCCTCATTCGGTCCCATGGCCAGGAGCACGTCTCCGTCGCGGAACACGTAATCGGACGCAGGCGCGGCGTCGAGCCCCTCCACACCGTCGGGTGATAGCTGCTTGATCATCAAGATGCTGACGCCAAAGCTCTGCCTGATATTGAGGTCGCTGATCGTCTTGCCGACGAATCGCAAGGGAACCGGGACTTCTGCGACCACCGCGTCAGCGGCCGCCGGCACCACCTCCGATCTGCTGTCCGCGCTCACTGCCGACACCATGCTGCGTGCCATGTCGCGCTTGAAGATCTCGGTGTTGTACCGCTCGATCACGTCCTTGGGCCAGATCACGCCGATCAGCTGGCCGTCTTCCAAGACGGGCACTTCGCCGCGGTACATTCCCAGCTGTCGCATGACGTCGGCCAGCGAGTCGTTGGGCGCCACCGACGGGAACTCACCTTCCACCATCACGTCCTGCGCTATGAGCAGCGCATCGAGTGACGACGCGTCGGTCATCACCGGCCTGATCTGATCGGCCGTTACGACACCCTCCAGCTTGGCGTCCTCGTCCGTGACGAACAACGTAGTCCCCGGATGATCGATGAGCTTGGCGACGACCGAGCCAAGCCGTTCGTCGGGCGCTACCTTGACGACGTCAGGGCGTATGACCTCTCGCACCGACACCGCCTCCAGCACGTTGACGGCTCGGCCCTTGTAGATGTCAATACCGCGGCGGAGCAGCTTCAGTGTGTAGATGGAGGAGCGCTGTAACCGGGTCGCGAGCAGGGTGGCGATGATGCAACTGATCATCAACGGCAGGATGATCTGATACTCGCTGGTCAGCTCGAAGATGATTACGATTGCCGTAATGGGTGCGTGCGTGCCTGCTGCGACCACTGCGCCCATACCGACCAACGCGTACGCGCCGGGATCGGCTGTTGCGCCGGGCCAGAGCGCGTGAACCACCGTCCCCACGGCGCCTCCCAGCATTGCGCCTATGAAAAGTGAGGGAGCGAAGATGCCGCCCGAGCCACCTGAACCGATGGTGATCGATACGGCGGCAATCTTCACCACCACCAATATGACCATGAAGTACCACAGCAGGGTGCCGTTCAGCGCCTCGTTTATGGCCTCGTAGCCCACACCGAAGATGTGCGGCAGCCAGATTCCGATGGTTCCGATCATCACGCCGCCCAGCGCCGCTTTCGCAGCAGGGTGGATCCGAACCTTGTCGAACAAATCTTCGCTACGGTACAGAGTCCTGATGAATGCCAGAGCTACGAAGCCCGCCAGGATGCCCATCCCAGCGTAGGCGAACAACTCGCCGGCGTGCACCAGCGAATAAGGAGGGACTTCGAAGGCAGGGAAGTCACCAAGAAACCGGTGACTCACCACCGTGGCGGCCACGGACGAGATTACTATGGGTGAGAACTGTGCCACTCCAAAATCGCCGAGGATGATCTCGACTGCGAACAGCGCTCCCGCTACCGGTGCGTTGAACGTGCCCGCAATGCCGGCGGCTGCGCCACACCCTACCAGGGTTCGGAGCCGCTGCTGGTCGATCTTGAGCCACTGGCCGATGGTGGATCCCAGCGCCGAACCGATTTGAACGATGGGTCCCTCGCGTCCCACTGAGCCGCCGGACGCAATGCAGACGCCTGAGGCGAACATCTTGGCGATGACTACGCGGGGCCGGATCCGGCCACCGCGGACTGCCACGGCTTCCATCACCTCGGGAACGCCGTGGCCTTTGGCTTCGCGTGCAAAGTGATAGACAATCGATCCGACGATCAAACCGCCGGCGGCAGGGGCCAGGATCTTCCACCAGAATGGCAGGCCGTAGATGTATGCGATGGTGTACTGGCCTTGGCCCCAGAAGACACCGTTCAGCAACTGGATCAGCAGGCGGAAGCCGACGGCGCAGAATCCACCCAGAAGCCCGATCAGCACTGACACCAGTACCATGTAGATCTGCTCGGTCTGGCGCAGTGCTTCGTGTAGTCCGCTCAGGTATCTTGCGATCGCGTTTACCATTTGCCAATGTCTGGGTGCGGCGTGGCCACGAACAAGATACATAGTCTTCTTTGGTGGCGTCGTGCTTGGGGCACCTTGCAACCATCGGGATCAGGATCCATAATCCTCAGTCTTCACGACACGGCGAGACACCGCACGGAGCACGAGCATGCGCGATTTCGTAGAGCAGATTCCCAAGGCCGAATTGCACCTCCACATCGAAGGCACGCTCGAGCCGGAGCTGATGTTCGAGATCGGCAACCGCAACGGTGTCGACATACCCTTTGAATCGGTGGACGACGTACGCAAGGCATACAGATTCACCGATCTGCAGTCGTTCTTGGACATCTACTACCAAGGCGCCAGCGTGCTGCGCCACGAGCAGGATTTCTACGACATGACGTGGGCCTACCTCGAGCGGGTCCATGCCCAGAACGTGCGCCACGTTGAGATCTTCTTCGACCCGCAGACACACACGGATCGGGGGATTCCGTTCGAGATAGTGATCATGGGCATCCATCGGGCGCTGGACGATGCCGCGCGGGAATTCGGAATGTCGTCACAGCTCATCATGTGTTTCCTGCGACATCTGAGCGCGGCCGCTGCAATGGATACCTTGAAGCAATCGCTCCCGTTCAAGGATTGGATCGTCGCGGTCGGGCTGGATTCGTCCGAGGTCGGCCATCCGCCGGAGAAGTTCCAGGAAGTGTTCGATAGGGCGCGAGACGCGGGATTCCTGACCGTGGCCCACGCGGGCGAGGAGGGTCCGCCAGAATTCATCTGGCAGGCATTGGATCTCCTGAAAGTGAAGCGGATCGACCACGGCGTACGCTGTATCGAGGACATGGACCTGGTGAAACGATTGAAGGACGAGCAGATACCGCTGACTGTCTGTCCGCTGTCGAATGTGAGACTGTGCGTGTTCGACGATATGGCGCAACACAACTTCAAGCGCCTATTGGACCTGGGGCTCTGCGTCACCATCAATTCCGATGATCCGGCCTACTTCGGTGGCTACCTCACGGAGAACTATCGTGCGACACAGGAAGCTTTGGATCTGTCCCGCGACGAGCTCTATCAGGCGACGCGGAACTCGTTCGAGGCCACGTTCCTCGAGCGTGCCCGGAAGGACGAGTTGATTGCCGAACTCGATGCGTTCATGAAGAGCTGACCGGACACAACGGTCCTCCAACTTGGCCAAGCAAGACTCGAGATCATCTCAAGGCCTGGGCCTTCCCATGGCCACGTCACTGGTCGTGGGGAACATGATTGGGTCCGGCGTGTTCCTCCTGCCTGCCTCGCTGGCCCTATACGGAGGCATCAGCGTTGTCGGCTGGCTGGTGACGTCCACGGGCGCATTGCTGCTGGCATCGGTGTTTGCGCGACTGAGCCGGATCATGCCCCAGGCGGGTGGACCGTACGCGTACACTCGCCGCGGCTTCGGGGATTTCGCCGGTTTCCTGGTTGCCTGGGGCTATTGGATCTCGATCTGGACCAGCAATGCGGCCATTTCGGTGGCGTTCGTCAGCTACCTCACAGTGTTCCTGCCAGTTCTTGCCGACAACGGCATCCTCGCGGCTGCGGTGGCAATTGCTGCCATTTGGCTGCTCAGTTGGGTGAATTCTGCGGGCGTCCGTAACGCCGGGTGGGTACAGTTGGTGACCACGATTCTCAAGCTCGTGCCGCTGGTAACCATTGCTACGCTGGGTCTGTTGTTCTTCAACGCCGACCACTTCCGGCCGTTCAACCAGAGTGGTGGATCGAGCATCTCGGCGATCACGGCGACGGTGTCACTGACTCTGTGGGCGTTCCTGGGTTTGGAGTCGGCGACGATTCCAGCTGACCACGTTCGTGACCCACGCCGCACGATACCACGAGCAACCGTGCTCGGGACTGCCGCTGCAGCATTGGTCTACGTCTTGGGCACCGTGGCCGTGATGGGAATCGTCCCCCCTGCGGGTTTGGCGGTCTCCAATGCACCATTCGCCGATGCGGCGCGCGCGATATGGGGCAATTGGGCCGGCTATGCTGTAGGTGCGGGAGCGGCGATCTCTTGCTTTGGCGCCTTGAACGGGTGGATTCTGCTGCAAGGTCAGATCCCTCTGGCTGCCGCCCGCGACGGTTTGTTCCCCCGTCCGTTCGGCCGCACGTCGCGCAAGGGAACGCCGGCCGCCGGCATCGTGATGTCCAGCGTGCTGGTCACCGTTCTCATAGCGCTCAACTACACCAAAGGTCTGGTTGAGCAATTCAACTTCATCATTCTGCTCGCTGCGTTGAACACCCTGGTCGCCTACACACTGTCGAGCATGAGCCAGCTGATGATCTTCATTCGGGAACGAGGGAAGTTTGCGGGGGAGCGCCTGTTGGGCTCCAGCGTGATAGCCGTGTTGGCCTTCATCTACTCTCTATGGGCCATAGCCGGAGCGGGCCGCGACATCGTCTACCTCGGGTTTCTGTTGTTGTTTGCCGGTATACCGGTCTATGTGTGGATCGTGTGGCGGGGAAGCTCCCGTCCGGTCGAGGAACAGCGGTGACCCAAACGGCGCAGACCGAGGTCGGCACCATCAAGCGCGTGGTTCTGAAGCACGCCCGTGATGCGTTCGTGAGCCAGCAGGCCGCGGCCGCCCAGTGGCGCCGGCTCAACTATTTCGGACCGCCCGATTTCGCTCGCGCCGTACAGGAATACGATCATTTCACGGCGGTCCTGGAATCGTTCGACATCGAGATCGACCTGCTGCCCCGCACTCGCGGTGTGGGCCTCGACTCGATCTACGTACGCGATGCCTCGATCGTGTGTGACAGGGGCGTGGTCCTTTGCAGCATGGGCAAGCAACATCGGCGCGCCGAACCCGAGGCGCAAGCAGCCGCTTTGGCCGGGCTGGGCTTGGCGCTGTTGGGCCGGATAGCCGAGCCGGCGACCATAGAGGGAGGGGACGTCGTCTGGCTCGACAGCAGTTGCGTCCTGGTGGGAATCGGCCGTCGTACGAATGAAGCGGGAAGGGAACAACTGAGCAGCCTGATAGGTGATTGCGTAGACGAGGTGGTAACTGTACGGCTACCCGACTGGGATGGGCCCGCTGATGTGTTTCATCTGATGTCGATCCTGAGTCCCATCGATCATGATCTGGCTCTGGTCTACTCACCCCTGATGCCGGCGTCCTTGCGCGAGGTACTCCTGGCACGTGGTTATCGACTGATCGAGGTACCGGAGCAGGAGTTCGACACCATGGGATGCAACGTGTTGGCGGTTGCACCGCGTAAGTGCATGATGCTGAATGGCAATCCGGTCACGCAAGCGAGACTGGAGCAGGCCGGCGCGGAGGTCACCACGTATGACGGTGACGAGATCTGCGCAAAGGGAGCGGGTGGGCCGACGTGTCTGACGCGGCCGATTGTAAGGGAGATGTAGGGAGGGAGCGGTGGAGTGGAGGCAGACGTCTGCAACATCAACTCGGAGCTCTGTTGAATAACCGGCGGAGCCCGACTCTGCA
>Ga0209536_100013833_pt1 | contig 11615 bp, 15 predicted proteins | sample DeeMarSeWOR28_12_FD_187461 | JGI IMG/M metagenome (GOLD analysis project Ga0209536, IMG submission 187461) | Marine sediment microbial communities from White Oak River estuary, North Carolina - WOR-2-8_12 (SPAdes) (version 2) | ecosystem: Environmental > Aquatic > Marine > Intertidal zone >... | reverse complement strand
TAATGGCACGTGTTTCACCAGTATAACCCGCTTCGAAGGTGGTATATGTTTCCTTGGTTGCAAGCATAGCCGGGTTCATCATATTAAAATGTCTCGTATTGGGATAGCCCAGGGCAACTCCGCCCAAACTGACATGGGAGATCAAATACGGCTGGACTATCTCTCCAATTCCAAGAGCAGAATAGGGGGATTGAGAGGATTGTGCCAACAGCACATTACTCGTTAACACGATCAATCCCACTAATAATCTATACCTTATACTTCTGGTTATTGTACTCATAAATGCTGAAAAGTCCCCAGAGAACCATATTTGGGATTGCAAAGATGCTGTGTTTTATTTTAGATTCAAAAAAAATCGAAGATCCTCCGCTCATAAAAATTGTTAAATCTTGAAATTTGTCCTCATATTGTCTGATTAAGCCGTCCACTTCGGCAACAATTCCATTCAACACACCACTGAGTATGGAATTTTCAGTAGAATCCCCAATTAATGGAGGGTTATCCTTAAATGGCACGGCCGGCAAACCAGCTGTATGTTCATGGAGCGCCTGTAACCGCATATCAACTCCTGGCGATATCCCACCTCCATGATAAATGCCATGCCTATCGATAAAATCATAGGTAATGCAGGTGCCGGCATCGATTATCAGATTGTTGCTATTTTGGTTTTTCCGCCATGCATACGCTACAACGGCCAAACGATCTGTACCCAGTGTTTCAGGGGTAAGGTAATTTATTGAGAAGGGCACCGGGGTGAAGGATGTAATCTCGAACAGGGAAATTTCCGGCAGGAATTTCCGTAGTTCCTCCACTGGAAAGTTCACTGTGCCGGCGACAACAACCAACGGATTGTTTTGCCTGATGATTTGTATTGTATCCTCAAGGGATTCTTTTTGATAGATTTTATTTAACTTTCCATTCTCAAAAAAACCAATTTTTGTGAAGGTATTCCCTGAATCAATTACTGAGATCAATATTGTTTAGATTGTTGATATGCAAAATTATCAAATTAATTCCCAAAAGAATATAATGAATGCTATTGGTATTATGTCTGGTACTTCTGTTGACGGACTCGATATCATCGCCGCAGCTTTTTCCAAAACAGAAAAATGGACATACAATCTTGTTAAGACAACCTCTGTAGATTATCCTAAGGATTTACGCACAAAACTACTGAATTGCATTCATGCCTCAGCTGAAGAACTGGTTTACCTTGATCTTGAACTGGGCCAGTTTATTGGGAAAAACATATATCAATTCCTAAAAGGTCTGGACATCACCATAGACCTTATCGCATCACACGGCCATACTGTATTTCATCAACCGGCAAGGGGCATGACCAAGCAGATTGGAAATGGTCAGACAATTTTGAAACAAACAGGGATAGTTACCATCAACGATTTCCGTACAATGGATGTCTTGCATGGGGGCCAGGGTGCACCTCTGGTGCCCATTGGGGACCAACTCCTGTTCGGAGAGTATGATGTCTGCCTGAATATAGGTGGGTTTGCCAACATCTCTTATACGGATCCGAAGGGTAACCGACTTGCATTTGATACGGGTCCTGCCAACCTGCTCTTAAATCACCTTTCAAGAAAACTGGGCTACCAGTACGATGCCATGGGTGAAAATGCAAGGAGCGGCAGACTATTGCCCGAACTTTTTGATGAATTGAACGCCCTGCCTTATTTTCATGAGAATCCCCCAAAATCACTGGGATTGGAATGGGTGAAGCAGCATATCTTTCCTAAACTGGACAATCCCGAATATAAGATCCCTGACTTGCTGCATACCTGTACCGTCCATATTGCGCATCAGATTAACAAAGCCATATCCGAAGCAGAAATTAAGAAAAGGGAATCCCAGGGAAAAGTTAACATTCTTGCAACAGGAGGCGGTGCGCATAATAATTTTCTCACGGAATGCCTTTCCCAATTCTCCCCGGATTTTGAGTATCATCTTCCCGACAAGGATATCATAGACTATAAGGAAGCATTGATTTTTGCATTTCTTGGCGTTTTGAGGTATCAGGGATTGGTAAATGTTTTAAAATCCGCGACCGGTGCCACAATTGATTCGATAGGTGGTACAATACATAATAACCTGTCCCCCTGAATTATGTATTATAAGGTTTTTTTATTTGGAATTTTTAGTCTATTGTTGCAGTACTTTTTGAATCATCGGCTCAGAGTGTGTATTCTGATTTTAAGATGAGCAGATAATATTCACGCTTGATGTACATACTAATGTCAATAATTAAATCATTAAAGTTTCCTGTTTTCTTTGTACTGCTTTTCCTCACTGTAAATGTAACACAGACCGTTTATGCTGCATCTGACGGCAGTACTACTTCTGATCAAAAAACCTTCGCATTAAAAACTGAGGTCAATACCATAGATGAAGATGTCGATGCGCACACTTCCACGGAAGTTACGGCACATACTGAACCTGCTGGATGGTCCGTAATACCCTTTATCCTGTTATTGTTAATGATAGCTACAGGACCTCTGTTCTATGAACACTTCTGGCATAAGAATTATCCTAAGATTGCTGTTTTTCTTGCCATTATTGTGGTGCTGTATTACTTATTCGTTCTTCATAATTCACATCAACCCATTCATGCCCTGGCGGAATATGTCCAGTTTATATCACTGTTAACCGGATTGTTTTTTGCATCCGGCGCCATAATGATCAATGTTGACAAAAAAGCAACACCGCTTGCCAATGTGATCATATTACTGGTTGGAGCGGTTATTGCCAACATTATCGGTACTACCGGTGCTTCAATGCTGTTGATCAGGCCCTTTATACGTCTTAATAAAGGCCGCATTAAAGCCTATCACATCGTTTTCTTTATTTTTATTGTCAGTAACGTAGGCGGCTCTCTGACACCTATTGGGGACCCCCCGTTATTTCTTGGTTTTCTGAAGGGGATACCCTTCTTCTGGACTTTAACCCACAACTTTTTACCCTGGGTGCTTGGCGTGTTATTGCTTTGCCTGATGTTCTATATCTTCGATTCAAGGAACAAGAAAGTCTACAACAATCAGGTGGAGGAAGGATTTACCAACAAGGTCTCGTTGATCGGTTCAAAGAATTTCTTGTGGCTGACAATAATTGTCCTGGCGGTGTTTATTGATCCAAATGTATTTGACTGGGTACCGGGTATTAATTACCATGGACAGAAAATCTCTTTCGTACGGGAAATAATCATGCTGTCAGCAGCTTTTCTTTCATACCGCCTGGCAGACAAAAAGATCCTTGAAGAAAATGAGTTCAGTATTGAACCGATCCGGGAAGTGGCTTTCTTATTCATTGGTATATTCGGCACCATGATGCCGGCACTTGAGCTGGTGAGTATTTTTGCCCGGTCGGATACCGGCCAGGCCCTGATCACACATAATGTACTCTACTGGGGAACAGGGACCTTGTCGGGTTTCCTGGATAATGCGCCTACCTATCTTAACTTTCTGGCAGCCGGCATGTCTGCAAGGGGAGCTGATATCAATGTAGTCGCTGATGTAGTTCAATATGCCCAGGGTGGTGTTTTCTACAATTCTATTATTGACTTGAAATCTATATCCATCGGTGCTGTATTCTTTGGCGCCTTCTCTTATATTGGAAATGGCCCCAATTTCATGGTTAAATCTATAGCTGAACAAATTGGAATTGATATGCCTTCATTTTTTGGATACATTGTAAAGTACTCAATCCCGATTCTTGTTCCTGTTTTGATCATCACCTGGCTGATATTCTTCTTCTCAGTTCCGGTATAACAGTGGAAATGGGTTCAATAAAAAGCATCTTCAATATGCTCTATTGAAAAGGGTTCCATTATTATAGAAATTATATCAAACCTGATGTCTCCTTGCCACTGGTTCTGAAAGAGGTAATGGTCTGCACAATCCAGAATATGATCGATTTTTCGGGCGTCGACCGCTTCATCAGGGTAGCCAAAATCCTTTGTTCGTCTTGTTTTTACCTCTACAAAAACCAGAATATCTCCAGATTTTGCGATGAGGTCAATTTCCAGTCGCCTGAACGTATAATTCTTTTCAAGGACAGTATATCCTTTACCCAATAAATATTCAAGCGCAATAGATTCCCCTTTAATGCCTATTTCCTTATTTTTGCCCAAATCTGATAATTTTTATCCTTATGCTATACCCGTTGAAATTCCATCCGATTTTTAAAGATAAGATCTGGGGAGGTGAAAAAATAAAAAGTATCCTGAAAAAGGATTTTTCTCCTTTGCCCAATTGCGGGGAATCCTGGGAGATCTCGGGCATAAAGAATAACGTATCCGTAGTGAATGATGGCAAGCTCGAAGGCAAAGACCTTAGCTACCTCATTCATAAATATACTTCCAGGCTACTTGGAACATATGTCTACAGTAAATTTGGCGCTGATTTCCCTCTACTTATAAAATTCATAGATGCCAATGAGGATCTGTCCATACAAGTTCACCCCAATGACGAACTGGCCTGGGAACGGCACCATTCTCTTGGCAAGACAGAAATGTGGTACATTCTCCAGGCCGATGAGCATGCTGAATTGATTGCAGGATTTAACAGGGAAATGAACAGGGATGTGTATCTGGAACATCTTAAAAGAGGTAGCCTTATGGAGGTACTGAACAAAGAAAGCGCGAAGAAAGGAGATGTTTTTTATATGCCTGCCGGAAGGATCCATACCATAGGTAAGGGATTGCTCCTGGCCGAGATTCAGCAGTCCTCGGATGTAACCTACCGGATATACGATTTCGACAGGGTAGATCAATCCGGAAATAAACGGGAGCTTCACACCCAGGAGGCCCTCGATGCCATCGATTACAATTTCTATCCGGAGTATAAATCAAAGTATGAGGAGAATAATGACACAGCCGTAGAGATCGTGAAATCGCCATACTTTACCACCAACAAGCTAAAGCTGAGCAAAGATTATCAAAGGGATATTGAGCCTCTTGATTCATTTGTTGTTTATATATGCCTTTCGGGGAATGGCCTGATACAACATAATAATGGTACTACCCGTATAGGAATGGGTGAAGTAGTATTAATCCCCGCGGAATTAGCTCAATATACCCTAATTCCGGAAGATCATATTGAACTATTGGAAACCTATATTTCGAAACCATAATTTTGAATTATAAAAAGAACAATCGGGTATTTTTTCAAAATCTCGGTCTCATTGATTACAAGAAAGCCTGGGATTATCAGGAGGAGATTTTTAACAGGATCATACATGAAAAACTTGAGAACAGGGATAAATCTTTCGAAGACACCACAGAAACCCCAAATTACCTGCTTTTTTGCCAACACCCCCATGTGTATACGCTGGGCAAAAGCGGTGATTCAGGCAATTTGCTGATCAATGAGACGGAACTCATTAAAAGGGGAGCATCATTCTATAATATTAATCGGGGAGGAGATATCACCTACCACGGCCCGGGTCAGATCGTTGGGTATCCCATTATTGACCTGGATAATTTCACTACCGATATCCACCTTTACCTGCGTTCCCTGGAAGAGGCTGTTATCCTTACAATGGCCGAATATGGTATTCAAGGAGGCAGGATACCAGGCCTGACCGGCGTATGGCTTGATGAAGAGGATAAAGTAAAGGCGAGAAAGATCTGTGCACTTGGTGTTAAAGCAAGTCGCTGGGTAACCATGCATGGATTTGCCTTTAACGTAAACACTGACCTTGAGTATTTTAACTATATTGTTCCTTGTGGCATCCATGATAAGGCAGTAACTTCCCTGTCGAAAGAACTACAGCAAAAAATTGATATTGCTGAAGTGGAACATAGACTCAAACGAAATATTGGTAAGGTTTTTCAGATGGAAATTATTGATTTGGAATTTAAGGAATCCTGATCCCGCCATTTAGTTTTTCGAGTTCTGGTACAGGAGCTGACCACGCCGATTCCATTCCCGATATACATAGGGATGGAAACCTTGATCATAGGGATCATTCTTGTATTGTATCTGTTTCTTAGCGCGTAGCTTTATATCGAAATATTCGGTCCACCTGCCAATTTTCTCCCCGTATTTGTACTGCCCTTTGACGGCAACCTCCCCATTCTCATGAAAATAGTAATAATCACCTTCAACCTCACCATAGACTATTGGCAATACCTCTTTTAGCTTCTTACGGTCATCATCATAAAACTTCACCAGAGATTCTTTCGGCCAGCCTTTGTAATACTTTCTTTTATCCATCAGGATATCGTTCTTATCCAGCGTAACCCATCTCCCGTGCTTAGTGCCGATATAATAGATCCCTTCTTCGATAACCTGGCCTCCTCTAAGCCTTGTGTAGGGACCATGCAGTATCCTGCCATATTTTTTATCGATGGTACCTGTATTTCGAATCTTTTTCCTTCTGAAATCGAACCAGTAAATGTCTGGCACATAACTGTCAGGCTCCCTCCAATCTTTCAGATAATGGAAAATCTCTACAGTTGTATTATCGCCATATCCCACGCGTGTATAGCCTTTCTTCGTTTTAATGCCATAATAGACATTCTTTTTGCGCTTTTTCTTCTTTCTGCCCTCTTCTTCCTCCTCCTCTTCTTCCTCCAGGTCAATGGTAATGGGTTGAGACCTTTCAATTATGAATTCGATTTCGTCATCGCTAACCGGACCTTCCTGAGCAAATAATGGTTTCACACCCAACAACAGCAGAAACAAAACATAATATAGTGAATATCTACTCATTCTTATGGTAACAACGATTGCCGTTATAAATTATTTCAAGATTTTGAATACTCTAAGATGGTTGATTCTATAATATCGCAACACGCATTCAACTGATCTTCATTCATCACCAATGGTGGAGCAAAACGTATAATATTGCCATGGGTTGGTTTTGCCAATAACCCATTTTCTTTCAACCTGACACATATGTTCCAGGCAGTATCACTGTCGGGTGAATCATTGATCTCAATGGCGTTGAGCAATCCACGTCCCCGTACCAGGGTTACGATATCGCTCTTCTTAATCAGCTCATTCATCCTTCCACGGAAAATTTTTCCCAGTTTTCTGGCATTCTGAGCAAGTTTTTCCTTTCTAAGAATTTCCAGGGCTTTGATAGCGACCCAACTCCCAAGCGGATTCCCCCCATATGTCGACCCATGCTGGCCGGGCTGAAGAACATCCATAATTTCTTTGTCGGCGAGTACTGCCGATACAGGATACATGCCCCCCGACAATGCCTTCCCCAGAATCAGAATATCTGGCTTTCGATAAGAATGCTGTCTTTCACAGTCACCCGCGCAAGTACAATTCCCACACATGGCAAGAAGGCTACCGGTCCGGGCCAGCCCGGTCTGTATTTCGTCTGCTATAAATAGTACATTGTGGGCTTTACATAGTTCAAAAGCCCGGTGTATATATTTATCCGAAGGTACCATAACGCCAGCCTCTCCCTGAATGGGTTCCACCAGAAAACCAGCGATTGAGTCCTCATTTAATGCTTTCTCGAGTGATTCCAGGTCGTCATAAGGGATTCTGATAAATCCCGGGGTATAGGGGCCGAATTGATCGTGGGCCACGGGATCATTTGAGAAGGAAACGATGGTAGTGGTCCTGCCATGAAAATTATTATCGCATACAATAATCTTTGCCTGATTGTCTTTTATCCCCTTCTTTTCATAGGCCCACTTTCTGCAGATCTTAATCGCTGTTTCGACGGCTTCAGCACCTGTATTCATGGGCAATACACTTTCGTAGCCAAAGTACTCCGTAATGTATTTCTCATAAAGGCCGAGCCTGTCATTGTAAAAAGCTCTTGATGTCAGGGCAAGTTTTTTGGCCTGGTCAATCAGTGCATTAACGATCTCGGGATGACAGTGCCCCTGGTTCACTGCACTGTAGGCGGATAAGAAATCATAGTACCGGTTGCCTTCCACGTCCCACACGAATACACCCTCACCTCTGGCAATGACTACAGGTATGGGGTGATAGTTATGTGCCCCATATTCATTCTCAAGGTGCATTCCCTCTATGCTCGATGTAAGACTTTCAATCATGACAATTTAAATCGTTATATACTATGGGCATTGTTTGTTTAGTGTTAGCAAAATTAAGAAAAACATATGGATGAAACAGGATTCTCAACAGAGAAAAGTAGTAAAATTCATGGATTTTATGCAGGTTGCTGTTCATATTTTATATTTTCTTTTGTTTTGATTTTTATAAAAAAAGATCCACCTTTGCAGACCAATTTAAAGCAATCTAAAGGAAGATGTCAAAAGTTTGTCAGGTATCAGGAAAAAAGCCTAGGGTAGGAAATAATGTTTCCCACTCTAATATTAAGACAAAGCGTAAGTTCTATCCGAATTTGCAGAAGAAGCGTTTTTATCTTGCTGAAGAAGACAGGTGGATCACCTTGAAGGTGTCAACTTCCACCTTGAGAACGATCAATAAGAATGGTTTATCTTCAGTACTGAAAAAAGCTAAGGAAAAAGGCACACTTGTATTGAAATAAACATTTGTAAAAATGGCTAAAAAAGGCAACAGAGTTCAGGTTATATTGGAATGTACGGAACATAAAAACTCCGGAATGCCGGGAACATCCAGGTACATTACCACCAAAAACAGGAAGAATACTCCGGAAAGGCTGGAACTTAAAAAATACAATCCGATCCTGAAGAAATATACTGTACATAAAGAAATTAAATAATTATGGCAAAGAAAGTAGTAGCTACCCTGAAAAAGGGTAAGGAATACGCCAAGATCATCAAGACTGTCAAATCTCCTAAGACAGGTGCGTATTCATTCAAGGAAGAGATGGTTCCTGTTGACATGGTCCGGGAAGTGCTAACTTCAAAATAACTGAAGTCCTGAAATACCATCAATAGTTAGTCCCGCAATGTGGGACTTTTTTGTTATTTTTCAGTTTAAAATCTAAGCCATGGCCCTGTTTAAATTTCTATCGAAAGATAAAAAAGAATCACTTGACAAAGGACTGGAAAAGACCAAGACTAATTTTTTCCAGAAAATAGGAAAAGCTGTCGCGGGCAAATCAAAGGTCGATGATGAGGTACTGGATGAATTGGAAGAAGTACTGATCACTTCCGATGTTGGTGTGGAAACCACCATAAAGATCATTGAACGTATCGAGGAAAGGGTTGCCAGGGACAAATACTTAAATGTCGATGAACTGAATCAGCTATTGAAGGAAGAAATAGCCTCGCTACTTTCTGAGAATAAAACGGATGATATCACTGATTTTGTAGTTCCTGAGGGTTCCAGGCCGTATGTGATCCTGGTGGTAGGTGTGAATGGTGTAGGCAAGACCACAACAATCGGTAAATTGGCGGCTCAATTTAAAAAGCAGGGGAAAAAGGTAATCCTCGGGGCGGCAGACACTTTTCGTGCCGCTGCAGTTGACCAGCTGATCCTGTGGGGGGATCGGGTTGGCGTGGAAGTTGTTTCTCATGGCATGAACACAGACCCCGGGGCAGTTGCTTTTGAAGCTGTAAAGAAAGGTGTTGAGAGCGATGCGGATGTGGTCATCATTGATACTGCCGGGCGATTGCATACCAAGGTGAATCTGATGAACGAACTTTCCAAGATCAAAAGAGTGGTTCAGAAATTCATTGAGGAGGCTCCCCAGGAAGTGTTGTTAATCCTGGATGGAAGTACAGGGCAAAATGCATTTATACAGGCACGCGAATTTACCCGGGCCACGGAAGTAAATTCGATAGCCATCACCAAACTGGATGGAACCGCAAAGGGTGGCGTGGTTATCGGCATTTCCGATGAATTCAAGATCCCGGTTAAATATATCGGCATAGGAGAAAAAATCGATGACCTCCAGGTATTCAACAAGTATGAATTTGTGGATTCTCTCTTTAAGACCAACTGATCCTTCACAGCCTGGTTCCCTATTAACAGTAATCCTTTAAAAACCAATGTTCATTTGCTGGTTGTTTGAAGGTTGTCTTTCATCCTCCGGATCACGTTCCACCTCCTTCTTGACTTTCTTGGGTTTATAGGGTGGTTTTTCCCGGAATGGAATCCGATAATATACATTAAAATTGAAACCCCAACGGCTATCGTATTCTGCCTTTCCGTACCCGGGGATATAGAAGGTGTTAAATGAAGAGGGCTCTCCCTTCGACTTTTTGGCAAATTTGATTCTTCCGGCCCAACCAAGAAATAATTCTTTCCATACCCTGATCTTCATGCCAAAATTCGCCTCATACCAGTGTGCACTCATCCCAGGCTTGAAAATCTCTTCCGAATAGTCAGAAAAGAAAGGATCTGTTATAGAGTAGCTGAATTTTTCTTCAAAGGATGCATTGGCATACTTAACACCAAAATATATGACATTCAGATCAGTATCTCGGGCAATGAGGTTATAGTCGATGCCCACCTTAAAATAAGACCCTGAGTTATCATAGGCAAAACCTTCCTGTGTAAATTCCCATCCGGACAAGCCAAAATCAGCAGTGATAAACATCTTGTAAAAATCAATATCGGCGTTGAATTCGTACATCCTTCTGTCCGGATCAAACAGGCTTACCCCCAGAAACCCAAGATCAGTACCTATCCGTACCGCAGAAGGGGCTACCGTGCCTTTTTGTGCGTGCGCAGTAACCACCCAGGATAAAATTACCAGGTGACTAAAAAAATATTTTAATATTCTCTTCATTTAACCTGCTTAATTCATTTTCCATTGATACCGCACTATCGAAGGAGGTATGTACGATTCCCAGATTCTTGAATTCAAAATCATATCCGCAATCCTTAGAAATCAGGCGTATGCGCTTTTCATAGTCGATTTCGAGCGTATCGATGGTTTGATCCGGATTCAGAAAAAGAAATGACGTATACTCTTTTTCCGTATTGACCGGCAAATAATATGTACTGAGACTGGTATCACCGTAAAAAACAATCGGTGATTCAATAGCCGTAATCAAATCGAATTCACGGACTTTATTGTTGCCGGTCGCAGAATCCAGAAACTCAACAATCACTACCCTGGTATTGAACGTAATACAGTCCGTTGTATCGCATGCTGCCAATGCATACAAACAAATCAGAAAAAAGAAAGTTGATTTATAAATGAATTTCAAAAATCGTCATGTATAGAATTCAGGCTCAAAAATATTTAATAAATACCTGAAAGTATATATAAGTGGCCAAATAAAGGAAATCGCACCGGCTTTTGTTTATTTTTGCACATTATCCCTATTCCTAATTTGAAAACTAAAGGAAATACGAACCTTAAAGTAAACGTCATAACCATGGGTTGTGCCAAGAACCTTGTAGACTCGGAGATATTGATCACCCAGTTGAAAGGAAATCAGATAGATGCCCGGCATGAATCCATGCGCATGGATCCTGATGTGGTGGTTATCAATACCTGTGGATTTATTGAGAACGCCAAACAGGAATCGATTGATGCCATATTGAGACTGGCGGAATCCAAAGACAAGGGGGATTTTTCAAAATTGTATGTTACCGGATGCCTGTCTGAACGATATAAAGCCGAACTGGAAAAAGAAATTCCCCAGGTAGATGCCTTTTTTGGCACCAGGGAACTCCCGGCATTGCTTAAGCGGTTTAATGCAGATTATAAACAGGAACTGATAGGGGAAC
>Ga0209536_100013832_pt1 | contig 11615 bp, 8 predicted proteins | sample DeeMarSeWOR28_12_FD_187461 | JGI IMG/M metagenome (GOLD analysis project Ga0209536, IMG submission 187461) | Marine sediment microbial communities from White Oak River estuary, North Carolina - WOR-2-8_12 (SPAdes) (version 2) | ecosystem: Environmental > Aquatic > Marine > Intertidal zone >... | reverse complement strand
AAATCCAGCAGAAGAAGTAACACCACCTGTTACATTAAGTTCAGCTGAGAATGATACAGTAGAACCATCATCAGTAATAGATGAATCTGCTAAGTGGTGACCACCTGTACCCTTTTGTAGTTTATTAGATGTTGGATATACATGAGAACCCCTTGTATTATATGCAGGTCCAAACAATGTAACTCCGTGGTCAACAGTTGCACCACCATCGTCAGTATATTCGTAGAACCAATCGTTAGTTTGTCCATCAAATTCGAATGATGCAGTATTGTTAGTAGAACCACTATCTTGTACTACAACCCCTGCGTATCTTTGAGCAGGTGTGTTATTATTTAAAATAATGTATGCATCACCAATTATCTTAGCAGAACCTGTAACGGATTGTAGGTAAGCAACACTTGCCGTTCCGTTAACTGCAATATTATTAAATGTCTGAGTTCCACTAAATGAATTATCACTTGTCTTAACTGCGTAAGAGGATGTAGCAGATGTAAGAGATGAAATATCACTTTTATTTGTAGCGATATCAGCTGCAAGAGATGCTGAAGTAGATGTGAATGAACCACTAATATCGTCAGCAATCTGAGCCGATGAACTAAGTATACCACTTGGTAATGATGTTAAGTAAGAACTTGTAGCAGCAATTAAAGCATCAACCTTACTATCATTTGATGATGTGTAAGAATTGAATATGGTAGTATCTAACTTACCAGCAATATCAGCTGAGGTTAAGTAAGATGACGTAGCCGCAGTTAATGAATCAACTCTACTATCATTAGAACTTGTGTATGCGTTGAACGATGTTAATGGAGTAAGAGATGATGTATCTATATCACCAGCATTCAATGCGAATGAAGCAGTTACAGCGAACTCTGAGTAAGATGCAGATGTAATAAGAACAGGAGCGACACTCCCTGTTCCATCCACAATAGTAGACCCACTAATTTGTAATAATTGTGGGTAGGTGTCTTGTATTCTTTCGTTTGTTAAATTAAATCCCATCGTGTATCCTCTTATTGTGGTAAATATTTATATCGTGAGTCAACTACTTTAACACCAAGTTTTTGCATTTGGTCAACGTACCCACTTCTTGTAACGAATGGTGATTTAAACTGACTACTTTGGTCAGGAACTATTTCCATACCAGTCTCAGTACCAAACTCAGGAAAGAGTGTCTCATTATCAATTAGATAACCAACCATTCTCTCACCATACCATTCAGCTTTATTTTTTACTGATTGTCTTTTTTTATCGTAAATAGCAGTATCAGCAGCAGTTGCTTCTGCACCACCTTGTGGAATTAACAATCCATTGTTTCTTGGTCTCAACCAAATTGCTTCGAGAGCTTCGTAATAAGACCAATACAATAATGCATCTTGTATATAACCCATTAGGGTTAGATAGTTGCCTGTTACATTTGAGTTGTTGACTCTATCAATCATCTCAAGGTATAACTTGTTACCTAACATTCTTTGAATGTGAATGTCTTGACCTTCACGAACTGCGTTTTTCAACAAGTCTGGGTCGAGGCCGTTATTTAAATCAGAGAAGTTTTTCAACTTGTTTTCTGATATGAAAAGTGTAGTCGTCATTATTGTACTCCCTCTACTTTAGCTTCCAATACATTTGCTTCTGCTACATCCGACTCAACCGATGTCACCACATCAAGTTGTTCACCATCTTCAAATAGTTGGATTTGTTGAATACCAAGAGTCGTGTCAACTCCATTAATTTTAAAAATACTCTCAAACGTCTTTAAAATGTCTGACTGCATAGGATATATCACAGTAGTCAAGAAGTGTTGGTAGGCGTCAAGTAATTCAGTCCTACCACCCAATTGACCCTCAGTTTTGATACCTAACAACATAGGGGATGTAATTCTATGTCCTGTTAGAATCTTCTGAGTTACCATATCATTTACAGTTGTATAGTAACCATCAGCACCATTTTGTGGAATCGGTGTGATTATTGGTGCTTGGTCTTTATTTGCTACATCCATGTACATCAATGAACCTGCGTTATCAGTTCCTGCGTATGCCTGTCTCAACATTCTTTCGATTGCTTCTCTATCTTCATCATTAGCGTCAGTAAATGTTGTGATAGCAAGAGATGGTGCAAGTCCATTCTTTAAGTTGTTAGTGTGGAAGTTATCCACTTGTACATCCAACTCAATAGTCTTTAATGAACCCATATAATCTGGTAATGGGTAATAATCCAAACCTGAAGAATATGGTTTGAAATAAAATACTTGAGATGGTGATGTTCTATCTACCTTTGAGAATTTTGGTAGATAGGGAATTTCTTTTTTATAGGGAACGATTGATTTGTTCTTACCCCAGCCATTCCAAACGTAATAGCCAGGTACATTCCCTCTATGGTCACATTTATGTGCCCTTACATATGAATAATCAAGATGGTATACTTCAGCTATTCTTGTTCTATCATTAGACCAAATTACCTCTAAAGCAAATCCTCCGTAGAGAACTCGGTCTAAAGCTACTTTGTTAAAAATGTCATTCCAAGTTTCACCTTCTTTATTTGCAGTCTCTAAAATAGATTCGTCAAGACCTGTAAGACCTTGACCAATTACTGCTTGGTGTTTAGCGTTAACACAAGTAGAGTGAACTGAAGACTTGTGGTATAATTCTATAAGGAGTTGTGGAAATTTATTGTCACCACCAAAGTAAACTATGTCTCCTTTATCGTCTTCAAATGACATTCCATCAGGGTAATAGTATTCCCCATATTTTGGAATTATTGAAAACTTATGTTTATTTTTTTCCATATCCATTATCCTTGATATACCACATAAGCTGCGTTTTCATTAGTAGAAGAATAGTTCGTTCTTTCAATACTCTCCGAAACCCACGCTCTTGAGGTCCATATTGCATTTCCTGAAGATGATATGTTTTGTATCGTTGACCATGTGTCTGATATCAAACTCCATTTTCTTGATTCGGTACTCCAAATCGATTCTCCTACAACACCCTTATAAACCTTTAATTCATAAGTTCCTCCACCAAGAGGAAGTGTAGAAGTGTTTACTCCAACAATCGATGATGTTGAAAGTGTTATTGGTAATTCTATCCAATTACCATATTTGGAACCTGTACTGGCTCCTTCAAATTCTTCTTGAGAAAATACATCCGTAAACTTATATACAAACGAAGACCCATCAGCGAAAGACGCAGTGGGTTGAAAAGCAAATACATTTGATGATGTAGGTGTAAGTTTTATCATTTTATTTCCCAAGTGAATAGTAGAAGGGGGGAAATAATCCCCCCATCATACTATTATATAAATATTAGACTCCGCCGTTAATGCTGATACCTGAAAGGACTCCAGCCAACGAAGAACCCGAAAGTTCTGACGCTGGTTCTGGCTCTTGACCTGTAAAGGTAAGAGTATATCCATTCAAATCACCAAAAGCAGTACCTGTCTGGCCTTGTCCACCACTAAGTGACAATCCACGAGTTTGACCTAATAAGAAGAAAACGCCAACACCATCTTCTGAACCATTGTTTGTTTCAACAATCATTCTGATATCTGGGTTTTTAGCGAGAACTCTTACTTGGTTACGAGTCGAGGACTGAAGCTTATGGAAAGGTGCGTTAACAGTTTGCTCATAGAAAATAGTTCCGTTTTCTACGTTTGAGTTGATTGCCTCGGTGAAATCACCTGTTTGACGAGTCAATTCAAATTTGTAGAAACTACCTGAACCAGTAATTCCACTAATCAAACCTGTAGCACCACTTGTTGAATCAATAGAGCCAGACAAGATATAGATGTTCTTTAAACCACCAGTGTTGTCACGACAACCTAGTGTAAATCCTGATGTAATATCACAAGTACTCATATCTTATCCTTTTTTTATTAATTTCAACAATTAGGCTTGGTCGTTAGATACCCAGAATTCTGGATAAGCAATATTAACACCAAGTTTAGTTACTACTCTATGCTTCAACTTATCATCGTTGATATCGTACCACAATTGGAAATTAGATACGTCTGACAACAAGTCAGTACCAACTACGATGTGCTTAGCAGGTCCGAGAACCATTCGGTTAGAACCTTGAAGACCAATTGTACCAACGATAGTTACGTTTGGTGTGAATGGGTGCTTCATAGCCATGAAGTTTACACGATTTTCAACTGCACTTGGGTCGTAGTGATAGTTGTTTTCATTTCTCAACCAAGTAACGTACTTACGGAAGTTAGTGATTGACATGAATACAGTCAAATCTTCTCTATCTTGTACATCAGCAGCCAAGTTTTCAATCATCACGTCAACTGTGTCACCAATGTCAGAAGACAAAGGAGCAGAACCTGTGATAGAGTTAGGAACAACAACACCAGCAGTAGAACCTGAGATGATAGTTATTAAACCATCAACACAGTCACCAGCACCAGTAGTAGCACCCCAAATGAATTGGTCGTTAGCTTTCTGGAAACCTTTTACGATTTGCTCAGAGTACTCTTGTACCAAAGTAAATGATTCGTTGTAAGAACCTTCTGGTTGCATTACACCTAAATACTTAGTATCTAAGTCACGAAGACATAAACCATCGTGAGATGAACGCTGACATACTTCGATGTCACGTTGAGTGAATGATGAAGTTCCTGCCAATGCAGTTACACAACCACGACCATCTACGATGTCAAGGTCAACTTCAAATAAATTAATTGGTTCTTTGTACTTAACGCCCTCTTTTACAGTAGCGTACTCAATGGTAGAACCTTCCATGATTGCCTTTACAAACATCTCACCAGCGGTTTCGTTGTTGAAAGGACTTAATGCAGATACATCAAATGCCATAATAATACCTCTTTAAATTATTTTCTTGTTTTTAAAGCGATGAACTTCTCAACCAATGCTTGGTTTTTAGCGGGAGCTACATCACTATTGAATTTTGTTGTGCTAGACTTTCTAGCGTTTGTCTTTTCAGTTGCAGGTGCTGATGCAAAAGAACTAAACTTACCCTCAAGGGCAGCCATTCTTTCTTCGTATTTTTTCATCATTTCACCAACTGCTTCTGATACAGCTTCAGCAACAGCAATAACAATCTCTTCTGAGATTGCTTCTTCTACTACGTCAGCTACTTCTTCAGCAACTTCTTCTGATACAACTTCTGCTACTGCTTCTGCAGGTGATTCAGCGACTTCCATTTCTTCTTCTTGTTCTTCGGCAGCTACTTCTTCACCTTCTGCAGGAGCTTCCTCTGCAGGAGTTTCTTTGATTGCTTCAATCTTACCATCTGCTGTTACAATAGTAATCCCACCTTCGAGTGCGTGCTCGCCATCTGGTGCGGGAACATTACCATCTTCAGTAACAACAAAAACAGCAAGACCTTGAGCCAACTCTTCACCTTCATAGGTAAGAGTCAACTGACCGTCAGCAGTCATAATTTCTCCAAAAGATTCTTTAGCAGGAGCATCAACCAAGTTGAAGTGCTTCTTTACTAATTCTTTCATTGAACTCATAGGTCAATCCTTTTTTATTAGTTGTTAAACATCTGAATTAGAACGAACCCATTCACCTTATGTTTTCCGCAGAATTCCATCTCGGTATTTGGCATCTCGTTCACCATTCTTTTATATAAGTATGTCAAACTTTGGTTTTGTTTAATAATTCATCAATGAAAAAGCCTTCCACCGAGAATCCTTTAACTAAACCTGATTTAACATAATTGTCCCAAATTCCCTTGTTCTTGACTTTCATAAGTCCGTACCAAGTTCCTTTAGGATACTCCTCCCCACCTGAATAGATGAGGGATTTGTCTCGTTTCGGGTCTTCTACTAACCAGCTCTCAACAACGAATACATCGTCAAGTGCTAACTCAGAAAGATGTTCTAAGTTTGTAGAATCCGTATATTTTCTTTGCATATACTTGTATGCAATCTTTTTAATAGTCTCATCGGAGAAATACACATAGTACTCTCCATTCTCATCGTTACGATAAATCAGTTTATTTGGAATCATAAACGGACCAGCAACGATTTGTTGTTCAGCGAACTCTTGTTTACTGAATTGTGTACCAATAGCAAGAGGACCAAGAATTGTACCTTCTAAGGTAGTTTGTGGACTTCTTGGAGTAACATCTATCAAGTTAGTAATTGACTCAACAACTTTGGTTGAATCATCCCACTTACCATTTTCACGAGTATAAGTTACTGTCTTCCAAGTGTGTCTACAATTGTTTCCACCTCTATATAAGAAGATATTATATTCATTGATACCATTTGGTCCAAAGCCGGTATTAACACCAGCAAAAGACATATTATTGATGTCTTCTTTTCTGAACACTTTACCTCTTTGAGTATAGCGAGTCATTAGGATTTTACAAAAGTCACGATTCTTAGAATCAACAGGTCCATCGTACATATAACGAATTTTGGTAGTAGGTGTATCCATAAATGATTCACCATAGTTTTTACCACTAGCTTTTATAGATGATGTCTTTACATCATTGAACTCTTCTTTGGAAGTAGGTGCATCAACTGCTACTTTATCTAAGTAAGCTAATAAATTATCTTTATCATCGTCACTTAAATCATTCCAAGACTTTTTTTTTGAGTTCATCCAAGACTCATATAATTCTTTAAGTAGGGAATCCCAACCTTCTTCATGAGATTGACATGGCATATAGACTGTAAGGTCACCTAATTGGTGTTCGTGATATCCTTCACATCCAGCAATCTTAGAAACTTCCATAGCTTCCTCAGGAGTTGAGTAAACTGGTAGTTCATCAATATAACCTAAGAAATCAAACAATTGAGCCATGTACTCTTCAGTCTTACTTTCAAATCTATCTTCCCAATATGAGTAACAAATAGCAGCTGCTTGGTCTTGGTCTTTACCTTCTCCTATAACAACTGGAATACATCTTGAAATAAATTCACTTTCTGATTCTCCAGCTGATGGAGTTACAAAGACATCCTTTACTATCAAAGAACCACTTGGTTCATCAACATACTCAGGTAACTCACTTACATCAAGGTCACCCTCGAACAAGTTAAGTTCTTTTAGTTTTGATTCTGCCCATCGCTTACCAGCAAGGCCACCCCAAAGCAAAAAAGAAATAGTCCCACATTTACTACTATCTGATTCATCATAGTATTCCTCAGCTCTACTTAGGTAAGAATACATGCGTTTAATTGTCTCAACTGAGATAGGTTCTTTTTGTGCAAGTTGTTGCGCTCTGACCTTCCCCACTTGAGTTGCACATTTATTGTCAACCTTCTCGTTCAACTCGATTCCTCTCTTAGCATTATTAGATACTGCATCAGGGTAATCGGTATAAGATTCGAACTTTTGGTCATTGAAGAACATCCATCCAGCTTCGATAGCTGGACTCTCTACTAAAGCAATAGCATCAACACCTGAGAACTCATCCTCTTCGTTGATATCTAACTTTACTATTTTGGGTGATTTCTTCATCTATTCTCCTACATATTATTATATGTTTTACAACTAATACTGATACAAATTATATAGTTCTTCTTTGTTCAATTCTTCTATCAGCTTCAAGACCATTGGAAACATCTCCACTTAAAACATAAGTCTTGATAGCACCACCACCATTGGAAGGAGCTTGTGGAGTCTTTATACTACCCTCAGGAATTGATATAGTACCTGTTGAACCAACTTGTGGAGTAGCACCACCTCTTGCACCACCACCCGATGGAGTAGAACCACCACTAGCAGCAGCACCTTCGAACTTTTGAGACTTAATCTTTTTCACGTTTGCTAAACCTGCAGCAACAGCAGCCGCAGCTGCAATAGCACCTAAACCAGGTCCTACTACTGGTATAGCAGCGAGTGATGAATATGCACCAGTCGCAGAACGGAAGGTATCAATAACTGTCTGAGCAATTTGTAATGCCTGTTGTCTTTTGAATGCTTTCTTTTGTTCTGCTTCACTTTCACCTGCGAATAACTCGTTAAGTGACCCAAGAGTAGAGATAACGTTAGTAGCGGCACCAATGGTCAAATCAGCAATTTGCTGTTGATATGCCTCTTCTTTTTGTTTATCGTTTTCTCTGAATTCATCCTTCTTCAAGGATAGTGCAGCGTTCTTAGCATCTTCTAAATCTTGAGTTGCTAAACCTGCTTCTTGAGCTGCAGTAATCAGTTGGTCATAGTACTCACCAAGTTTAAGGAGTTCTAAGTTTCTTTGTTGTTCTTCACTTACTGCTCTTGCATCACGAATATTTGTAAGTAATGTTTGGTAATCACTTTCCTTCTGAGCATCTTCAGCCTTTTTCTTATCGTCTGCTGCCTTAGCATCTGCATCTCGTTTTGCTTGAGCATCTGCCTGAATCTTTGCTAAATTGTCTTGATGTAATCTTTCAAGTTCTGATGTATCAAGATTGAACTTTTTAAGTGTAGCAAGTTGTTGTTCGTATTTACGAGTCTCCAACTCGATTGCTCTTTGTTCTGCATCTAATCCAATTAATTCAGCTTCATTAGCAATCTCTTCTTCTAACTTCTTAGCTTCTTTTAATCTATTAGCGTAGTCCTCTCGTCTCTTTTGAGCGGCCGCTGCTCTCTTAGCTTCTTCTTCCTTCTCTCTTTGTTCAGTAAGTGCTAATAAGTCTGCCTGAAGGTCTTTATACTCTTTACTATCTTGTTCGTAAAGTTTCATCTTTTCTTTGATGATATTCTTTTCAATCGCAATAGTATCTTCACCCCTTGCTTTAGCAATCTTTAATTCTCTCTCGTATTGTTCAATCTTAGCATTCGAAAGTTCTTTTGCTTTTTCAGCAGCAAGTTCTTCTTCTGATGAAACAAGACCAAGAGCTGAACCTACCATACGAAGGAATTTACCTGCTTTCTCTAATGCAGTATTCAACGGACCAAGTGCAGTCTTTATGAATCCCATAATCTTATCACCAAACTTAGTGAAGACTAAAACTGCTGCAGTTACACCAGCAATGATAAGACCAATTGGGTTTGCAGCTAAGACAACGTTCAGAGCCCTTTGTACTACGATTTGTGCTTTAGTAGCAGCAGTTGCTGCTTTCTCAGCAATCAATCTTGCGGCTACTTTTGCTTGTAGAGCACCTTCTGCGATACTTCTTGCACCAACAGCAATTGCGATTGCTCCTTGAACCTTCTCTTCAAGTTTACCGAGTTTCTCTGATTCTACACCAAAGAGTGCCATAGAACCTGCCGTTACGGCAACAGCACCTGCAACTGCTTCGAATCCTTTTACGAACGCTTCAGTCTTTTGCTGAGGTTCGAGTCCTTCGAAGGTCTTCTCTAATGTCTTAATCTCTGAAGATGTTGCTCTGGCTTGGTCAGATAGTTTAGTAAATGCCTTGGAGCCAATCTCCGTTTGTTCTAATTCTTCGTTGATTGCCTCAAGTTCATCCTTGAGAGACTTCAGAGTCTTGGGACTATTCCCAGCATCTACTTCTACACCGAACGTTAATGTTGCCATAGTTTTCCTTTTCGTTTAATCAATAAAACCTATCGTTTACTCATTTAATTGTTAAAGTTTTCTTAAATTCTTACAATTCATGACCAACTTTCCTTACAATTTATATAATTAAGCATCTAACCTTAATAAGGGAAAATAATATACCAGATTTCTTCTCACAACCACATTACCCTTTCAACTGAATTACAACCCATTCATTACCAGTAGATAGAATACCTAATCCATTATAATCTTTAGAGAATGGATATTCAGGATTACCATCAATACTTTGTGAACCACTTGCAGCAAGATTAATAGTTGTATTACCTGTGATAAATGTACCATCGGTCATAAATCTCATAAACCTTCCTTTATTAGTAGTAGCATCAGGTATGAATACATTGAATGTACCATTTCCACCACTCCAATTGAAATAAGTTAAGAATGTGGATGTATCTCCAACCATGTTGTATGTACCACCTGCGGATGCAGATACCTCAGTAACTCTTAGGTATTGAGCACCAGTCATAATAGCATCACCTATAATAACCTTATTTGCTTTATTTACACCTTCGTTAGTTGGTATATCAGGTAATTGACCTAACCCTACTGAATTGGTAAAGTTCTCAGAAGAACCTGTATTGTAGTATTCAAACTTATTACCACCAATGTGGGTATGTCTCTCAAAGGTATTAGCTATGTTATCTAATGTAACACCTCTTGTACCAATTAAAGTACTTTGTAATGCTCCATTACGAATGTTAGACGCAAATGTACCAATTTGAGTATTTAACGTACCATTGGTAAAAGAACCTGATGTTGATAGTAAAGTACTATCCTCAGTACCTGGTCCTATTGTAGAACTAACTGAAGAGAATACTGAGATGTTATCAGAGCCAGAACCAATGTTGATATCGTTACCACCAATGTAAGAGTTATTTACTTCTCTTTCAATGTTTATCTTAGTACCAATTATAACTGCCTTGTCTACATTTTGACCAATAGAACCACTATCAGCTGCTCCAATGATTACACCTGCCGTTGGGTCTATATCTATTGAACCTCTAATTTGTTGTTCAGAGTTAGCGTTTAAGTTGTTTCTATTGAATTCTGATTTCCAATAAACGGAACTTGAAATAAATTGGTATCCTTCAACAAGTGCAAATTTCCTTAAAACATCAGTATCGGTAACTACATCACCAGTATCAAAGTCTTTAACAACTACATCACCTTGTGGTTTAAAATCACCTGGGTCAAGTACACCTACATCACGACCATCATCGTATTGATTTACATATATTCTTCTTCTACCATACTGAGCCTTACGGACAGGCGCTTTTAAGAGTTCTACTGTAACAGTATCTTGTTTAGATAGGTTGAACCCACTAATCTTATTAATACGATAGTAGGCGTTGTCTATGAAGATTTTATCATTCAACTGAATATCAATCAAATCAGTTGGTTTAAAGTTCATATTCAAGGTCAACAATCTTGCCTCATCATCATATAACTCATTAATGTATCTAGCCCAATACAAATTATATGCACCAAATGGTGTAAATCCATCCGATACTGCTTGGTGGAATGGATACCATTGACCATCATAGTGGATAGAATTACAATTGTTCGAAGGGTATTGTTGGATAGGACCTAACGTAGAGTAATTTGAAATCTCGTGATTTATACCTGTTTCTGGGTCTGCAAGGAAGAATCTACCTTGACTTGCACCCACAGCTCCTTGGTTATCTATACGATACGCTAACCTTGGTTTAAACTTAAATGATTTAGCTTCACTTCCCTCTGAACGATACAAGAGTGGAATAATCATATTAGGAGCGCCTGGTATACCTTTTGTAGGAATTGGTGAGAAGAACCCACCTACTTTACGTTCTCCTCTTGGTATGTCTGAATTTGATGTGTATGTCCAAGAACCATAAGGTCTTAAATCATCAAAATTGTTTTTAGCGTATTGAATCAATACATCATTATCGTAGGAATCCTCAAGTTTAATTCTTAGAGGTTGTGATTGGATAGGATGAGTAATAGATATCTTTTCAGCTCTATCAAACTTATCACTCCAATCTTTTAAATTACCAGAATCAGCCCATGTATTGAATGGCTCTATAATAAGAGTGTTTCTTTCATCCTTCTTAGGTTCGATAACCAAGTTGAACTTTTGAATCAATCCTTTTA
>Ga0209536_100013831_pt1 | contig 11615 bp, 11 predicted proteins | sample DeeMarSeWOR28_12_FD_187461 | JGI IMG/M metagenome (GOLD analysis project Ga0209536, IMG submission 187461) | Marine sediment microbial communities from White Oak River estuary, North Carolina - WOR-2-8_12 (SPAdes) (version 2) | ecosystem: Environmental > Aquatic > Marine > Intertidal zone >... | reverse complement strand
TTTTTACGGTGGATCTGGATGAACTCTTCCGGCGCTCAGACTACATCACCGTCCACACTCCCCTTACCCGGGATACCAAAGGTCTGCTCAACCGTGAAGCCTTTGCCAAGATGAAGGATGGTGTGATGATTATTAACTGTGCCCGGGGCGGCATTGTCAAAGAACAGGATCTGTACGAGGCCATCAAGAGCGGCAAGGTGGCCGGCGCTGCTCTGGATGTTTTCGAGCAAGAACCGCCCGGTGACAATCCCCTGCTTAAACTGGAGCAAGTCATTTGTACGCCGCATCTAGGAGCCTCCACTGGTGAAGCCCAAGAGAACGTGGCAGTGGGCATCGCCGAGCAGATCAAGGAGTTTTTGCTTTCAGGGGGTATCCGCAATGCGGTAAACACGCCCCAGATAACCTGTGAACTCATGAGTGAGATCTGCCACTACCTCACTCTGGCCGAGAGATTGGGATGTTTTCTAGGTCAGGTCACTCAGGGCGCTATGAAAGAAGTGACGATCGAGTATATGGGTGGCGTGGCTCAGTTGGACACGGCGCCCATTACGCTATCGGCACTAAAGGGACTCTTGGAGCCGATCCTTCAGCACGAAGTCAATTATGTAAATGCCCCGATCCTAGCCAAGGAGAGAGGAATTCTAGTCAAGGATTCGAGGAGTACGGAGGCCCAGGATTACCTGAATCTTATCACCATTCGGGTGAGGAGCACAGCCGAGGATACACTGGCATCGGGGACTCTTTTCGGGAAGAAAGAACCAAGGCTGGTTCGCTTCAACACTACCTCCCTGGAAGCAGACATTAGGGGCAATTTAGTTCTGATATACAATGAAGACGTCCCGGGTACCTTCGGCAGCATCGGCACCTGTTTTGGCAAACACAATATCAATATCTCCATGTGGAAGGCTGGCCAGATTATCGAAACCGGTGAAAACGTGCTGTTGCTCCGGGTTGACAGCCCGGTAGAAGATGAAGCCATGGAAGATTTGATGGATTTGCCCAATGTCAATTCTGTGCAACTGTTGCACATCTCATAGAAAGCTAAACAACCTATCGGTGAATCCGCTTCCACCTCCTCTGTTGGAGGTAGCCCCTCCTCTATCCCCTGGCGGAAAGGGTAAGGGGGAGGGATTTTCTCACGATGCCGGACAGCCTATAAAAATGTACCAATACCAACAAGACGATGCTCTGCTGTTTCCAAGGCTGCACCTCTTACAACTTTAAATGAGGGAGAAATTGTCATGAAAGGTCTATTAAAAATCGGATTACTGCTGGTTTCCCTAGTTGCATTTATCCCTTTGTCTGTCACCAATGCGGCAGAGAATGATGCAAAAGAGCTTTTCGAGAAGCGCTGTTCCACATGCCACGCAACGAGCAGGCCCCTGGGCAAGACAAAGAGCGCTGAGGAGTGGCGGCAGACAGTAATAAGGATGAAAGGCTATGCAGGTGGGAAAATCAGTGATGAGGAGGCGGAAATCATCATCGAATATCTCTCTGAGACCAGGGGCAAGTAGCCGTCTTGGAGGTCAGGTGTCCGTTACCATTGGGCGGTTGGTTTCATCTATAGGAATTTAAGGGGCGGGGTTTACCTGCCCGGTAGCGCCAAGAGCTTTTGAGCTGCTATTCTTTGTAAACAGGAGTAACAATGAAGTACAAGGATATCCAGGTTCAGTTAGATGGTCCCGTAGCAACCCTCCTCTTGGATCGGCCGGAAAAACGCAACGCTCTCTCACACGATACCTTGGAAGAAATGATCCATGCCATCGAAGATTTGGCCAGCCGGAAAGAGATCAAGGTGGTGGTACTCCGGGGCAATGGTCCGGTATTTTCAGCAGGGCATGATTTAGGCGAACTCATGGAGGGCGACATTCGGGGGTACCGCAATATCTTTGCCAGCTGTATGAAGATGATGCTCCTGCTTAACCAGATACCCCAGCCGGTGATTGCCGCAGTACATGGCGTTGCCACCGCTGCCGGCTGTCAGCTTGTGGCTGCCTGCGATTTGGCGGTGGCTGCTGAAGATGCGCGTTTTGCTACCCCTGGGGTGAAGATCGGTTTTTTCTGCACCACGCCTATGGTGCCCTTAAGCCGAGTGGTCGGTCGCAAAAAGGCATTGGAGATGCTCTTCACCGGTGAATTCATCTCCGCCCAGGAGGCAATGGCGTGCGGCTTGGTGAATAGGGTGGTTCCAGCTCAAGAGTTGGACGGTGCGGTTAAGGAGCTTGCTGCTCACATATGCCAGTTCAGCCGGACTGTCCTTGGTATGGGTAAAGAAACCTTTTACCAACAGATAGAGATGTCGGAACGGTTAGCCTATGCTTACGCCAGTGAGATCATCGCTGCCAATGGGGTGATGCCAGTGGCCCGGGAAGGCATGGCCGCATTTCTGGAAAAAAGAGAACCGGTGTGGCCGGAGTGATGGCGCAAAGCGCACTGTTCAGCTGGCAGTGAAAGGTGAATGGTAAACCGTAAGACGTTGAGGTGACTGTCTTCCTCCGTTTACCGCTCACCGTTCACTGTTTACCCAATGCTTTACGCTTTGCGTTTAACGAAAGGAGATAGACATGTATTTACCAAAACCATTCAAACAGTTTGAGAGTGAGTACCCAGAAATCGCAAAGCTTTATGAAGAACTGGGGGTCAAGTGCCAGTCAGCCGGGCCCTTGGATCCAAGAACCCGCCATCTGGTCAACTTGGGGATTGCGGTCGGAGCAGTCTCGCCAGGGGCAGTAAAATCTCATGCCCGTAAAGCTCTGGAGAAGGGGGCTTCCAGAGAGGAACTCTACCATGCTTTGCTACTCGCTCTAACCACAGTGGGATTTCCGGCAATGATAGCAGCCATAGGCTGGGTTGAGGAGGTAATAAAAGCTGAAGGCAAATAGAAGCATGGGAAAATTCAACCCGGCGCAAATCCAGGTGGTTTCACAGGCGGTGGAAATTGCTGAGGACGTAACCGCCAATTATTTCAAAATTTCCACCGCCCAGTGGAAATACGTGCGTTACGATATCCGGACCCTTGCTGAGCTCAGTGTGGAAGAGATCACCGAGTCCGCCTTTGCCCAGATCACCCGCTACAGTCCGAAGCCTGGGCAAACCGTCCCTGGTGGACGCCCTTATGATTTTTTCAAGATCTGCCTCCAGGATCACAACATCATGGCGGCGGTGGAGCGAGATGAGCCGCTGGAATTGTTTCCTCTGGCAGTCTACGTTGTTACCCACGAATTGGTGCACGTGGTTCGCTTCTGTAAATTTCTGCAGCGGTTTGATGTGGACCACCTGGAACGCCAGGAAGAGGAGAGGCGGGTGCATGCTATCACCCAGCAAGCTCTTGGTGCGCTGCGCCTCTCCAGGCTGGAGTATGTACTTGGCGCCTACCAGAACTATCAGTTCATGGAGAAGTTCAGAGATCAGGTAGGAGCTAGTTAGGGCTCATCCGGAAAACCCTTCTTCCCCTCCCCCGGCGGGAGGGGACAAAGGAGAGGGGGCTATGATAATTAACTGCGATGACTGATATTTTCACCCCCACCTTTATCCTCCCCCGTCAAGGGGGAGGAGAACAATCGTATTTACGGAGGGACACTCGTCCAGTTCTTACAAAGGTTTGACGGTCAGTTATAGTGCAAGATTAGCCGTGACGTATGACAACATCTGCGTGCTGCCCCTTGACAAAAAGGTAAATATAATTATATATGGACAGCTCGTGAAATCAAACGCATGTTTGGTTGACTATATTCTTGGAGGTGAGAAAGGGTGCCTATTTACGAATACGAATGCAAGCGGTGTCATCAGATAACCGAAGCTTTGCAGAAGTTTTCCGACCCTCCCCTGAAAGATTGCCCTTACTGCAGTGGAAGGCTTAGGAAATTGATATCTCTCAACAGCTTTCACCTCAAAGGCAGTGGGTGGTACGTAACCGACTACGCTGGTAAGAAAGCCGCCAGTCAATTGGACAATAGTCCTAGCCTAAGTAGTGCGAAAGAGGACAAGGGGAGCAAGAAAGAAAAAAGCGATTCCAGTACCAAGAGTCCCTCTGAGTCCTGATACGTCTTAATATCCCTGGGTTGCCGAACCTGATTGTACCTGGCCGATTTTTTACGGAATAAAATGGGGCGACACATACGCGTCGCCCCATTCTTGTTTGCAGAGCTCACTTTATTGATTGGTTTCGAGACAGGAATTTAGCGCGGCAAACCCTTTTCCTTTTCTTTATTTTGCAATAAATCGTTCCAGGTTTGATCTGTAAACATATGTCGGGGAAACTGGGAAATTAGCCGGCCGGGTAAAAAGAGAGCACAACCAACGATTACAGAGTTGGTCACGACAATGACATAACCTGGACTGCAGGCAAACTCACCTTTGATCTCTTTCCTTTCAGCTAGATCGCCTAATTGGTCTGGTTCCAAACTAACTATATTCTTGCTGGCATGACTACCAAAGAGCTGTAATGCGACCGATGTCGGTTTGAGGTGTGCCTTGATCCTGCGGAGCAGGGGTAGACCAACAGTTTGCACGCGCAGTGAGGCCAGAGACGGTATCCGGTGATCCTCGTTCAACATCCAGACAGTGGCGCCTCGCCTGCAAAAGTGGTGGTTGCTAAAGAGTGTCTGGGGAATACCGAACCGCTCCTGGAGAAACCCCAACAGTCTATCTCTTTCAGGCTTCTCTAGCCACTCTGGCCAGGAAGAATCCCACTGTATCGAGTTGGTGAGGATAGATGCGCCAGCATTGCTGGATGGTGGCATCATAGGTTATCTCCTTCCACTGTTCCAGTCCGGGGCTGTGCGGCAGGTCCAAGGAAATGGGCTGGACCTTCGCTGGCCTGTTTTCTAAAAGAGATTGAACCACACTTTCATTTTCATCCGGGTTGTAGGTGCAGGTGGAATAAAGCAGGGTACCACCTGGTTCGAGAAGATCAAAAGCCCTGAGCAGAAGGTCACGCTGAAGGCCGGGCAGTTTATTGCCGGACTGGTATGGCTGCCGTATATTGGAATTGGCGGCAGCGCGCAAGGTACCCTCGGCTGAGCATGGCACGTCCACGAGAATCCGATCAAATCTAAGTCTCTTGGGAAAGTGCTGGCCGGGATAGCAAAGGGTGACAGTATTGGTAACTCCCAACCGCTTCAGATTGGAATGGAGTGGTATGAGACGGTTTGGATATCTATCGTTGGCCACGATTAAACCCCTGTTTTCCATAAGCTGGGCGAGCAAACTCGTCTTGCCACCAGGGGCGGCACACAGATCGAGCACCGCATCACCAGGTTTAGGTCCAAGGGCCAACCCGGAGATCACCGAGGAGAGTGCTTGAGAGTGGAGGTGACCCAAGGAGAACTCTATTAGGTGGCCGGGTTGGGTAAGATTTGTGGCTCGAAAAACGATGCTGATGGATTTTTCCGGCAACAAGTTGAGACCGCGGCGCTCCAGGCGCAAGCGGGTTTGTTTCACAGTGGCTTTCAACGTATTGAAGCGCAGGTGCACTGGTAGAGGGTTAGAAAGCTTACGACAGAAGGCAGGGAAGTCTGGAATAATGTGGGAGTATGGGGAGAAGTACTGCTCAGGTGTTTGGTTGGTCATGGGAATCTCGAGCCAGCAAAGGTCGTTCCTCGTCCGGTGGTGCATTACACTGGCGCAGTCGGGCTATGATTCGCACGAGCACTCCAGCCAGTATGGCAATGCTGATCAAGATAATCAGATTGGAGGCAAAGAAGGTCAGTATGAACTGGTGTGGATGACCGAGGCGGTAAGATGCAAGGCAAAGCTGGATACCCATAAAAAGGAAAAAGATGGACAGGAATACGCTGGCCACGCTCATGGTCCACCAGACAACTTTCCTCACCATGGTCTGCTCCCGTCCTCTTGGGCAGTGGCAACAGCCATCTTCCCATTCCGATGTGGCAAGATAAAGAAAAAGGTATTGCCATACTTTTGCGGTTCCACTCCTACCTCGCCGCCGTGAATCTCTACTATGTGCTTGACAAAGTAAAGACCGTGACCCGTGCCCACTTCTAAATCACTTCCGGCTCTTCGGTAACCCTCATCAAAAAGTCGATCGGCCTCATCAAGATCTATGGATTTACCAGTGGTAAAAACAGTGAATTTGATCCCGTCCACCCCCTTGCCGAAATACTCTTTCAAGAGCTTCTTTCCATAGGAAACAAACTTGACACGGTACCCGTATTCGTCCTCGATCTCCTCAGTATATTTGACCGCGTTTGAAAAAAAGTTGTCATAAACCTGGGATAGCAGTCCCTTATCAACCACCAGTTCTAGGAGTTCGTCGGGAACTTCTTCCAACCGGTTGTCTACCTTGATATTCTTTTTATTGAAATGCGGTAGATAGCGAGCCAAAGTGGGTTCGATTATTTCCGTTCTGAAGTTACAACGCTGTTTGCGAAGCACGTAGGTGCCGTGCCGGAAGTGCTCACGACGTAGTAAAGTTTCCAGATAAAGGCTGGTGTGTTCGTAATGGTTCTCCATTTCCTTTCTTGACTCGTCCAAAGCCTCGATGTTTCTTCCCAATGAGTGGAAGATTTCACGCAACTTTCGACAGGTCCTGTCATCAATTTCCGGACAGAACGAGACCAATTCGCGGACCATTTCCTGTATCTCATAACCATCATCAATTCGCCGTCGGAGCTTCTTCAAAAAGAGCCTGTAGTAAATATTAGGAGAGATTACGTTATGCTCGATGTCGGCAACTAACTGGTTGATGAATTTAATGTGGTGCAGATTTTGATGAATAAGCTGCTTTTGGTGAAGATTGTAGCCAATTCGGTTGGTAAACTTCTCGAGGAAAAAGCGTTGTTGTTCACTGATTTTATCGGCAGGGAATAATTCAAACATACCGAGGATATCTTTGACGTATTGTAACGGCAACAGGTCGCTTACTGCCCTGTTGCCCCGAATGGGAATGACATATGCGTGATCTTCTGTAAAGTAAGGCTCTTCCCGAACGACAACTTCTGAATTGCCGTTGGCAGCATCCTCTTCAATACCTTTAGTACTAGAACAGACTAGGCTCAAGGTCTTACCATCTTGATCCAACAGATAAAGGCGGGCATCCAGATCGAAGAATTCCTTGGGCACCAGAGCACATACCAAATAGAGAGTCTCAAGGGTGGTATATTCCTGAGCGAGATCAAAAAAGGAGGCGAAGGCCTCTTCTTGTAACCGTTCGAAGTTGTACTTTCTATAACTCTCGAGTTTCTCCCTAACTCTCTCGCGAACTCTTTCCAATTTACTCTGGCCCATTGTTCCCTCTCAAATATCTCGGGTACCAGGGAATTGTTCCTGCTGTTCCCTGGTTTAAATCTTGTCAGAAGTGTCAATGCTGAGACGGATTCGAATCTGGTACCATTATGGTGCTGAGATCTTTCCGAATTCTTTCTGTTATAAGTGTACGAGGGGAGGATTTCAAGTCTTAATCACCGCTTTGTCTTAGCCGTCCGCAGTAACCTCCACAACCCGCCGACTGCCACCGAGGATATCGCCATCCTCCTGGACGGCCATGATTTTCACGTCGGTTGGCTCAAGAAAAGTTCATTACCATTCAGTTGCAGTTGGAGTAATGTTGCTGCCCATTGGCAGGTCTATCTTCAGGGTCTCGAGTCGAGTTAATGTGAGCTGGGGACGGCATTGGGGATAGGCAGGGTTACTATCAGGGTGGCTTCTTGGTTGCTGCCATTTTTGAAGACTATGTTGCCGCCATGTTGGGCGATGATCTGCTGAGAGAGAGGAATTCCGACGCCTCCATCGAAGGAGGGTTCGCGGTAAAATGGAAAGAGAAGTTGATATTCGTCGAGAGGTTCGGGATTCAAATTAAATCCATTTATCTCAATGGCCACGTGACTGTGGTTGACAGCGGTGGTTATGCTAAGTTCACTACCTCCTTGAATACTTTGCATTATAGTTCTGATGATGGTACGGAGGCCCTCCTCGATGAGATGCCGGTCCAGTTCTATCACAGGCATCCTGCTGTTTAGGTTAGCGGTGACCTGAATTCCCCTATGATGGAATTCGTGGTTGAGTTGACCGAGAATCCTTTTTAGGATTGTATTTATATTGGTGGGCACTTTGTGCAACCGGATTCGCTTACAGCTATCCAGAACCCTATTGAGGGTCACTTCCAGGCGGGAAACCTCCTTTAAGATAATTTCCAGGTGGGCGCGGTTGGGATCACCCGAAGCCATTCGACGATCGAGCAAACGGGCAAAACCACCAATGGAGGTTAGGGGGTTACGAATCTCATGGGCGACACTCAAGGACATATCGTTGAGCACTTTTATTCTTTCAGTAAGGACCAACTGATCTTCCAGGTATTTTCTGGCGGTGATATCAAAGACGAAGCCGTCAATACAATGCAGTTCGTTGTCGCGTCTGACCGGGATGGTGTGGTTGATGATGTGGCGAACTGTGCGTTTCCGATGAATGACCCGGTATTCCAGGGTGAAACTCCGGCCCTCGTTCAAATAGTATTCCCTGCTGATGCGCACCCGTTGCCGGTCGTCAGGATGGATATGTCGGTCCCAGAACAGGTGATCTTTCTGGATCTCTTCATCGCTGTAACCAAAAACTTTGTGGCAATAAGGGCTGATGTAAAGAGTGTTAAGTTGGCTGTCCAGGCTGTAAGCAACCAGTGGTGCGCTCTCGAACAGACGGCGGAACCGCTTTTCGCAATCTTCCGACGCCGGGGTCAGATGAGGATCGACAAGGTCGCTGCGGTTGGGGTTGGGGCGTGGCGGGGGTCCCATGAGGTTTTTCCCGAAATTACGTGTGTCAGCTAACTTGAATTATGATCTACTAAGGTCGGTATAACGGCGGAGTTTAGAATATTTCTCTCGATTTCTCAAGAGAAAAATTTAAAAAATATCGAAAAAACCAAATTTTATGGTCAACAGGTTGTTGACATTTTATTAACATTGATAATGGGTCACTGGTCGGCAGTCCGATGCCAGTTGTGTTTTTTGTTCACTTTCTTCGCCATAGAGCGCTTAAAAAAAGAGGGTAAAGGGTAAAGGGTAAATAGTTTTACAACTATTTCGTAATCGGTTTACCGTTCACCGTTTACTCTTCACCCTTCACCGTTTACCCTTCACCCTTATTTTCTCTATGCCTTATCATAGACAACGGACAAAAATCTTGGCTGACGTTTGACATCAATTGTCAATGTTTGTTAGAGCTTAACCCTAATGTTGCATACCTATGTCGAGGAAAAACGCGCAAGAGTGAGTCAGATGTGGCTGCGCACAGGCTCGGACAGGTCGAAGCGTACTTGACCGTACGTGAAGTCCTGTCCGAGACGAGTACAGGCACAGATGGCGTGCTATCGCGCAAGCGCAGCGGTTTTTACCGGTGTAGGTATGCAACATTAGGGTTAGGTCAGATTCTTCAGTTAATGTCAGACTCTCAGCAAGATTAAAGGAAGAAGCCCTTATGCATAAAGTCAAAATTGTCGGCACCGGGTCCTATCTGCCTGAGCGAGTACTTTCCAATCTTGATCTTGAAAAGATGCTGGACACCTCGGATGAGTGGATTCGAAAGCGCACCGGTATCAGAGAGAGGCGGCTCGCTCGATCGGATGAAAGTGCTTCGGACTTGGGTAAAGAGGCGGCTATCCGGGCTCTAGTACAGGCAAACATGGCGCCAGAGGATTTGGATCTTCTGGTGATGGCCACCATTACGCCAGATACCTGCTGTCCCTCTGGTGCCAATTGGCTGGAGGGAAAGATCGGTGCCAGTCGTGCTGTCTCTTTTGACGTCACAGCTGCTTGTTGTGGGTTTCTTTTTGGACTGTCGGTGGCCGAGCAGTATCTAAAAACCGGCACCTACACCACCGCCCTGGTGGTGGCTGCTGAAGTGATGAGCCGGACGGTAAATTGGCAGGATCACAGTTCCTGTATCCTTTGGGGAGATGGAGCGGGCGCAGCAGTACTCAATAAAGAAAATGCTGAGGGTGCCGAGATTCTGTCAATCATGTTGAATACCGACGGCTCCAAAGGGGAAAATCTGCTCATGCCTGGCGGCGGTTCAAAAACAACTCCCATCAGCCATGAGAGCGTGGAAAAGGGGCTTCACTATCTGAAACTCATTGAAGCGCCGACCACCTTCCGGGTGGCGGTGGAGCACTTTTCTATGGCCTGCGAAAAGGCCCTTGAAGCAAATGGCTTGACCGCGGATCAGATCGCTTTGTATGTTCCGCATCAGGCCAACATCCGAATCATGCAGGCCATGGCCAAGAAACTCAAGGTTCCCATGGAGCGGATCTTCGTAAACATCGACCGCTACGGCAATATATCCTCGGCGAGCATGGCCATCGCCCTGGATGAGGCCAGCCGTCAGGGTCGCATTAAAAGGGGTGACCTCGTGCTGCTGTGCGGTTTCGGGGGAGGTCTAACCTGGGGCAGCAGCCTGATTCGCTGGTAGATGAAGGAGAATTTTTTCTCTATGCGCTACGCGCCAATTCTGTTCTCGGTGCACTGTATCGTTGGGAACTACTACCGTTACCCTGCCGGAGGTGTATCATGACTATTTTTACACATCTGTTTTCACCACTGAAGATAGGAGAACTCCAATTAAAGAATCGTCTAACCATGGCGCCTCTCTACTTGGGCTATGCGGGCGAGGGCGGCACCGTGAGCAACCTGATGTTGGATTATTACCGAGAGATGGCGCAAAGTGGTGTGGCGTTGGTCGTGGTTGAGAATGCTACTGTAGATCATCCCACTGGTAGTGGTTCCAACAGAACCATAAGGGCCGACACTGACGGCAATCTGAAAGGATTGGCCCAACTTGCTGAGACCATAAAGAAAGAAGGCGCACTGGCATGCCAGCAAATCAACCATGCTGGCCGTTTTGCCGGTGCTGAAGCACCGGTGGCGCCCTCCGCTGTGGAAACTTTCGGCCGCATCCCTAAAGCGTTGAGCGAAAAGGAAATAGGAGAGGTTGTAAACAAATTTGTCGATGCTGCCTTGAGGGTCAAGAAAGCGGGATTCGATCTGGTGGAACTGCACGGCGGCACCGGCTATTTACTGGCCCAATTTGTCTCGCCGCGGACCAACAAAAGAGAGGATGAATGCGGCGGGACCCTAGAAAACCGCCAAAAGTTTCCTCTGGAGGTACTGGCTGCGGTTAAAGATGCAGTGGGAGATTTCCCGGTGGGCTATCGATTTTTGGCGGATGAATGGTTGCCAGATGGTCTGAAACTGGCGGAATCATCTCAGTTTGCCACGGCGCTGGCTGGAGCCGGGGTGGCGTATATTTCAGTGATGGGTGGAACGTATGAGTCCTTTTTCTTGCCAGAAATTGTGGAAAAATCGAAAAAGAAGGGTTACATGGCTGACCTGGCAGGGGCAATCAAGAAGGAAGTCAAGGTACCCGTCTGTACGGTAGGGAGAATCGACCCGGCCCTGGCAGAACGTACTCTACAGGAAGGCTCGGCAGATTTTGTTGACTTTTGCCGGTCATTATTGGCTGACCCGGAATGGCCGAACAAGGCCAGGGAGGGGAGGCTGGAGGATATCCGCCCCTGTATCTACTGCAATAAGTGCCTGGAGTCAATGACCAACGACCCGCCCGGCGGCCATAAGACACCCGGCCGCTTTTACTGCGCGGTTAATCCG
>Ga0209536_100013830_pt1 | contig 11616 bp, 8 predicted proteins | sample DeeMarSeWOR28_12_FD_187461 | JGI IMG/M metagenome (GOLD analysis project Ga0209536, IMG submission 187461) | Marine sediment microbial communities from White Oak River estuary, North Carolina - WOR-2-8_12 (SPAdes) (version 2) | ecosystem: Environmental > Aquatic > Marine > Intertidal zone >... | reverse complement strand
CACCATTTGGTCGGGTAAGGCTGCGATATGTGAATCGACGCGCCGGTCATTCCTATCTCTTCCATCTTTGTAAATGTTGCATCATTAGCCGGCACGTCGATCATGGGAGACACTCCGACCCAAATCTTATATCCGACGATTCCCTTTTCCTGCCATCTGACCAGCTCATCGGGCGAGAATCGCAGTCCATCCGCAATCTTGAAGTCGTTTATGCAGGGCAGGAATCTGCCTTTGAAGCGGTTGGCTGCCGCGTCGAGGTATTCCTGTTCCGTTCCGTCAGATTGTCTCATGAAGTTAAGGTCGATCCATATCGCAAGGTTTGTGCCATGCCTATCCTTGAGAACCTCTGCGACCTTCACATAATGTCCCATCCGCTCGGCGCTGCCGACGTGGGAATGCACATCCACCCTCGGTATTGCAGAAACAGCATCTCTTTCCTGAGCGGGCACCGATTGCCCAGGACACAAAACACAAATGTAAAGGCAGATAACCGTCACGGCTGACTTTCTCATAGCAGATGCTCCTTTCTTCATTGTCTCGGCCCGGCGTTGCCTGGTTAGTATAGTCCATGACGTGCTCGCCGGCCATGCAAAAATACAGGGTGGAAAGTACCCTTGCCCTACCTCTACGGACCGGTTATCATTTCCAGCAGCCGGGTAGGTATCATGCATTCTATAGCCTATTTGTGAAAGGGACATCATGAGAGCTGTTATTGCGAGTCTATTGTGCACCTGCGCGTGCGTCTTTGTTTCTTTCAGCGTTGCCGAAGCTGCCAATTCGAATCAGGTCAGGACCATATTTGCCGATCCGCCGCGAGAGTACAGCAGCGGCCCGCTCTGGGTCTGGAACGACATGCTAACGGACAAACAGATTGTCGATACGATGCGAGACCTGGCCGCCCAGCATGTCAGACAGGTCTTCGTTCATCCGAGGCCCGGGCTGATGACACCATACATGTCGGATGACTGGTTCAGGCTCTGGAAGGTCGCGTTGAAAGAAGCCGAGAAGCTTGACATGAACGTCTGGATTTATGACGAGAATTCATATCCTTCCGGGTTTGCCGGCGGGCTTGTCCCCGAGGCGATGCCGGAGTCTCGCGGTAGAGGTCTGGTGTTTCGCGAACAAGGGTCTTCGGGTGAGTTCGATGACAGCACACTTGCGGTCTTTAGCCTGGGCGATGACGGCTATGAGAACATTACAGACCAGGTCAAAGCAGGAAAGGATTTCTCCGGCGGGCGGTATCTGACCGTTTCGATCGTGCGGGCCAACAGCTCGCCCTGGTTCGGCAACAAGTACTATGTGGATGTTCTTCATCCCGGCGTGACGGAGAAATTCCTGGATGTCACTATGGAGCCGTACCGCCGCCAAATCGGCGACGAGTTCGGCAAACGCGTGCCGGGAGTATTTACAGACGAGCCCCATCTTCGACCGGCGGGCAGCCATCACTGGACGCCCGACCTTCCGGAGTTGTTCGAGAAGAAGTGGGGGTACAGTCTGGTGGATCATTTGCCGAGCCTTGTGCGCCCGTTAGGTGACTACAAGCGGGTTCGGCACAACTACCTCGATGTTCTGCTCGAAGCATTCATAGACCGCTGGGCCAGGCCCTACTACAATTACTGCGAGCGGAACGGACTGGAATTCACCGGCCATTACTGGGAGCACGGGTGGCCCGACTGCCTGTCTGCTCCCGACAACATGGCGATGTACGCCTGGCATCAGCGTCCCGCCATAGATACGCTGATGAATCAGTACAGTGAAGATGTGCGTTCACAGTTCGGCAACGTTCGCGCGGTCAAGGAATTGTCCAGCGTTGCCAATCAGCTCGGTCTGGAACGCACACTGTGCGAGGCCTATGGTGCCGGCGGCTGGGATCTGCGTTTCGAGGATATGAAGCGGATAGGAGACTGGCTGTATGTGCTCGGTGTCAATACGCTCAACGAGCATCTATCTTACATCACGATAAGGGGCGCACGCAAGCGCGATCACCCGCAGTCGTTTTCATACCATACTCCGTGGTGGAAGGCCTATCACGTGATGGCAGACTACTTCACCCGGCTTTCGGCGATTCTCTCGCAGGGTCAACAGATCAATGGCGTGCTGCTGATCGAGCCGACGACCACCGCCTGGATGTATCAGGGCGACTCTAAGCACCGGGCCAAACTCAATGAAATCGGCACCGAATTCCAGAAGCTTGTTCTCTCGTTCGAGCGGGCGCAGGTTGAATACGACATAGGCTGTGAGGATATTATCGCCCGACACGGTTCAGTAGACGGACGTTCTCTTGTTATAGGTCAGCGCAAGTATGAAACCGTAGTACTGCCGGCGCTTACCGAGAACCTCAACTCTGCAACTGCAAACTTGCTCGAGCGTTACCTGAAATCGGGTGGGACAATAATCTGCTGCGGCCCGCCACCGTCACGCATCGATGGCAAATCGTCGGAGAGGGGCCGGGAGGTGGCCGCTCTGTCGGGTTGGAAGCGCAGCGACTCGACTTCGTTGGCCCGGACGCTAATGGACCGTTCCAGAGATGGATTTGCCATCCGGCGCGACGAAGACGACAAAGGCATACTGTTTCATCACCGGCGCGAGATCGAGGACGGTCAGTTTCTGTTTCTGGTCAACACGAGCATTGAGGCGACGTCTTCCGGTGATATAGAGACATCCATGCGAGGAGTCGAGCAGTGGCATCTGGATACAGGCGAGATGAGCACGTACCCCTTCAGAAGGAATTCGGCAGCCACGACAACGAGATTCGAGCTGCCGCCCTGTGGGAGTCTGCTGCTCTTCTTGACACAAGAGGTTCGAAAGCCGGCTCGCCCGAGGTCGAAGGAGACTGCAACGATCCGGCCACAGGGAGAATTCGACATGAGGCGTGGCCAGGACAATGTCCTCACGCTGGACTATGTTGACATCACAGCAGGGGGCGAGACGAAGAAGGATATTTATTTCTACCGGGCATCCCAGTTTGCATTCGCCGAGAACGGCATGGAGAGAAATCCCTGGGACAGCGCCGTTCAGTTTGGCGATGAGCTGATAAAGACGAAGTTCCCGGCTCAAAGCGGTTTCGAGGCGGCCTATCATTTTACGATTGACGGAGAAATCCCGCATCCACTGCACATCGTTATCGAGCGGCCCGACCTGTATTCGATCAGTTGCAATGGCGCGGCTGTTGTGCCTGTCAAGGACCAGTGGTGGCTCGATAAGGCGTTCGGCAAGATTGACATTACCAATGCAGCAAGGCCCGGCGAGAACACGGTGACACTGAAGGCCTCTCCTATGACCATATACCATGAGCTTGAACCGGCCTATCTGCTTGGTGACTTCGTCCTCAAGGCTACCGATAGGGGCTTTGCCGTTGAGTCTGGGGGCGATTCGGCCTTGAGTCTCGGCAAATGGAACGAGCAAGGCCACCCGTTCTATGCGGCCGATGTTGCGTATTCGCAGAATTTCATCGTTTCGGCACCTGCCGGCCGGTACGTGGTCCAGCTGCAGGATTGGCACGGCAGTGTGGCTGAGGTCCTGATCAACGGCCGTTCGGGTGGCTTTATCGCGTATCAGCCCTGGGAGATTGACGTGACCGACGTGATAGTACCGGGCCTAAACAGAATCAGCGTCGTGGTCACCGGGACTTTGAAAAACATGCTCGGGCCACATCACGCGGGAGAAGGGCTCGGCGCAGCCTGGCCCAATATGTTTCACCGGGCGCCGGAATCAGGTCCGCCGCCCGGCAACAGGTACCATACGATCGGCTACGGCTTATTCGAACCGTTCGTTCTAAAGCAAACCGTCGAATAGATTCTTATTATTTGGCCGGCTCAACGTAGATGTTGCGGAATTCGATCGGGCTGCCCTCGCTCTGCAGGCAGATCCAGCCCGAAGTAATCGTCGCGGCCGTCCCTTCGTTCTGAAGGACACCGTTGACGTGGCAGGCAATCGTGTCACCTTTGCAGAATATGTCGTACTGGTTCCACTGGCCCGCGGGCTTCTCGCTGCTTGCCTCTTTCTTCTTGACGCTCACAAACTGCTTGTCCTTGTCCTGTTTGTCTACGCCGTCAATCGTGATCCCGGGGCCGTTTATAAGCACGAAATCGCCGGCGCTTCCAGCTCTCAACTGGCATTCGATGGTCAGAGGCCAGACCTGATCCGGCCCGCTGGCGTGCAGCAGCACACCACTGTTGGTGGGCTCCTCTGGCCAGCGCCATTCGAGATGCAGGCGGTAGTCTGAATATGTGGCTTTGGTCCGCATGTACCCGTTGGGCACTCCCTTGCAATGTACGACGCCATTGGTGACGGACCAGATCTCGTCAACGTCGACGTTTTCGTCGGGGACAAAGAGCTTCCAGCCGGCCAAGTCTTTGCCGTTGAAGAGCATCGTTTTTGCCCTGGGCTTTACGGGCCCTCCAAGCCCCTGACAGCCTGTTAGCGTCGACAGAGATATTGCCACAGCACAAAATGTTAGCAGCCCGCGTACAACTCGTTTCATGCTCTTTGCTCCTTATTCTGGTCCATTTTCAAAAGAAATCCGCGACTCAATGTGCCCGGCTGCGCAGCCAGGGATCGCAATCGCAAAAGCATACCAAATCTATCGGAATGCTGCAATGGTGCCGGCAGCCATTTGTGGTGAAAGTGTCAACTGAGGTGCTGCATTCCAACTTTTCGCAGGCGGCCTCGGCAGAAAACGGCACAGAATGGGCGGAAAAAACTCCCCCAACAGTTGCTTTGACCGTATAAATCGGTTATTCTATTGCGATGTGAGTCCCATCTGGTTTTGGGCAGGCACAATGGTGTTGAGCAAGAGTATTTTGGAGAGACATTATGGCTAAGAAACTGCTTGGTTTAACACTGCTGGTTTTGCTGGTGACTCTTTTTGTCGGTGCTCACGGGCTGGTTGTGCCCAGCGCCGTCGCGGCCGACACCGACGCGCCGAAGACGCTTGACAACGACGCGCACCTGGTCGGCTGGTGGAAGCTCGATGAGACTTCGGGCAAAACCGCCGCGGATTCCTCCAGGCATAAGCGTAGCGGTGCTCTAAAGGGCGGCCTGTCTTTTGACGCCGATTCGGCTGCCGGCCGGATCGGAAAAACGCTCAAGCTTGACGGAGAGGACGGCTATGTCGAGATAACCAAGTATAAGGGCGTCGTCGGCACAAAACCCCGTACTGTGACCGCCTGGGTCAAGACGACGAGTTCCAGAGGGGAAGTCATATCCTGGGGCGCCGATGACTTCGGCAAGATGTTTACTTTCTGCTTCATTAGAGGCCGCCTGGGCATCAGGCCAAACGGCGGTTACTACTACATGAACGACCAGATCCACGATGATCAGTGGCATCACGTTGCGATAGTGATCAAGGAGGCCGAGCTGCCAAACCTGCATGATGATGCCGTGCTTTACAAGGACGGAGTCATTGCCGAGATACACGACATCGGCCTGCTGGATCTTTGGCCCATCGACACCGGAAGCGATCTGGATGTTACGATAGGGCGGGGATTCAAGGGCCTTATCGATGATGTTCGCATCTACGATCGAGTTCTGTCCGATGAAGAGGTTATGGCTCTCTTCAAACTCCAGAGCGATCGTGAGTTACCAGAACCCAAGAAATGAAAAAGCTTTGGCCGACGCAGGCCGACTGACTTCGAAAGGAGAACAGCAATGGAAAACAAACCAGTGAGCAGACGCCAGTTCATGCGCGATGGCGCAATGGTGGCAGCGGGGGTAGCTGTGGGTCTTGGCGCTAAGACAACCGGCGCTGCGCCTCTCAACACGTCCAAAATCCTCAACTACAATCCGAACATGGAATACCGCCGGCAGGGCAAGACCAACCTCATGATTTCAGCCGTCTGCCTCGGTGGGCATTCCCGAAGTAACGTCGAGGAGCGCACTGAGATCGTCAGTCGCGCAATCGACGTCGGCATCAATTACATCGACGCCTGCACCAAGGGCGAAGTCGTCCGAGATGCCAAGGCTCTGAAAGGGCGTCGCGACAAGATGTATCTGGCCCTGTCTCATTGCGGCAAGGAGACCCGCAACGAGAAATACCGCACGGCCAAGAAGCTGACGGAAAGCCTGGACGAGGTCCTGCTGGACTCGGGTCAGGAGTACACCGATCTGTGGCGCATAACGTGCTACGAGCCGGGCGGCAGGCACTCCTTCAACACGGCGTGCGAGATGATGGAAGCACTGGAGAAAGCCAAGAAGCAGGGCAAGGCTCGATTCATCGGCTTTTCCACCCATGACCGCCGCTGGATCAAGTTTATGATCGAGTACTTCCCGCAAGTCGATTGCGTTTGCTTCCCGTTCACGACAATGAGCAAGAGGGCTCAAACCGACAGCGTCTTCGAGGCCCTGAAGAAACAGGACGTCGGCGCTTTCGGTATCAAGCCCTTCGCCGCCGGCTCGCTGTTTACAAGAGACCCCAAGACGAACTTTGAGCGTGCGCGTCTGGCGATCCGCTATATCTTGCACAGCAACACGGTCATTCCGATTCCCGGATTGAACAGTGTCGAATACGTCGACAATGTGGCCAAGGCCGTCGCCGAACGCCGCGAGCTCGATGTCAAAGAAACAGCTCAACTGGACAGCGCCAACAAACAGGCCTGGGCGAACCTACCGGCGAACTATCAGTGGCTCAAGAACTGGCAGCAGGTCTGATAGTTGAAGTCCAGCGTTGAGTGCCGCCTCAAACGCATTGAAGTTAATGCGTGCCTCAATACTGAGGCACGTACGGGGAAATGGTCTATGAAATACTGTCTTTTAGCATTTTTACTTGCCGTAGTCGTGGTAATCGGGGCCTGCTGTGAGCAGCCGCAGAGCGTGCAGAAACCGCAGGTCAGTTCAGTACCCGAAAAGGAACTAGCAAAGGAAAGCGAACAGGATGCGCCGCTGCTGCTCGAGGATGAACCGTTGTTGCTGCTTGACGACGACGAAGGCTCCCAGGGGGCGGACGGCCCCGAAGCCGACAACAGCCGCTGCTTCGTCTGTCACGTGAACTACATGGAAGAGGATATAGCCGTCGTTCATGCCCGGGCCAACATGGGCTGTGCGAATTGCCACGGCGAGTCGGACGAGCATATCGCCGACGAATCATGGGCCTCCGGCGGCAACGGCACGGCGCCGGACACGATGTTTCCCAAGCCCGATATAAATCCTTTCTGCATGAGCTGTCACACGAAAGAAAAGATCGACAAGGTCCAGCATAGGCCGCTCTTTATGAACATGGAGAAGATGGTCTGCACAGATTGTCACGGCCAGCACCGAATTACCACACCCCGTAAGTGCAAATGGAAATAGACGGATCTCGGCGCCGACATGATATATCTGACCGAAGAAGACATCCTGAATGCGACCTCGGTCGAAGAAATGCTGGACGCGATCGAGGCGTCGATGCATCTCTATGAGCGGAAGGAATTCCACATGCCGCAGCGGCTGCACGTGGACCACGAAGACAATGTCCTGCTGCTGATGCCGTGCTTTCTCGACGATTATTTTGCGACCAAGGTGGTGACTCTGTTTCCAGGCAATGCCGGCAAAGATGTTCCCGTCCTGACCGGTATAGTGATTCTCAACGACGCTCAGACCGGCGTACCGGTAGCGCTGCTCGACGGACCCGCCGTGACGGCATCGCGAACGGCCGCTGCCGGCGCCGTGAGTATCCGCCATCTTGCGCCACGAGATGCTCACGCGGTTGGAATAATCGGGGCAGGCGTTCAGGGTTTTCATCAGGCCCGCGCCGCCTGCTCGGCCAGGCCGGTGACAGATGTCATAATTTACGATCTGTATCCGGAGAAGGCTTTGGCGTTGAAGGATAAGCTTTCCCGGGTTCTGCCTGAAGTTGCCATCCACCGGGCCGATGGGGTCGAGCAGTTGCTGGAAAAATCGCAGGTTGTAATAACGGCCACGACGGCAATAGATCCCGTCCTGCCCGACAACGAAGAACTGTTGGCCGGCAAGCACTTTATCGGCATTGGCTCCTACAAGCCCCAGGTGAGGGAGTTTCCGCGGGCATTGTTCAATCTGGTCGAACGCGTCTACGTCGACACCGAGCATGCCCTGGAGGAATCGGGGGATGTGATCGTACCTATAGAGAAGGGCTGGCTAAGGCGTGATCAGGTCTCCACGCTCGGACATTTTCTGGTCCACGGCAAAGCAACAGCCCTAGCGAAGGAGCAGACCACGTTCTTCAAGTCCGTGGGGATGGCGCTGTTTGATGTCTGTGCGTCGAAGCTGATTTACGAAAACGCGATCCAAAGAGGCCTGGGGCAGAAAATCACTCGGTAGTCAACCATCAATTTTGCGTGTCCTGTCATTCGGCACTTGGCGCGGAATCCACACAGTCTGCGACTCCGGATTCCCGCTCCCCGCTTCCGCGGGGACAAGTTTACACCTGCGGAAGCAGGTGCGGGAATGACAAGTAGTATAGGTTGGGCTTTGCCCCACTAATCACTTGCTACTTTGGTCCCGGGGGCAAATTCTCCTTGAGGTATCGGGTCAGCAGTTCGTATAGGTGACGTCTTGTGCCCTCGCCCTCTTTTATCGAATGTGTCCGGTTAGGATATGACATCATCGTGAAGTATTTGCCGTGCTCGATCAATTTGTTGACCAGAGCTTCGAAGCTCTGGTAGTGACAGTTGTCGTCGGCGGTGCCGTGGATGATCAGCAGGTTCCCTTCGAGTTGATGCGCGAAGGTAATCGGCGAGCCGTCGCGAAAGCCTTCTTCGTTGTCGTCCGGCAGCCCCATGTATCGCTCCTGGTAGATCGTATCGTAAAATCGCTGGTTGCTTATAAACGCGATCGCCATCGCGGTATGATACAGCTCGGGGTACCGGAAGATCGCGTTGAGACTCATGGAGCCGCCGCCGCTCCAGCCCCAGATGCCGATTCTGTCCGGGTCAACGTAGGGCCACTGCTTGATGATAGCCCGCGTCGCCGCCGCCTGGTCGGCGGATGCAAGAATCCCGATCTGGCGGTAGATGCACTTGCGCCACGCGCGGCCGCGCGGCGCCGGCGTGCCCCGGTTGTCAATGTTCACCACAAGATATCCCTGTTGCGCGAGCATCAGATGCCACAGATATCTTTCCCCTCCCCATCTGTCGACCGCCGTCTGCCCGGCAGGTTCTCCATAGACGTAGAAGAACAAAGGATACTGTTTTTGAGGATCGAAATCTGGCGGCTTGATGCGGTAGCCGTCAAGAAGGACACCGTCGCTGATGTCGATGCGGAAGAACTCTGTCGGAAGTCTCTTTAACGCCGCCACCTTTTCGACGAGCTGCGAGTTGTCCTCCAGAACTCGCACCGTCTTGTGCTCAGGTATACGCACAAGATCGATCACGGGCGGCTTGTTAGCGGACGAATACGTGTGGATCGCCCATTTCGAATCATGTGATATCTGATAGCTGTGTGTTCCCGGCTGATCTGCCGGCGTGATCCTCTCGGTCTTGCCGGAGCCGTCAAGTGCACTGCGGTAGAGATAGCGCTGTGTGGGATTTGCCGGAGAGGCGATGTAGTAGATCCAGCCGCGTTCTTGGTCTATGCTGATCATCGAGATCACATCGAATTCACCGTCAGTCAGAAGTCTAACGTTCCTGCCCCGACGTGACACCAGGTACAGATGCTGCCAGCCGTCACGTTCACTCAGCCAAGTGAAATGTTTGCCGCCATCAAGCCATTTCAGGTTCAGGTCATCCCTGACGTCCAGCCACGCCTCGTCGCGCTCGACCATGATCTTTTGCATCGTGCCGTTGCGCACGTTGCCCAGCGTGATTTCGTTGGTGTTCTGCAGGCGATTGAGATGCTGGAAAACGATTTGTTTCGAGTTCTCGGCCCAGTCCATCCTAGGGATATAATGGTTGCGCAGATCGTCCGAAGGTTCGAACCATTGAGTTTCGCCGCCACTGGAGCTGATCACTCCTACTCGGCAGGCGGAGTTGGTCTGGCCGACCTTGGGATATTCGAAGCTCGTGATCTTCGGGTAGAGTTCGTCCGTGTAGTTTATAAGATGAAAGTCCCGCACGCCCTCGGTGTTGAACTGCCAGTAGGCGATTGATTTTCCGTTGGGGCTCCAGCGAAAGCCGTCCCGCAGAGAAAACTCCTCTTCGTAGACCCAGTCGGACGTGCCGTTGATGAGGTTCTCCGAGCCGTCATGGGTCAACTGCGTGATTCGAAGGTCCTTGAGATTCTGGACGTACAGATTCTTGTCGTGTACATAAGCAACACGTTTGCCGTCGGGCGAGAATTTCGCAAACATCAACGTCGAGGGCTCGACATCACCTCCGAGCTTCTGAAGCTTTGATGTGGCCAGATCGAGCACCCAGTAGTCACCTCGGGTATTTCTGCGCCAGACGCGTTTCGTATTCGTGAAAACCAGAAGCTTCTTTCCATCCTTCGACCAGGAATAGTCGTCGATCTTCAATGAATTCGCGTCGGCACTCGGTCTCAACAACTTTGATGAGACCATGATTTCAAGCTCGCCTGTTTCTGGATCGTATCGGACAATGTCTTTAGATTTGTTGTCATCCGAATCTTCCTGTTCTGCCGCTCGTATTTGCTCCAGAGTTGTATACCCGGAGCCATCTTCCAGCCAGCGAACCGGCCCGTACGATTTCGAATCAAACTCATCGGAGCCGATGATTCGATCGAGCGTTAGATAACCGCGATCGGTTTTGGATTCCGCCTTGTCGGCCGCAAAAAGCGCGGTCACTGTGATTAGAACCGTGCAGCTTCTCGCAATGATTGAACTTATCCTCAAATCAATCGCCTCGTTTCGCATTGACCAACACCTTTCCATCTGGTTCGATTATAAGGTAGTCATCCTGCTTTATAGAAAAGAAATCCTCCTCTCCGAGAATCACGATAGGCACGGTCTGGTGGTACAGTTCCTCCGAGACGATGGCCCCCAGGGCAAGAATCGGATCGACGCTGAGATTGATTATAGCTGCGGGCGCGACGCCGGCCTTTATGCTCTGCATCAACGTCGCGCTCGACGTGCTGGAGCCCCTGCCCGTGGGTAGCACAAACACCTTGCCCGTCACGTTGGCCCCCGATAGCTCGTGACGGCGGTCGATGATCTCTCCGGTGCGCGGGCATACGCCGCCCCAGAAACTCAGAGGTTCTTTAGAGACCATAGCGGTCCCCTCGGCTGAGCCTGGGACAATTGGTCTTCCAATCAGAGTCCTTTCCATGTTCCCTCCCCTCTGTATACTTCTGCCCTCACGGCAGATTCGACGCATTCGGCCATGGATCCAAACGCGACCTTCACGCCAAGTTCTCCGGGCGCATAATAGGAGCACTTGCCCGAATTAGTCATGATTACCTTCGTGTCCTTGGAGACCATGGGTGTATGAAAGGCGCACGTGTCGAGCGTGATTTCGATCCCGAAGCTGGCCAGCACGTCGAGAAAATCAGCGCGCTGCAGCAGGGCGTGGGATGTCTGAGAAGAGATCACGACGAATCTGACGGCGGGATGAAGCGCTTTACCTGCCTGCTTCTGGGCCTGCACAAGCTGCGCCAGTTCACGGAATTCATCGAACGAGAAATGAGGACAGCCCAGTAAAACCAGATCAAGTTTAGCTCCTTCATCTGCTGTGGACAGTTCCGAACGAGCCTTTCGCAATTCGGCCGGGC
>Ga0209536_100013829_pt1 | contig 11616 bp, 15 predicted proteins | sample DeeMarSeWOR28_12_FD_187461 | JGI IMG/M metagenome (GOLD analysis project Ga0209536, IMG submission 187461) | Marine sediment microbial communities from White Oak River estuary, North Carolina - WOR-2-8_12 (SPAdes) (version 2) | ecosystem: Environmental > Aquatic > Marine > Intertidal zone >... | reverse complement strand
ACTAGGCACTTTAGGAATTGCGAATTAACAGATTTCCTGCTGGATTCTGACTACTATCTACTGGTTACTTTTGTGTGATGCTTAGTGCCTAGTTGAAAAGGCTGCCTGTTGCCAACTGCTAGCTGAGAGCTGGATATGGCCAGGCGCTCTGCGACTGAAAGACACCCACATGGCTCAAAAACGCCAAGAGAACTTCTACGACGGCTGGCTCTACCATTTGTTTGTAGATCCAGCTTTGCGTAAGGCGCGAAAGCTGGTGCGCCGACAAGTAAAATCCAAAAGTTCCCTCATTGATATAGGCTGCGGCACTGGGGAACTTGTCCTTTCCCTTAGTGATTCGTGTACGGAATTGGTGGGAGTCGAAGCTTCCCATCGCATGTGGGCATACGCCCATGAGCGAGTTCGAGACTTGGGGCTCAGGAACGTCCGGTTCATCTTTGCATCGGGGGAGAAATTGGCAGATTTTCCCAGCGCTTCCTTCGACTACGCCACTGCCTGCATGGTTCTGCACGAGATGGAGGCAGGGCATCGGCTGCCAGTGCTGAGAGAGATGCAGCGGCTGGCACATACCCTCATCTTGGTAGATTATCGAGTACCTCCACCAGTAAACTTTGTTGCTACCACTTGCCGGTTCATAGAAAGATTAGCTGGTAGCCACCATTATCAAAATTACCTCAGTTTCACTGAAAGTGGCGGTCTCATGGCCCTTCTTGGGAGATTAAATCTTGCCGTCAAAAGGGAGGTTCTTTTTTTCAACCGCTGTCTCCACCTGGTGGAGGCTAAGAGCATAGCGGCGAATTGACCCTGTGGATTAACAAAAAATGAGAAGTTCTCTGCTAATAGTTGCACTCTCGCTATTAATACTTGGCTGTGGTGAACTGTGGAAATTGGTCCCCATAGAGCCTGGTAGTAAGCCGGTCATCTCAGATGCCTTTGCACCTCAAAAGGTCAAACCGGGCACGGGCTGGAAAATCTTTCTTAAGGCCGAGGACAAAGATGGCGACATGAAAGATATTGTCGTTTCCATATCTCCAGCTTCACAAAGCTTCCTCACCTACTCCTTCGCCTCGATTCGGGAGGAAGAGAGGGGATCGTTGGCGGGCTACCTTTTTATTAAGACCCCTCCCTCACCCTATCTCCAAAACCAAATCTTCCACTTGGCCATATCTATCCGCGATAAAACCGAACGAAAGAGTGATTCCCTTGGCTTTTTATTGAGCTTCACTTCCGAAAGCGATGTTGAATTACCAGAAAAATGGCGGCAGGCTTCCGAAAATCGGCTGGCTATCATTTTCCCGGATTATTTTAATAACTACGTCAGGGAACTCGAATTTCCCCGAGAATAATCGGCTTGGCCTTGTTTACTCATCACCCCCTAGCCTCCAGATTTCTCCTTAGAGATGACACTCCTTGGCATATTCTGGGCAGGCTGTCTTCACCTGCTCCCGATGGACCTGCCCGCACTCAGGGCAGCTGAGCTCGATGTTCTCCTTGTCAATGGTTTTGGCCTCGATCTCCTCAAAAGTCAGGTGGTAGATGGAACCGCAGGCGCATTGTGGACACTTCCCTTTAACCTCATAGCGTTTTTTCTGATTCATCACCGTCTCCTTGTTCTGCTTGGTATTATTGGACTCACCGCTCTCAGGCTCACCTCCCCATCTCATCTGCGTGCTCTTTAGGTTCTTAATTTCTGCAGGGCCTGTTCAGCACAAATTGTAATCGGTTCGAGACTCGGCTCAGAAGAACAATCTGGATTGCCGGCACACATGAGGGTGGTAAGTTCTGAAATTGTCTTCTCCCCCAGAATCAAGGCATTAATGGTATCGATCTCTTTCACCGGAGCTACACTATTGCTGATGATCTGCCCGCCAATCACCTTATGAGATGCTTTATCGAATATCATTTTCAAGGTCCACGGTTGCACTCCCGGTATCATGCCGTGTTTACTCCTGGAAGTGACCGTGGTGCTGAGGACTTCAAAGTTTTCCCTCCGGGCTTCCTCTTCGGTCAAACCCACTGAACCAATGTACTTATCAAAAAGTCTGACAGCCGAATTGTTCAGGACCCCGGGAAACTCGATCTCATATCCAGCAAGCCTCTTTGCCGCTAGCCGACCCTGGATAACGGCAGGACCGCGCAACTGTCCTGCAACAGGTTTTTTAGTGACTAAATTATACTTTTCCACACAATCACCTGCCGCCATGACATCAGGAACGGAAGTCTCCAGGAATTTGTTCACCTTTATGCCAAACTTGCCGAGCTCCAATCCCAGGTCCTTTGCCAGTTCCAGATTCTGCCTCACTCCTACCGCTAGCAGGACCATATCTGCCTCTATGGTCTCACCGGACGCCAGTTCTACCCCAGATACTACTCCGTTTTGTCCAAGTATCTTCGCCACCTTTTGATCCATCTTCATGGTGAAGCCTTTTTCAACAAGATGCTCCTGAACCTGTGCGCCCATATCACTGTCAACCATGAGCGGCAGTGGATACCCCAAGATCTCAATCACTGTTACGTCGTAATGGTCCGGTTTAGTCTCGCACAGAAGCGTGGCAACCTCCAGATTGGTAAAGCCGGCCCCAATCAAGACCAGTTTCTTGGCCTTTCTCTCTTCCAAGAAATTTTTGATCTTCTCCGCATCAGGTGCGCTTCTGAGAGTAAATACTCCCTCAAGTTCATGACCTTCAATGGCTAGAACCGCGGGGCTTGCACCAGTTCCCAGAAGAAGCTTGTCATATGGAATTTCTCGCCCATCTGACAAGGTCACTGTTTTCTTGTCCCCATCGGCCTTGGTCACTCTATCTATGATGACATTGATTCCTCCATCGGTGAACATTTTGTCAGGGTTGGTTATTGAGTCTACGGTGGCCACACCTGCCACCACATGGGGGAGAGCTCAGCGCACAATGAAACGTTCTTCCTCCCGAATAATAGTGACATCCACCTCTGGCATCAGTCTTTTTGCCAGCATTGCGGCGGGGCCCCCAACCCCTCCCATTCCGACGATTACAAGCCGTTGTCCCCTTTGCATGATCCATCCCTCCTCTGCTAGTCTAGCATTCTGTTCTTAAAACCTTTGTTTTAGCCCGTTACCTCAGATCCACTGCTGAGTTGGTAACCTCCAGGATTTCAGCAGCGACACCTATATTAAACTACTCCCTAGCTCCCGATTTTTGCTTCTTCTCTCCTAGATATTCTTCCACAGTCTCTTTCTCGGCCATTTTGTTGAATTGCTCCTCGGTGAGAGCGGTCCCATAGGCAGCGAATTGTACTAAGGGGTTATCCCTAGTTGTTATCTGCTCCCAGGCTTTTTTTGTCCGGTTCAAAAAGGCCCATTCCAGTTTTCCCTCAACTACCGGGACAACCCCTTTCCAGGATACAATCTCCTTATTTTTGAAATCCACCACCGCCACTTTTTCACCCCTTTTCATCTTGGTCACCGCCACGTTCCCATGGCAGTCATGGCAACCTCTGCCCTGTGACGATATGGAATGGGTGAAGTATGGAACATAAGCAACGAATTTCTTGTTCTTATAGACCAAGGTCATAGCGCTTCCTGAAGTCACTTTGCCCTCGTAGTTGATGAGAAGCAGCCAGTCTTTCATAGGAATAAAGTTTCCTTTTTTTGTGCCCGTTTCCAGAAAGCGATCGAAATGGCAGTTGTAGCAGGCCATGGTATCTCTTACATGGCAGGCGGCACAATCCAGCTTATCTCCGTGTACCTCATGGCTAACGGTGTTAGAATCAAATTCAGGAGATTCTTTTTCCTGATGGACATGACAAGTTTCACACCTGGCACGAACTCCCTTGGGATGCCGCATAGATGGCCGGAAACGCCCATCTCCATGGATGTCGTATCTCCAGTGGCAATCAGCACAGACCATGCCTGCGGCGAGATGCACATCTAAGTTTTCACGTTCCCCGTCGAATCTGAAGGTGAGTCCCTCACGGCTGTGACAGGGTAGACAGGTGTTGATGTCCCTGGCCTTCCGGGGAGAGAAAACGAGTTTGGCACCTTTCTTCTTTGCATGACACTGGTCGCAGCTCTTCACGTGACAGCTCTTGCAATCCAGCTGGTCATAAGGGATTTTGGTGATTTGCATAAAGCCACCTTCTTCTTCATACCAATGGCGCATACCTTCACCAGTAAAGTGAAGGCTTTTCGTGAAAAAAGAAGTCAAGCAGGGTTCAGTGGACTGAACAGGCGGTTCTGCAAGCAGAGAGAGGCCTGGCAGGAGAAGAATTGTAATTATCGCTGTCAATTTAAAGATGTTCTTCATGGCATGCTCCCTTCCATGGAAATCACTCGCTGGAGATGAATAGCACCGTTCAAATTCTCTCCCTCTGCCGATAGGTTAAAAGCTCTTTAGTTCACCTTTATCACCACCATAGTGATGTCGTCTTCTTGGTCGGACTCTCCACGAAACTCCCCAAGTGCTTCGAGCACTGCTTTTTCAATTCCCTTTGCGGTTTTGTTAGTGTTTTGTCTAATAATTCCGTACAGCCTTTGCTTGCCGAACATCTCTCCATCTGCCTTACGAGTTTCCCAGATGCCATCCGTTCCAACAAGGATGATTTGGCCTGATGCCAGCCCGTTTCGCTCATTTTCTTCATACTGCCACTCTTCATCGACGCCGAGTGCAATACCGGGACCTAGAAGTTCCTCGAAGGTATCTGTGGCCGGTTCATAGAAAATTCCAGGCTCGTGGCCGGCGCGTACCCAGCGCAGGCTTCGGTTTGCTTGATCGATATTCAGGTAAAACAAAGTCATGAAACGGCCTCCCTCGTAGGTGTCCGCTGTTAGGAGGCGGTTCACGCTGTTGACAACCTGGGCGATGCTCCCGGGCTGGGAGGACCGCATGCGAAGAAGAGCTCTAGCAGTGGTCATGAGCAACGCCGCCGGGACACCATGCCCGCTCACATCACCGATGGCCACGCCAAGGTACTCACAGTCTTTGCCACAAGGAAAGAAATCGAAGTAATCTCCGCCGGTCTCGTCGCAGTAGATGGCTGTGGCAGATATATCAAAACCAGGTAGAACCGGAATTTCTAGCGGTAGAAGATTCTGCTGCACTTCCTGAGCTACTTCCAAGGCCTTGCGGATGCGCAGTCTATCTTCCAGATGCGGAACCATTTCATTAAAGGCCCTGGCCAATATTTCTCGCTCATCACCGGTGGCAAACTCCATCCGCGAAGAAAAGTCGCCTCCGGCCAACCTATCTATTGCCTCAACCATAACTTGCAAGGGTCTGGTCATGGAGCGGGAACTCCAGAAGGCCGTTAGAATTACTAGGACGATCACCATAGCAGAAGCGGCTCCTATGACCAGCCACTGTCTCCGGGTCAATAACATCAAAAGATCATGGGCCTGCTGAACCTGAGCCAGTATTTGCTCCTTGGGCAAGACGAGGACGACGCTCATGCCTTCGGTTGCATGAGCGTATGCCCAGATACATTCAACTCCTCCATATATCATCTCCAGATATCCATTCCTCCCACTGCTAATCTCATTCACTAGACCAGCCATGCCCTTGGTATTGGTTGAACTAAGCCATTCCGACTCATTGACCGGTTGCCAGGTCTTGTCTTCTTCTGTGAAATCCCTCTTGACCATAATCTGAAGGGTTAACTCACCAGTTTTCTCGGCTATCTCCGAATTGACCAGGAAACCATGCATGGCAGATGACCACTGCGATGAAAGGTCATTTATCTGGTGAACCCTGGAAAGTAGTTGATCTATAGCAGTTTTGCCAGATACAGAGCGATCAAGGTCCAAGATTCCCGTCCTACCGTTCAACACTCTGACGTAGCTCTCTGCAGTCTGCTGGAGTTCTTTTCCTACCATCTCCGTGAGATTCGCTTCAATTGAGTACAAAATTTTCTTAGCAAATCGAGCCGCTCCCCTCTGGCACAAAATTGTGACTACGAGGAAAGGTGTGAGACTAAAGACCAAGAGCACGATCAAAACTCTCCACCGTCGGCTCAGGTAGGGGATTCTATGTTGTGCTTTGCCTTTCATCTTACCTTGTCATTTCCACGATGTAGTTCGCAGGGAACTAGCATCACCGGGCACGGTGACCACTGGAAGAGGGCTAGGGCCACTTCACCCAGTCGGGTAAAAGATGGCTTTTCCCCCCTGATATGGCAGCCAATAACAATAAAATCTGCGCCAATGCTACCTGCAAATTTGGCGATCTCGAGAGCTATGTCACCTTCCCAGCAGTTGAAGGAGAAATCATTAAAGTCACCCAGAAGGGGAAGATACCTTTCTTCGAACTGTCTCTCTGCGGCCCGGGTGAATTCAGCAATCTGTTCATCCGTCACTTCTGGACTCTGCAGACGGTGATCCAACACATGGAGAATGTGAAGACGCGCTTTGCAGCATTTGGCCATTTTCAGGGCCATGGCTAAGGCATTGTCCGTCACATGAGAAAACTTTATGGGCAGCAATATTTTCGGGCTCATATGAGAAGTGCTCTCATTTTTTGATTTTTCCTTAGTTGATGTCCCAAACATCGAGCTTACCTATCCGGTCCTCGCCGTAAGTAAAGCCGAAAAAAGTTTTTGTCCTGATCTACCTTGATCAGCTCGTCTTCGCTTTGCTGTAAAACAAGGGGAAGGTCCTCCAAGGTGAGTGGATCTGTGCCGAGAACCTCTAGAACCTCTCCCTGTTTCATTTTCCTGAGCATACTCATTGCCTTTAGACAGCACCAAGGGAAACTCGAACCTCGTGCATCAAGTACTTGGTCAGCTGTCATCGCCTTCCCCACTATGCGTCCTTCAACCTGAGGTAAAGCCTTGTCATCTTGGCCAGCTGGAAGAGCAAAGTAGATGCCATCCGGGTCTGTTTTAGATGTTTATTTTAAGTATTCGGTTTTACATTATAAAATAAGATTAAACCATCTTGGTTGATCTCATGCTGTAAATGAGCTATGTTTAACATTGTTCATTGTTGTTCAAACTGTTCACCAAGGAGGTTAACAGTTAAGACTTCTCACTCATGGGAATTGGAATCAGCAGAAGTCGGTTTTTAAGGCATGGGTGAAAAATTACCCTCATTTGGCTGAACCTTTGAGTAGTTACAGGAGAAAATTGGGAAATGCTTGAGACGGAATACAGTGATTACTGGAAGACAGTTATCGATTCCATATCAGACGGCTTAATGATTGTTGAACCACACGGAATGATCGTGGCTGTCAACAAAGCCATGGAGAGTATTACCGGTTACAGCAAATACGAACTCCTGGGCCAGTCGTGTGTGATACTGGATTGTGACCTTTGCCCGAGCGTGCGGGCCGGAGGAGAGGACAAGTACTGCGCCTTGTTCAAACAGGGTCGGCTTAGCCGTCGCAAGATTAGCCTGAGAAAAAAGGACGGCACCTTGACCTATGTGTACAAGAATGCAGTTGTCCTCAGGGACAGCACCGGCAGCGTCATTGGCGGCGTGGGAACCTTCACCGATCTGAGCGAAATGGTGGCCAAGGAGCAAGTTATCACCAGACTGCGCAGAGAACTAAGCGGTAAGGACGGTTTCCACGGCATTTTGGGCAAATCCCCGGCCATGTGTAAGGTATTCGACCTCATCTCCAGTGCAGCTCAGTCTGAGGCGCCGGTCATTATTTATGGAGAGAGCGGTACCGGCAAGGAGCTAGCGGCCTCGGTCATTCACAAACTGGGTCCACGGCACAGGGGCCCCTTTATTAAAGTGAACTGTGCTGCTCTCAGTGAGTCCCTCCTGGAAAGCGAGCTCTTCGGTCATGTGAAAGGCGCCTTTACTGGTGCGGACCGCACCAGGGTGGGAAGGTTCGAGGCCGCCAACGGCGGCGGCATTTTTTTGGATGAAATTGGCGATCTTCCTCTGTCTACCCAGGTCAAGCTCTTAAGAGTCTTGCAGGAAAAGGAGATCGAAAAGGTGGGGGATCACCACCCCATCTCCATAGACGTTCGAATTCTCGCAGCAACCAACAAGGATCTAAATGTGCTCATGGAGGAGGGAAGTTTTCGTGAGGAACTATATTATCGCATTGGGGTCATTCCCATCCATTTGCCACCCGTGCGGGAGCGACGGGAAGATATTCCTCTCATGGTGGAGGCTTTCATTAACCGGGTTCGCCTCAAGACAGACAAGCCTATCGACGGTATGAGCAAAGAGGCATTGGACCTGCTTATCAATTATCATTGGCCTGGCAATGTGCGAGAACTGATAAATGTCATTGAATATGCCTTCGTCCTCTGCCAGGGTGGGGAAATTATGCCTCACCATCTCCCGGAGCAACTTAGCCTCAAACCCCTGCGCCGGACCGGTCTCCCTCAGGCGGAATGGCAGCTCAGCGCTGCCGGACAAAGGGAGCGGATAATTGAAGCTCTCGCTGCCGCTGGCGGGCGCAGGGCTGAGGCGGCTCATATTCTCGGCATTGGCCGAACCACACTATGGAAAAGGATGAAGAAATACGGTATCCAATTAGACTAATAGGAGAATACTAAACAACAAACCGCCTGATTACTGCTTCCGCCAAAGTAGCACCGCTTTTAATCTCCCTGACCCCCTTGGGAAGCTGAAAGCTTAAATCTTCTGCTAGAAACTCAATGTTTCCACTTCGGAGTCCGCTATCAGATCAACTAGAAAGGGTGCCCCTTCAATCTCGACCCCCGGAATCATTTCATCGGGGGACAAATACCTGTGGTCCACTCAGGCCTTGCAGGCATAAATTGGAGCACCGTGTTCTGAGAGATAATCAATAAACGGTTTCATCTCCTCGCCGGTGGACGCCCGAACTCCCTCTGCCATGCCGAACTGAGCCCAGTGAATGGCATCGTCTATGAGGAAGACTCTCACATCATGGCCTTTTTCCCGAGCAACCTTGGCGAACTGGAAGGCCCGCGTTGCCCGACCGGCCTTCTCAAACCCATTGGAGATGATAAAGAGCATCTTGGCCATATTCGTCACCTCCTTTCCCTTTCGAGACTATATAGTCCTGTTTCGTAGGGCCGTGCTTCATACCGGCCAATGAATTCTCAAGCCTTGAGGTATTGAAATCCCTTAAGTTGTAGTCTGATGATTTCTTCCAGGCCGTTGGGCACAGCCTGGATAAAATCGGGCAAATTCTCCGATTTCATATTCAAAAATCGAAGAGACTCTTCACATCCCAGTAATCGTCCTCCTTCGCTGACAAAGTCGTCCATCTGCTCCCGCAGCATCCGATCGCAAGCAATACAAACACCCACGGCAAAGCCGTCAGCAATTATAATAACATCCGGTTTGCTCCTCTCTTCAACTTCCATGAGTCGAGCAATCTGCTTAAGGACAAAGCGCCACTTGTCCCGATCTGAGATATGAATGAGTATCTTGGAAGGACCCATGCCTTTTATCTCAATGGAAAGTGCTCCTGAGGTTATGGTATTGACTGGCATTCACTTAGAGGCAAGCGTCGCAACAGATAAAAACTACAAATCTTATACTAAGGAAAGAATGTTGCTGTAAAGATTTAATGATCGCTATTGCATGGGAAATTCCCTCGTGTCTATGGTGTCCTAACCCGCTACAGCTGCTCTAAGTCCTGCTGACTTCCAGACAGATTTCTTGCAGCCCTCGACTTGCCCTTGCGCACATACAGACTAAAGAATTCGGGGCCCTCATCTACCCGGATCACCTCATCGTCAGTCTCTCTTAGAATGGGGGGAAAGTCTTTTAGAGTTAGGGAGTCCGTACCGAGCACCTCAAGAACCTGGCCAGGCTCCATTCGTTTCAACTCGCTTTTCGCTTTAAGAATCGACCACGTACAATTCCAACCGCGAACATCCAAGATCTTATCGACTTTGGCTTTTTTCTTCACCATGTGCTCCGATCCGGAAACGACTTAAGTGACTATCACGTTTTCCTAGCGCAAGATGGATGCCAACCGTCTGAGGTCTGGACCATTTCATTATCTATTGGATATTACATGATAAAAATTATCCCCCTCCTACTTGTTGATTGTTAACTGTAAATCGTTTAGACTTAACATCTGTTAACTTTAAGACCGGAATGAACAGCTGTGGTAAAGAGATAAGGGGAGACGAAAGTTAAGGTTTAGCATGCTAGATGAAGAGTACAGCAACTACTGGGAGACAGTGATCGACACCATGATGGATGGTTTGATGGTGGTGGATCCAGAAGGGGTGATTGTCTCCATCAACAAAGCCATGGAGAGACTTACCGGCTACAGTAAAGATGAGCTTGTGGGGCAGTCTTGTGCAATTTTGGATTGCGACGCTTGCTTTGGAACCAGGGCTGAGGGGCATGACAAGTACTGCGCCCTGTTCAAGGAAGGTCATGTAAGTCGCCGCAAGTGCATGCTGCGGAAGAAGGATGGTAAACCTCTCTATGTGAACAAGAATGCGGCAGTTTTGAAAGATAGCGATGGTAGGGTGATTGGGGGTGTTGAGACCCTGACCGACCTAACTGAAGTGGTAACCAAAGAACGGGTCATTTCCCGGTTACGGCGCGAATTGAGCGGCGAGGACGGCTTCCACGGTATTCTTGGAAAATCTTCTGCCATCCGCCAGGTTTTCGATCTTATCTCCAGTTCGGCCCAATCAGAGGCTCCAGTGGTCATCTACGGAGAGAGCGGTACCGGCAAGGAATTAGTGGCTGCAGCTATTCATAAGCTTGGGCCCCGGCGCCAGGCTCCTTTTATAAAGGTAAACTGTGCCGCCCTGAGTGAGTCTCTTCTTGAAAGTGAACTGTTCGGGCATGTAAAAGGAGCCTTTACCGGCGCGGATCGCAGCCGGGTTGGACGGTTTGAGGCAGCCAACTGCGGCGATATCTTCCTAGATGAAATAGGCGACCTTCCCCTTTCCACCCAGGTTAAACTCTTAAGAGTCCTTCAAGAAAAAGAGATTGAAAAGGTCGGAGACCACCGCCCCATTTCAATAGATGTCCGCATTTTAGCCGCTACTAACAAAGATCTTGGCAAGCTTATGGAAGAGGGCAGTTTTCGCGAGGATCTTTATTACCGTATAGGAGTCATCCCCATTTACCTTCCCCCCGTGCGGGAGCGGCGGGAAGACATTCCTTTGTTGGTAGAAACTTTCATTAACAGGATCCGCCTCAAGACTGACAAACCCATCACAGGGATGAGCAAGGAGGCATTAGACCTGCTTTTCCACTATGACTGGCCCGGTAATGTTCGAGAATTGATAAATCTCATCGAATACTCCTTTGTTCTCTGCCACGAAGGCGAGATCATGCCAAACCATCTCCCCGCTCGACTCACTGGAAAGCAGCCCATGGTCACCCCAAAGCGGAGGTCCCCCAAAAGGCCAACCGATGATGAGGAGAGAAAGCGCCTCTTGGAGGCCTTAGAAGCAACAGGGGGTAACCAATCGAAGGCGGCCGAAATTCTCGGTATCAGCAGGGTAACCCTGTGGAAACGACTCAAGGCCTATGATATCCAGGTGGACCGGAAAGTCAGGGGTTAACAATGGCCAAACACAAGGTGGTATTTCAACCGGTAGGCGCCAAGATAGAGGTGGAGCGAGAATCTAACATCCTCGAGGCGGCCGCTGAATCTGGCATTTATATTAACAGCCTTTGCGGCGGCGAGGGCGTCTGCGGAAAATGTAAGGTGCAAATTA
>Ga0209536_100013828_pt1 | contig 11616 bp, 13 predicted proteins | sample DeeMarSeWOR28_12_FD_187461 | JGI IMG/M metagenome (GOLD analysis project Ga0209536, IMG submission 187461) | Marine sediment microbial communities from White Oak River estuary, North Carolina - WOR-2-8_12 (SPAdes) (version 2) | ecosystem: Environmental > Aquatic > Marine > Intertidal zone >... | reverse complement strand
GTTTTTGTTTGTCAGCCTGTATTGCCTGATTTCCAAAAAACAGTGGACAAAGACTCGATAAATGCATAAATACCAGAAGCGGTTCGATAAATCCGGTACAATGGATTTTGGGCAACCGCTTCCAAGGAGAAACCCAATGAAAGAAGTCCTAATCATGCTGGCAGTTGTGGGCGGCTGGTACCTTCTGCAGGCCTACATCCTGCCCAAACTCGGGGTGTCTACCTGAATGAAGGAATCTTGTCAGGTGACAAGCAAAAATGACGACAGCCAAGAATCCGAATCGCCAAAAAATCAAGGATGAAGATTCCGACCTGATCCAGCGCATCAATTCCGGCCAGCTTGATCAGTTTCATGACCTTGTCAAAAGGTATGAACAGAAACTTTACAATTTTAGTTTGCGGATGTGCCGGGACCACAGCGATGCCGAGGACATGGTCCAGGACACTTTTTTAAATGTTTTCAAATATTTAAAAGACTTTCGCTACGAATCCAAATTTAAAAACTGGCTTTACAAGGTAGCGGCCAGCACCTGTATCAAAAAAAGGCGCAAATCCAAGTTCGCCCCCGAAAAGGAATTGTCGTTAGACGAGTTCCGACCCAGTGATGAAGCCGATGCGCCGGAAGAAGTTCCGCAGTGGGCCCAAATGCCCCTGGATAAACTGCTCAACGCCGAGTTGACCGGCGCGGTTCACCGGGGAATTTTAGCCATCCCCAAAAAATACCGCATGGTGATCGTGTTAAGGGACATCGAAGGCTTCAGCACGGCGGAGACCGCCCAGATTCTCAACCTGTCGCCGGCCAATGTCAAAGTGCGGCTCCACCGGGCCCGGCTTTTTTTAAGGGATAAATTGAAAGGATATTTTGAAAATGAGCAGTGACGACCATGACCATAAACATTGCCTGGAAATGTTCGAGAAACTCTCCGAATACATTGACGGCGAACTGGATCATGCAACATGCGCCGAAATTCAAAAACACGCCGAGGACTGTGTGGCCTGCTTTTCCTGCCTGGAAACCCTCAAAAGAACCGTGGCTCTGTGCAAAAATGTCGGAGACAAACCGATCCCGCAAAATCTTTCCGCAAAACTAAAAGAGATTATCGAGAATATGCCGAAAACGGCTGCGCCCTGAATCTTTATTATTAGCTCTATAGTTTTATTGTGTGCCTTTTCGGCTATGCACCTGATTATAACTCATAGAATGACTAAAATTGCAAAATCACTAATCCGCTGTGGACTATCAATTCAATCAAACACTCAACGGCAGATTAGATTCTTATGGCTCTATTGATTATATTAAAAAAGACAGAGCGACCTGTCGGGTCGTAGCCGAAGGCGAAGCCTGAAGCGATACCACAAATCTTCAATCGTCAATATTCAATCCCGGCTTGTCCGGATTGGGCATTTTTAAATTTTAGATCACTTTAGGCATTACCTTATGTCCTCCCCCATCCCTTTCTACAAATATCACGCCCTTGGCAATGACTATATCGTGTTGAACCCCGCCGAGGCCGGGGATTGCCTGACAACCGATTCGATCCGATTGATATGCCATCGCAATTACGGTGTGGGGTCGGACGGCATTCTGCTGGGGCCGTTTGAGGACCCGGCAAAAACAATTGCGCTCAAGATATTTAACCCGGACGGCAGCCAGGCTGAAAAAAGCGGCAACGGATTGCGCATTTTTACGCGCTATCTGTATGACAAGGGATTGATCGGCAGTAACCGGGTCACGATTCACACCGCCGGCGGCCCGGTCCAGGCGCGGGTTTTTGAAGATGGCAAATTAATATCGGTCGACATGGGCCGCGTCCGCTTTGACAGCCGCAGCATCCCGGTCGCGGGCCCCGAACGTGAAGTCATCAACGAAAAAATTAAAGTAAACGACCGGATCATGCAATTTTGTGCCGCCACCATCGGCAATCCGCACTGTGTCATTTTGCAGCCGGAGATATCGGCGGCTGAAACCAAGGAATTGGGGCCCCTGATCGAAAATGAACCGCGCTTTCCCAATCGCACCAATGTTCAGTTCATGAAGGTCGTGGACCGTTCAAATATTCAAATCGAGATCTGGGAACGCGGCGCCGGCTACACCCTGGCATCCGGCAGCAGCAGCAGTGCGGCGGCCGCTGTGGCATATCGGTTAGGGCTGTGCGACGGTCAGATAACGGTCCAGATGCCGGGCGGGAAAATAGAGATAGAGATTGCAGAAGATTTTGCGGTGTCCATGACCGGAACCGTGACCCGGGTCGCCGAAGGTGTATTTTATCCGGAAATGTTCGGCAATGGCCCTGATTGAGTTCAATGGCACAAAGTAAGTTGTAAGTTGTCTGTTGTCTGTTGAGGATAATAACTATGCAGCAGGAAGAATGGAACAAACCACACAGCAAAAGTAAAAATCGTTGCCATCTTTCTTAACAACTGACCACGGACAACAAACGACAGGCATTGCATTTTAGCGCTACAGCTCGATTCGAATTATTGATGTGGTTCAACGGAGATTTTCGCGGCATCTTCCCTGCTAAGCGACAGATGATACCCCCGCACTTTGATATCGACCTTATCATCGTAAGGCTCCAGTGACTCGACTTCGACAATGCTTCCTGACGAAACGCCCATGTCGGATAATTGCTTATTAATTGTGCTGCGGCCGGTGATTTTAATGATCTTTCCCCTCTGGCCCGCATCCAGCTCATTCAAAGCAACCGCCGCCTGTGATCCATTGCGCAGGTGCTGTTCTCTTTTTTTTAGGTCGGCCAGGCAGGTCGTAATATAAGCGGTACATTTAAGCTTGGTATCACCATTTTCACAATGGCGCCGAAACCCTTTCAACCACTCGCGGCCACCCCGCGGGCAGATTTCCATGAACTCCACAAAATTTATTATCCGGTCAAGTATTTTTTCCGAAATGGCATGTTCCATCTTGCAGGAGGCCTCCTCGGCCTCGGCGTCATCGATCAGGAGGATTTTGACGAAGAAATCCTTGAGCGTTTCGTGGCGCCGCACAACATCTTTGGCCAACACCTGCCCTTCGGCGGTCAGCGTAATGATGTCGTAGGGCGCATAGTTCACATACCCTTTTTCCGAAAGTGACCGCAGCGCGCCGGTCACCGAGGACTTGTTCACCTTCAGCCGCTCGGCGATGTCTTTGGCTCTGGCCGCCTGCTTTTCAGCGGAAATGTGAAATATTGCCTCCAGATAGTCTTCCATATTCGAACTGAGTGCTTCCCGGTTTGCCACTTTTGATTCCTTTAATTTTTCCGTTCCCTTTAATCGCCGGGTCAACTTGTAAGATGTTTTTACAATACTGGAAACCCTTTATTTGACTCCGAAACAGCGGAAAAATTATTTTATGTTCGCATTATTTATCAAATTTATTTATGTGGACTTCCGGCTCTCACGAATTTGTTCCTCTTTTGCTTCAGGAAACCCACAAGTAGAGATGTCGGTAGCACAATCCGTGCACCCGCAGCCGCACTGATTGCCTTTTTTGTACTTTTTATAATAACTGCGCCCGAGCAGGCCGGCCGCAACACCGACGATGATGATCACAATAAGATTTTCCACTTCTACTTCACCATCCTTAAGTTCTTAATTTTAATTTCCGGTCCTGATAAAATCAGAAATTGCAGACCGGTCCAACTCAACCAACCCAAAAACTCAATAAACTCAATACACGCCCAGGCCCAGGGCCGACCCCACCTGATAAATCAAAACCGCCAGACCGAAGGCCAGCAGCGTGTTAAACGCAATGGCAAAGGCCCCCCATTTCCACGAACCGGACTCGCGGGAGATGCAGACCACCGACACAAAACAGGGAGAGTAAAACATCGTAAAAACGATTAACCCCAATGCCGCCAGGGGCGACCAGCCCGGATCTTTGGCCAGCGCTTCGGACAGGGCTCCGGTTTCTGCGGGATCGACTTCTCCCAGGGAATAGGCGGTGCCGAGGGTCGAAACCACCACCTCCTTGGCTGCAAATCCGCCGACCAGGGCAATGTTGGTGCGCCAGTCGAATCCGGCCCAGCGGGAAACGGATTCCAGTGCGGTTCCGATTCGCCCGGCAACCGAGTATCTTAAGGCGGTTTCGGCTTGCCGGTAATGACTGCGCTTTAACTGTTCTTTTAAGGACAATGCCTGCGGGGAAAGTTCACTGCCTTGCGGGCTGTTTTGCAGTTCACCGGCGATGGCGGCCGGCGCTGAATTCAGCAGGGCCTGACGCTGGGCCTCAAATTCTGCCACTTTAGAGTCCGGCAGCGCGGGAAACGTCATCATGGCCCACAGAATGACCGAAAATCCCAGGATGGTGGTGCCGGCTTTTTTGATGTACTGCCAGGTCCGCTCCCAGGTATGAATGGCCAGCCCCTTGAAAGTCGGCATCCGATAGGGCGGCAGTTCCATCACAAAAGGGGTGGCCGCACCCTTGATCACCGTAACGCGCAGCAGCTTGGCCACCAGCAGCGCACCCGCCCAGGCGCCAAGGGTAATTATAAACATGATCACGGCTTCGTATTTGGCGAAAAACGCGGCGATCAACAGCGCAAACACCGGCAGTTTGGCGCCGCAATTCATGAAAGGCACGGTCAGCAGGGTGGCCAGTCGTTCGCGCGGGGATTTTAGGGTCCGGGTGGCCATCACGCCCGGTACGGCACAGCCCCCCGCGATGCCGCCCGATACGATAAAAGCCATCACGGAGCTGCCGTGCAGCCCAAAAATCCGAAACACCCGGTCCAGCATAAACGCCACCCGGGCCAGGTAGCCGGAGTCCTCCAAAAATGCGATTCCGAAAAACATAAACATAATCAGCGGCACAAACCCCAGAACCCCGCCGACACCGTCAATAATGCCGGAGACGATCAACGACTTGAGCAGACCGTCCGGCAAGATGGCCGACACCCCGGCGCTGATCCAGCCGAAAATGCCCTCCAGCCAACCCACCGGGACTTCGCTGTAAGTGAATACCACCTGATACAGACCGGCCAGGATCGCCAGCATAATCAGGGGGCCGAGAAACCGGTTGGTCAACACTTTATCGATTCTATCGGAACTGTATAGCCGGTTGAGATCGTACTTCTGATAGATGACGCCCTGCTTGAGAATCGAGTTGATGTAGCCGTAGCGCTGATCGGCGATCATGGCCTCCGGGTAGGTATCCAGCGTATCCTGCAGATGATGGGACACTTTTTTGACCATCTCCTGCAGCCGGGCAGACAGCTCCGGATTTTGCTGCCGGCCTTTCTCCAGAATCTGCTCATCATTTTCCATGTATTTTAAAGCAACCCAGCGCACCGGGTACGTGTCGGTCAAAAGGTGGTGGGCCTCGATCTCTTTTTCCATCTCGATCATGGCGCTGTCGATATCGTCACCATAAGATATTTTGAGCGGCACAAACTTCGTATTTTCCTGCACGATCTTGGCGGCGCTGTCCATCAATTCTTTTTTCCCCTGGCCGGTGCGGGCAATGGTGGGAACCACCGGCACACCTAACAGGGCGGATAACTTGCGGGCGTTTATTTCAATGCCCCGCTTTTTGGCCACATCGATCATGTTCAGGGCGATGCACACCGGTACGCCCATTTCAAGAAATTGAACGGCCAGATACAGGTTGCGGTCCAGGTTGGAGGCATCCACAATGTTAATGACGACCTGCGGTCTCTGGTTGACCAGAAATTCGCGGGCCACCACTTCCTCCAGAGAATAAGCCGTGAGCGAGTAAGTCCCGGGCAGATCGACAATGTGCAATTGAAAATCATTGCTCGAGTATATGCCTTCTTTTTTCTCGACCGTCACCCCCGGGTAGTTGCCGACATGCTGCCGGGCGCCGGTCAGTTCATTAAAAAGGGTGGTTTTGCCGGAATTCGGATTACCGGCCAGGGCGACCGTTGCGTGCATCAATCATTGACCTCCACTTCAATATAGTCCGCTTCGTTATTTCTCAACGTAATCGTGGCGCCCCGAACGCGCAAGGCCACCGGGTCGTAGAGCGGCGCCCGCCCCTGAATCTTGATTTCGGTTCCCGGAACGATTCCCATATCCCGGATGCGCCGGCCCAGGTCGCCGGCCACCTTGACCGCCGCAATCAGCCCGGCTTGATTATCGCGCATTTTACGCAAGTTAATCCGCATATTTTTTTGCCTCCATAAAATAGACCGACTCTTATAATATAAAACAGAAAAAGTTTGGTACAACAAACTTTGTACGGTGTCAATAAAAAAATTAAGCCAGTTAAATTTTTATAGCTAGGGCACGGATGTCTGGCTGCGAATTTTATTCGCACCAAATTTTCTGCGAACCATCGTGTATGGTCCTTAAACCGGTTTGCTTTAACGCCCTCAGTCTGCCGGCATGAAAAAATATCATTGATATTCATGATATTGCACGGTTTATTTTTTCGAAAAAATTATTAATTTGATCTATGCGACAATGTGGCATATTGTTTGCTCTGCTTGTTGACCATAAATAGTCAATCGCAATCACAGTTGAACCAGACAGTTGTTTATAGCGTTCTGCATTCATTGAAAACAAAGGTGGGTATTATGAGAAAAATATACGGACTGCATAATCGGAAAATTCAAACGCTGGCGTTTGCAGCGGCCCTGACCGCCGCAATCATGACCGTTGGTCTGGCATTCGGACACGGCGGCAAACATTCGGAAAAATTCACCCAATTGCAGGCTCTGCAAAAAGCGACCAATCTATTTGATCAGCTTGTCAGCAAGGGCAAACTGGATCAGAGCTGGGAAACCGGTCTGGCAAACGTGGCTATTTCCAAGCGAAGCAATAATGGCAAAGATGAAGTCGCCGTTTCTTTTCAGCGCAAAGAGGGGGACCCCAAGGCGGTATACATCTTTTTCGATTCCGATGGAAAGTACACCGGATCAAACTTTACCGGCGAGTGAAATCTTTAAAGGATTGTTTCATAACCAGCCGTTGGAGACAGGATTTCGAACCGATGGGACAACAATTTACAGCTTAGCAGGAGGAATATTTTCCATTGAGCCCCAAAAAAATTGAAGATCACAACCGACACTGGCCGAAACTCAAAACATTTCCAATGCCGGCCAAAGTCCTGGTCACCGGCGTTATATTGACCATGGCACTGGCGATGGCCGGCGCCATGGGACAAATTTTTGTGCATGACATTATGCCGACCTTTTTTTCATCGTCCCAAATGGAACACCGGGGCCGTGAATCGATGCCGGCGGTGGAGCAAACTGATGATGATGATGCAGATGGCCGCCGCGGCGACCTGTTTGCCGAAGACCTGACCGAAATGGAGGCGGACAAACCGTCGTTGCTTCACTCGGAACAGTTCGTCTGGCTCCTTAAATGGACCCACATCCATCTTTTCGGCATGAACATGATTTTTATTATTATGGGGGTCATAACCCTATTTCTGGAACTTGGGCTCAGAACCCGGACCTGGCTGGTGGCCCTGCCTTTTGTCGGGGTTTTCATCGATATTGGCGCCATGTGGCTGAAAATCTATATTTCTCCGGTGTTTTTCTGGCTTCACATACCCGGCGGCGGACTGTTCGGCCTGGTTTTCGTCTATGTCAGCATCAGGGCCATGGTTGAATTGTGGCGGCCGTGGCCGCACACATAAACAGGGCTGAAGTCCGGAGAATTGGGAAACCGGAAAATTATTATCCGGTTAAACAGGGAAAATGTCGGTCTGCGGAAAAAATTACGCACCTGCCATTTCAGATAAAAAGGGGTACCTTGAGATCAGAACCGATCAGCGTCACTGGCCGACAGATCATCCAATATGTGAGGTAAACAAGCATGCAAAAAGTTTTTTCAACAGCGCGGGCCGTTGGCTCCGTTTTTCTATCCGTTTTGACAATCAGCGCCTGTTCGAACACGCAAATCAGCACTGAACTGCCGGCAAATCATCCGGCTAATCCAGCGGCGGAAGCTTCTGCGTTTGTTCCGCCGCCCAATCCTTTTTCCGCTGACGCATCTGACTTTGAATCCGCCCGGCCGCGGTCTGATGTCGGCAATTCAAAGCATCCGCAGGTGGGAACGATCCAGCAACACGACCTGCACACCATGCAACCGGAAAAGGATACCCATGAAAACATCCCGGAAAAAAAACCTGACCATCAGCACTAGGAGAAAGTTTCGTGAAACTTGCCAGCAAGAAAAAATATTTATGGCTCGCGGTATTGCCGGGCCTGCTTTTGAGCTGTGCCCAGGTGCCCAGGGAGGCTGGATTCGGCGAAGTACAGGGATTGGTTGAAGAAAAAATCGACTATCGTCTGCACTGGAACCAGGGCACAGATGCGGATGTCGAGGTGGAAAAGATGATCGCTGAGATGCTTGCCGATGAATTGAACCTGGATGCGGTGGTACAGATTGCCCTGTTGAACAATCCCCGACTTCAGGCAACTTATGAGGAGCTTGGCGTCAGCCAGGCGGATGTGGTCGCGGCCGGATTGCTGGAAAATCCCGTGATATTCGGCCAGGCCCGGTTTCCGGATCGGTACCCGCGCCTTGCGAATCTTGAATTCGGAGTGACCCAAAATTTTCTTAACCTATTGATGTTGCCGGCCCGCAAAAAATTGACTGCCGTCCAATTCGAGCGCGCCAAGCTGCAGGTAGCCGATGAAGTGATCACCCTGGCATCCGAGGTACAAAAGAGCTACTATGATGTCCTCGGTGCCAAACAGGTAAAACAGATGAGCGCGCTTATATCGGCTGCGGCGCAAAGGTCCTTTGAAATGGCCCGGAGACTGCATGCCGCCGGCAATATCGGTGCCCTGGAACTGGCCCATGAGCAGGGGCAATTCGAACAGACACGGATTGCGCTGGCTGACAGCGAAACCAGAGTGCTGGTCGCCCGCGAAAAATTGACGGAACTGATGGGCCTGTGGGGCAAACATACAACTTGGAAGATACCGGCTCAATTACCGGATGTGCCGCAGCAAGAGCATGGCCTCGAGCACCTGGAAACATTTGCAATTGCCAATCGTCTGGATATGGCTGCTTCCCGCAAAGAGATGGAGGCCCTGGCCCAGGCTCTGGGCGTAACCATCGACTGGCGCTATTTCGGCAGCGTGGATGTCGGCATCAGCACCGAACGCGACACCGACGGCCAGTGGGTTGTCGGACCGTCACTGTCCCTGGAGCTGCCGATCTTCAACCAGGGCCAGGCAGATATCGCCCGGCGGCAATCCCAATTGAGGCAGAGCCAGGCAAGGCTGAAAGCCCGGGCCATTGCAATTCGATCCGAAATTCGATCATTGCGCAACCGCCTGATTATGACCCGCAATCAAATCGATCACTACCGGAAAGTAATACTGCCGCTAAGAGAGCAGATCGTGGAACTCACGCTGCAAAAATACAACTATATGCTGGTGGGGGCCTTTGATCTTTTGATAGCCAAAAAGCAGCAATTCGATGACTACCAAAAATACATTGAGACGGTGCGGGATTATTGGATCATTCGCACCGATATGGCTAGAGCCGCAGGAGGTCGTTTGCCCGGAGCTCAACAAAACGGGCCAATTCCGCCAAAAGGCACCCCGGATTCGTCAACATCGACAAACGGCTAATGAAGTTCTTTAAAAAAACAACCACCGCTGTTGAAACTATTTGTGATACACCGGGCCCGAATAACTGAGGAGATACGCAATGCTGACACGTCGTGAAATGATTTTATCCGGTCTTGCTGCGCTGACAGGCGGCGCAGTGCTGCCCAATAAAGCCCGGGCCGCATCGGCGGCCGACCATAAATCACATGACGGCAGCGACCAGGCAGAGAAAAAAAATACCCGGCAGCACGCGGGTTTTTCACCCGTGGTAACCCCCAACGGCAGCACGCTGCCCTATAAAGTAAGAGAGGGTGTAAAAGTTTTTCATCTGGTTGCTGAACCGGTCGAAAGAGAATTTGCCCCCGGCATGACGGTGAAATGCTGGGGCTACAACGGCCAAACACCCGGTCCCACCATCGAGGCGGTTGAAGGGGACCGGGTGCGCATCCTGGTCACCAACAAACTGCCTGAACACACGACGATTCACTGGCACGGCATCTTTCTGCCCAACGGTATGGACGGGGTCGGTGGATTGAACCAGCCCCACATCAGACCGGGTGAAACCTATGTCTATGAATTTGAGCTGCGCCAGCACGGTACCTTCATGTATCATCCGCACGCCGATGAAATGCTTCAGCTGGCCGTGGGCATGATGGGCTTTTTTATTATTCATCCCCGCAACCCGCAACCGAAGGCAATCGACCGGGATTTCGCCATCATGCTCCACGAATGGGCCATTCATCCGGGAACCTATCGCCCGGATCCGGCGGTTATGCTGGATTTTAACATTTTCACCTTCAACAGTAGAGTGTTTCCGGCCATCGACCATCTCGTGGTCAAAACCGGCGATCGCGTGCGCATTCGTATCGCCAATCTCAGTATGGATGAACACCCGATCCACATTCACGGTCACGCCTTTAAAGTGACCGCCACCGACGGCGGCCGGATTCCGCCGGCCGGCCAGTGGCCTGAGACCACTGTGCTGGTTCCGGTTGGCGCCACCCGTGAGGTCGAGTTCATTGCCGATGCACCCGGCGACTGGGCTTTTCACTGCCACAAATCTCATCACACCATGAACCCGATGGGGCACACGATACCGAATACACTGGGCGTGAATCAAGAGGGCCTGGAAGAGAAAATACGAGAACTGATTCCGGGATACATGGCCATGGGCGAAAAGGGCATGGCCGAGATGCAGCCGATGTCACAGCACATGTCCGGGCCGGAGAACACGCTTCCGATGATGATGGGCCAGGGGCCTTTCGGTAATATCGAAATGGGGGGGATGTTTACGGTGGTAAAAGTAAGGGACCACCTGGCTTCCTACGACAAAGATCCCGGCTGGTACAGGCACCCACCCGGCACGGTGGCCTATCGATTGACCTGAGCGTGCAATTGAGACGGAGTTCATTTTTATTCTCAGGATAATAAAGACCTGTTAGTTAGGGCTAATGGCATTTCATCGCCTTTCCGCCCGAGGCTTTTTCGAGTCTTGCCAAATAACGGCCCCAGAGGCCCTTCTTTTTTACAGGCTGCGGGCAGAGAAAATTCTGCGGGTTTTTAACAAATGATTTGCGGCAGCCTTCGGCACAAAAAAAGTAGGTTTCTCCGTCAATTTCAGCGGAAAAATCTGCAATTTCCGGATCAACCTGCATGCCGCAAACCGGGTCGACCACTGGTTTTTCATTTTTTGCAGATAAGTTCATCGGGTACCCTCCAAGTTTGTTTTTATAAAATGTATCAGATTAAGCAAACACGGATTATGTCACTTTGTAGTATAAAGATACAACAGCCTGACATAATATCAATTAAAAATACCCGTTTCATGAAGGCAATGATGGCAATTCGACAGGATCTGCATTCCAAGCAACCCACGCTGCAAGGTGAACTTTTCAAATCCGCTTTGGATCTGATGCAATCCTCCTTCCGTCCCCAAAAGAAGTGGTTTGATGAACCCCGCCATTTATTTTCTCCATATATTGCGGTATAGGTTGTAATTGTCTAGGTGCGAGTTATCAATCTGACGGAGGCGATCCATGATTCAGCTGAAGAGTTTGCAGCAGCGAATATCAATCTTTTTG
>Ga0209536_100013827_pt1 | contig 11617 bp, 22 predicted proteins | sample DeeMarSeWOR28_12_FD_187461 | JGI IMG/M metagenome (GOLD analysis project Ga0209536, IMG submission 187461) | Marine sediment microbial communities from White Oak River estuary, North Carolina - WOR-2-8_12 (SPAdes) (version 2) | ecosystem: Environmental > Aquatic > Marine > Intertidal zone >... | reverse complement strand
TTTGATCACGCCGATAGCGATGGAAGAGGGGTTGCGGTTTGCGATTCGCGAGGGTGGCCGTACGGTCGGTGCAGGCGTCGTAGCCAAAATCCTAGAGTAACAGGGAGGGTGGTACGGCCCTCCGAAAGTTGGCTGAAGACAACGAATTCAAATGGGAAGTAGAACAGAGGTACCAATGGCCGGCCAAATCAGGATTCGATTGAAGGCGTACGATCACGTGGTACTGGACCAGGCCGCGGCGGATATAGTGCGCACTGTCGAGAAGAGCGGGGCAACAGCCTCCGGTCCAATCCCGTTGCCGACGAAGACTCAGCGGTGGACGGTGTTGAGAAGCCCTCATGTCGATAAGAAGAGCCGCGAGCAGTTTGAGCTCAAGACACACAAGCGGCTAATCGAGATCAAGGACTCGCGGGCCCAGACGGTTGATGCGCTGACCAAACTGGATCTTCCAGCCGGCGTCGACGTTGAGATCAAGGTCGAATAGCGATGAACGGGATCATAGGCCGCAAGCTGGGAATGACACGGTTGTTCGAGGAAGACGGCAAGGTCGTGCCCGTGACAGTAATCGAAGCCGGCCCGTGCCCGGTTGTCCAGGTTAGCGATGGATCCAAGGGTTCCAGGGCTGTTCAGTTGGGTTTCGGATCTCGCAAAGCCAAGAGAGCCAAGAAGGCTGAGCTGGGGCATGCGAAGCGAGCCAATCTGGAAGCAGCGCCAGCCGTGTTGCGGAGTCTGCCACTATCGTCCGACGCCCAGACTGTGCCGGGAGACATCGTGACTGTCGAGCTATTCCAACCTGGGGATGCCATAAAGGTGACCGGGATTACCAAGGGTCGGGGATTTCAGGGTGTGGTGAAGCGCCATGGTTTCAAAGGCGGTCCAGCCACGCACGGCAGTACGCGCTACCGGAAACCCGGAAGCATGGGCGCAGGAACGGATCCCTCGCGCGTGATCAAGGGAAAACGCTTGCCTGGTCAGATGGGTTCGAAACGGCACACCGTTGTCGGACTGTCAGTGGTAAGAGTCGATAGCGAGAACAATCTGTTGTATGTGAGAGGTGCCGTTCCCGGTCCGGTGGAGGGCATCGTGCTTGTCAAGAAACAGGGAGGCAAGGGCCGTTATGCCTGATGTTCATCACTACACGGCCGCGGCTGAGAGAAAGGGCAGCTATGCGCTGCCGGCAGACTTCGATGGCAGGGTGAACCAAGCTGCGATTCACCAAGCCGTGCGGGCGTTCAGGAACAACCAGAGACAGGGTACAGCATCGACGAAAACGCGAAGTGAGGTTTCGGGTGGAAGCCGGAAGCCTTGGCGTCAGAAGGGAACGGGCAGGGCACGGCAGGGGACGACTCGTTCACCCCTGTGGGTTGGTGGTGGCGTTGTCTTTGGCCCTAGGCCACGTAGCTATAGAACGGAGGTGCCGCGAAAAGTGCGCCAGCTGGCACGCCGGTCCGCGCTCAATGCGAGGGCAAATGAGGGTGCAATTCATGTTATCGAGGCGCTCCAGTTCGAGGCACCCAAGACTCGCAGGATGGTGGGGCTGCTCGACAAGCTCGGCCTGACCGACAAGAGGGTGTTGATTCTCACGAAGGAGCCACGTCCAGAGGTCTATCTGTCCTGCCGTAACCTCCCCAAGGTCAGGGTCATGCGCTACAGCGACGCTCCAGCTTATGACGTCCTGTGGTGTGATTTCCTGTTAGTTGAAGAGGATGCGATCGGCGGTATTGCCGTTGCCCCCGCGCCGAGAGCGAAGCGAGTGCACAAGGCGTCGGCCGTGAGCAAGAAGACAACCAAGAAGAAAGCCGTCAAGAAGACAAGCGCGACTGCCAGCACAACAGCGGCCGGGAAGACGACCGGTAAGAGGAAGAGTGGACGTGATGCCTAGTCTCTACCGCACAGTCGTTCGCCCCGTCGTCACGGAAAAATCCTCGGCGGCGTACGGTTCCAGGCGAGAGTACGCCTTCCAGGTACACCAAGACGCCACGAAGGTGCAGATCCGAGAAGCAGTTGAGCAGCTTTTTGGCGTCAGGGTTGCCAAGGTCAGAACGTTACGGCAGCGAGCCAAGCGAAGAACCCTGGGTCGCACGCAGGGACGCCGACCGGGCTGGAAAAAGGCGTATATCGTGCTGCACGAAGGCGATTCGATCGAGATCTTCGAGGGTTAAGGCGATGGGGATCAGAAAATTCCGACCAATGAGTCCCGGCACTCGGGGTAGATCTGTCTCCGATTTTGCGGAGGTCACGCGGTCCACTCCAGAGAAGTCGCTGCTCGAGCCATTGAACAAGAGCGGCGGCCGCAACAACAAGGGCCACATCACAATGCGGCACCGCGGCGGGGGACACAAACGCCGTTATCGCTTGGTCGATTTCAAGCGACGGAAGTTCGGGGTCCCAGCGCGTGTTGCAGAAGTCGAGTACGATCCCAATCGGACTGCTCGCATTGCCTTGTTGAGCTATGCCGACGGCGAGAAGCAGTACATACTTCACGCCAGAGGAATGCGGGTCGGTGACAGTGTGGTGTCGGGCCCCGGCAGTGACATCCGGGTTGGCAACGCCTTGCCACTTGCCGAGATTCCGCTCGGCACGACGGTTCACTGCATCGAACTCAAGCCAGGCAAGGGCGGTCAACTGTGCCGGTCAGCCGGGACAGGGGCACAAGTCGTTGCCAAAGAAGGCAGGCATGTAGCGCTCAAGTTGCGCAGTGGTGAGGTCAGGTTGGTACGTGAAGGGTGCATGGCGACGATCGGTGAAGTGGGCAACGCAGAGCACGAGCTCATCAGTGTTGGCAAGGCCGGCAAGACGCGCTGGCTGGGCCGGCGCCCCAAAGTGCGTGGCGTTGCTATGAACCCCGTCGACCACCCTCTCGGTGGGGGAGAGGGCAAAGCTTCGGGAGGTCGTCCACCGGTCACACCGTGGGGCAAGTCAGAGGGCAAGAAGACGAGGCGCAAGAAGAAGCCCAGCACCAAACTAATCGTGCGCGGCCGCAAGCGCGGCAAGTCGACGAAGTAAGGAAGCAGAGTCTAATGGCCAGAAGTGTAAAGAAAGGTCCATACGTCGAGGAGTCGCTCGTCAAGAAGATCAGAGCTCTCAACGAGCGAAATGAGAAGCGCGTGTTCAAGACCTGGTCACGCGGGTCCCAGATCACGCCGGAGTTCGTGGGCCACACAATAGCGGTACACAATGGAAACAAGTTCATTCCGGTGTACGTCACGGAGAACATGGTGGGACACAAGCTCGGTGAGTTTGCACCCACGCGTCTGTTCCGTGGACACAGCGGAAAGCTGGCTGCAGACAAGAAAGTCGGTGGTTGAAGTGAGGTTCGAGTATGGCTGCTAGAGCGCTACAACGGTTCGTTCGTCAATCGCCGCGGAAGATGCGGCTGGTGATCGACACGATTAGGGGCAAAGACGTAAACGAGGCCTACTCCTTGTTGCGATTCTCGAAGAAGCGGGCCGCCAAGGACATTGAGAAGGTGCTACGCTCCGCCGTCGCCAACGCTGAGCAGGATGCGCTGCGCGACAATGCTGCCTTCGACGTGGACCGACTCTACGTGAAGCAAGCTGTAGTGCAGGGCGGGCCAACACTGTGGCGATACCGAGCAGCTGCGCTCGGCAGGGCCGCACCGATTCGCAAGCGTACCAGCCATGTGGAGATTCGTGTGGCTGCTAAGGAGGAACAGTAGTGGGTCAGAAAACCCATCCGTACGGATTCCGACTCGGCATCGTCAAGCCGTGGCGGTCGCGCTGGTTTGCAGGCAACGACTTCGCCGATCTGCTGAAGGAAGACGAGCTGATTCGTAGATACCTCAGATCACGGCTGGCACACGCCGCCATATCAGAAGTTCACATAGACCGCAAACCTGGCAAAGTGACAGTGACGGTCTTCACTGGGCGACCGGGTGTCGTGATTGGGAAGCGGGGTGCCGAAGTTGACAAGCTGCGGGATGAGCTGGCGCAACTGACTGGCAAGGAAGTGGGCATAAATGTGGAGGAAATCAAGCGTCCGGAGTTGGATGCGCAGCTGGTCGCCGATAACATCGCTCATCAACTCAATCAGCGCATCTCCTACCGCAGGGCGATGAAGCGTGCTGTGCAGAGCGCTATGCGCATGGGGGCGAAGGGGATAAAGATCAAGTGCGCCGGTAGGCTTGGCGGAGCGGAGATTGCTCGTTCGCAGAGCTTCCATGAGGGCCGGGTCCCGCTCCACACGCTGCGTGCTGACGTTGGATATGCGACGGCAACTGCGCGGACTACATATGGGGCAATTGGTGTGAAGGTGTGGATCTTTCGGGGCGAAGTCGTTGAGGACGCCCGTGGCCGCACCTACAGTACAGGAGCATAGCCATGTTAGCGCCAAAGCGAGTCAAGTATCGTAAGCAGATGAAGGGTCGCAATCGCGGCCACGCGAGCCGTGGCAATACAGTCGCGTTTGGCCATTATGGTCTGATGACCCTGGATGCTGGCTGGATAACTAACCGGCAGATCGAGGCGGCCCGTGTTGCACTGACCCGCACGATGAAGCGTGGTGGCAAGGTGTGGATCCGCATCTTTCCTGATAAGCCTTTGACCAAGAAGCCGGCGGAAACTCGGATGGGAAAGGGCAAGGGCAATCCCGAGTATTGGGTAGCGGTGGTGAAACCTGGGCGTGTGATGTTTGAGGTCGAGGGGGTGGGGGAGCAGCTCGCGCGCCGGGCCCTCGAGCTTGCCTCGGCGAAATTGCCAGTGAAGACCAAGTTCGTTACGCGAGAGGTTGGCTGAACATGGCGCTGAAGGATGCGGAACAGAAGCCCGTTGACGCGGCTCAGATCCGGGAGCTAGAGACGGCTGAACTGAGAGAAGAACTGGCTCGGTTGGAAGAGGCCCAGTTCCGACTCAAGTTCCGCTCGGCAACGGAGGCGGTCGACAATCCGCTGCGATTTAGAACGATGCGGCGCAATGTCGCGCGGATCAAGACAATACTCCGTGAGAGGACAAGAGGATGAGTCAGGATACTAGCACCCGTGACCGGCGCAAAGTGCGCACCGGCGTTGTGGTGAGCGACAAGATGGAGCGGACCGTGGTGGTACAGCTCACCCGGCAATTTGCACATTCGCTCTATGGGAAGCAGATAGCGCGCACCAAGCGGGTATGCGCGCACGATGAAAAGGGTGCCAAGGCGGGGGACACGGTCCGAATAATGGAGACGCGACCACTGTCGAAGACCAAGCGTTGGCGCGTCGTTGAGATAGTGACCCGGGCCGAGTAGGAGGGACGCTCGTGGTTCAACAAGAATCGATACTCAAGATTGCCGACAATTCGGGAGCGCGCAGGGCCCTCGTCATACGGGTCCTCGGTGGAAGCCGTCGGCGGTACGCTGGGCTTGGAGACATAGTGGTCGTCACGATCAAGGATGCCCTGCCTACTGGGCAAGTGAAGAAGGGTGATGTGGTGAAGGCTGTGATTGTCCGTACGGCCAAGGAGACTCGGCGCAAGGACGGAAGCTACATTCGCTTTGATGAGAATGCGGCAGTGCTCATCAACGAAGCCGGAGAACCCCGTGCCACGCGCATCTTTGGGCCTGTGGGCAGAGAGCTGCGTGAAAAGCGGTTTATGAAGATCGTATCGCTAGCACCGGAGGTGTTATAGATGAGGTCGCCCCAGTACAGCAGATCGTCAAGACACGATGAGCCCCAGGTGCGCTTCAAGATGTCCATCACCAAAGGTGACAGGGTACGTGTGATCAGGGGAGAGGACGCGGGCAGCGAAGGTACCGTGCTCAAGGTGCTCCCCAAGGTCAATCGTGTTGTCGTGGAAGGAATAAACATGGTGACGAAGCACAAACGTGCCTCGGCTGACGTGGAGGGCGGCATCATCAAGTTCCCAGCATCCATTCACGCGTCCAACGTGATGCTGTTGGATCCCAAGTCTGGCGAACCGACACGTGTGCGGCGACAGAAAGACAAGGACGGAACGGTTGAGCGCATCAGCAGGAAGTCGGGCCAGCCGATTCCGCGGAACCGGTAGAGGGGTATGGCTAAGAACAAGAAGGAAAAGGCCGAAAAGCCAGCCGTGGAGCAGAACACACCTGCTCCGCCGCCGCGGTTGAGGGAGTACTACACGAGCGTCGTACTACCGAAACTCATGCAAGAGTTCGGATTCGCCAACGTGCACCAGGCGCCGAAGCTCGTGAAGATTGTTCTCAACACGGGTTTGGGAGAGGCGCCGAAAACCCCCAAGGTGCTGGATGCGGCAGTGGAGGAGCTGGCGGTAATCTCCGGCCAGCGACCTGTTGTAACCAAGGCGAAGAAGGCGATTTCAAATTTCTCACTCCGAGCGGGAATGCCAGTAGGTGCAGCCGTGACGCTGCGGGGCGCCAGAATGTGGGAATTCCTGGACCGCTTCATCATGGTGGCAGTGCCACGTATCCGCGACTTCCGTGGGTTCCCTACGCGGTCGTTTGATGGAAGGGGCAACTACTCCGTTGGCATCAAGGAGCAAATGGTGTTCCCCGAAGTCGACTATGACAAGGTGGAAAAGATCCACGGGATGGACATTACCTTCGTAACTACAGCCGGCCGGGACGACATAGGGCTGGCCCTGCTGCGCGAGCTGGGGATGCCGTTCCGGGGGCAGATACCGATAAGGATTGGATAGGGAGCCGTTTGATGGCAAAGAAATGTCTCGTTGAGAAGGCCAAGCGGAAGCCGCGTTTCAAGGTACGCGCGTACAATCGATGTAAGCGCTGCGGTCGCCCGCGAGGGTATCTCAGGAAATTTGGGCTGTGTCGAATCTGCTTCAGGGAACTGGCGCTCGAAGGCGTCGTGCCCGGAGTTCGCAAAGCGAGCTGGTGAAAGGACCTCGACTGATCACATGAGTATGACCGATCCAGTCGCCGATATGCTGACCCGCATTCGCAACGCTTGCAAAGCGGGGCATAGGAGGGTTGACATACCGGTGTCGACGTTCAAGACAGAGATTGCTCGGCTGCTCCGAGACAACCACTACATCCAGGACTACAAGGTCATTGATGATGGTCGTCATGGACAGCTGCGCGTCTATCTGAGGTACCATGGAGATGCGCCCGTGATCCGAGAGGTTCGACGTGTTTCTCGGCCGGGGCTGCGGCGCTACGTGAAAGTCCACGATATCCCCCGCGTCAAGAATGGTCTCGGAATGGCAATTCTCTCCACCCCACGTGGCCTGATGAGCGACCGGGATGCCCGCCGGCAGCGGGTCGGTGGTGAGTTGGTAGCCGTGGTCTGGTAAGGGGGCGCATATGTCTCGAATTGGCAAGAAGCCGGTGGCGGTCCCGAGTGGAGTGACAGTTCAGATCGATGGTTCCCAGGTCACCGTCAAAGGACCCAAGGGGCAGCTGAGTCGGAAATTGCCCTCGGAGATGACGATAACGCTCGACGAGGGTTGGGTCACTGTGGCCCGTCCTTCCGATATGCAACGGCACCGCGCGCTGCATGGACTCACTCGAAGCCTGCTCAACAATATGGTCGAGGGTGTAACCAACGGCTTCACCAAGAAACTCGAGATCCAAGGGGTTGGCTACAAGGCGGAGCCGACTGCGAGAGGGATTAGGGTGCTGGCGGGGTACTCGCATCCAGTTGACTACGACGCACCCGAAGGGATCGAGCTCTCGTGTGAGGCCGGTGCTGTCGTTCAGGTCGCTGGTATCGACAAGGAACTCGTGGGACAGGTCGCTGCGGAAATTCGCGGCATCCGACCGCCGGAGCCATACAAAGGCAAAGGCATCCGGTACGTGGGTGAGCACGTTCGCCGCAAAGCAGGTAAGACAGGAGCCAAAGCATGAGGTGGATTGGAAAGCCGAAGAACAGGCGAGAACGCCGCTACCGTCGCCATGTGCGAGTCCGCAAGAAGGTCAGCGGTACGGCGGAGAGCCCGAGGCTGGTGGTCTTTCGGTCACTCAAGCACACGTATGCTCAGCTCGTTGACGACTCCAGGGGTTGCACACTCGTGGGCGTGAGTGATACATCGCGGGATTTGGTGCGCGATAAGGCTGGGAAGGTGGGTGCAGCTCATGCGGTTGGAGTGTTGCTTGCAAAGCGGGCTACTGATCTGGGTGTGAAGCGAGTCGTATTCGATCGCGGCGGCTATGTATACCATGGGCGCGTCAAGGCTGTGGCTGACGGCGCGCGCGAAGCTGGACTGGAGTTCTAGGAATATGGCGCAAGAGAAAGAGCGTGGCCCTCGACGTGAGCGCCGGGAGCGTGAGTCGGAGCTAATTGAGAACGTGATTTCGATCAATCGGGTAGCCAAGGTGGTCAAAGGTGGTCGACGGTTCTCCTTCAATGCACTGGTGGCTGTCGGTGACGGTAACGGGACGGTCGGTGTCGGAATGGGGAAAGCGAACGAGGTATCAGAGACTGTTCGTAAAGGTGTTGAAGCAGCGAAGCGCAACATGCGCGAGGTGCCTCGTGCTGGAAGCACTATCCCACACGAAGTAGTTGGTACGCATGGTGCCGGCCGAGTTCTGCTGAAACCGGCTGCCTCCGGAACCGGCGTAATCGCCGGTGGACCTGTGCGATCGGTGCTCGAGTGTGCTGGGATCAGCGACATTCTGACTAAGTCGTTAGGATCCTCTAACGCACTGAACATGGTGTGGGCGACAGTCGATGGACTCCATAGCTTGATGACTCCAGAAGGGGTCGCTATAGAACGCGGACTGGACGTATCCGACATCGCGTACCGACCACGGCAACGGGAGGAGGAAAATGCCTAGCGAGAGCGGATCGCAGGCCAAGAAGGGCACGACTGCTGCCAAGAAAGGGACGACCAAGAAGGCCGCAAAGAAGACAGCTAAGAAGAAGACAGCTGAGAAGAAGACAGCTAAGAAGAAGACAGCCAAGAGGACGGTTCGGAAGAGTCCGCCACCGCGCAAGGGGGATGTGGCGGCCACTAGTGCCACAAATGATAGCTCCGGAAGACTCCGAGTACGGCAGGTTCGCTCCGGGATCGGATACGCTGGGCGTGTCCGCCGCACTCTGATTGCTCTAGGACTGAAACATCATCAAGACGAGGTAGTGGTCGTCGACAATCCTGCTATTCAGGGGATGCTGAGGCGAGTACATCACCTTGTCAGGGTCACTTCTGAGGAAAGCTGATGTCTGAGGAACAGAAGCTCGGCCTGCACAACCTGCCCGCTCCGCCGGGAGCTAGTAAGACTCCGAAGCGGAAGGGTCGGGGCACAGGCTCTGGGCTCGGCAAGACGGCCGGGCGCGGACATAAGGGACAGCGCTCGAGAGCCAGCGGTAACGTGAGGCCGGGATTTGAAGGTGGGCAGATGCCACTCATCCGGCGGGTACCCAAACGTGGCTTTATCAACCCATTCCGTGTGCCGAATCAGGTCGTGAACCTACGCGATTTGGAGAAAGTGGCAGGTGACGAGATCACTCCTGCCACTCTAATCGAGGCAGGGCTTGTGGGTGCCACCGATCGTCCCGTCAAGATCCTGGCTACCGGCGAGGCCTCACGCGCATACGTAGTCAGAGGATGCACAACATCACGCTCAGCTAGGGAGAAGATCGAGCAAGCAGGTGGTCGCATCGAGAACTGATCCATGACAGCACCTCGCATCCCGAATCTGTTCGCTGTTCCGGAGCTCAAAGACAAGCTCCTGTTCACACTAATGTGTCTCGCCATCTATAGGCTGGGTGCGCACATTGCAACGCCAGGCGTGGACGTCCAGGTGTTGGCTGACTTCATCCGCAACCAAGGGTCGCAGACTCTTTTCGGTGTCTACGACATGTTTGTTGGTGGAGGTCTCTCCCGCGCCACAGTGCTGGCGCTCGGGATCATGCCCTACATATCCGCCTCAATCATGTTCCAGCTCGGGGGCGCGGTATTCCCGACCATCGACAAGCTGCAAAAAGAAGAGGAAGGTCGGAAGAAGATCACCCAGTGGACCCGCTACCTAACGGTACTGCTGTCGGTGGGCCAAGCGTACGGTTTTGCCATCTTTGCGGAACAACAGGGCGCTGTTCCAGGCGCGGGAATGGGCTTCCGTACCTTGACTGTACTGACACTCACGACTGGTGCGGTATTCGTGATGTGGCTGGGTGAACAGATCACCGAGCGCGGTATCGGTAACGGCATGAGTCTCCTTATCTTTTTCTCGATAATGGAAGGGATGTGGCCCGGACTGTTCCGGACGCTCGACTTCGTGCAGACGGGGGTGATCAACGTGCCCAAGCTGGCCGTGTTGGGTGGCACTATGGTAGGTGTTGTGGCAGGGGTTGTCGCTGTGACTGTGGCAGCCCGGAGAATCCCAATTCAGATCCCCCGCAAGGTGATGGGACGTGGCCGAATCAGGGAGGGCCAAAAGACCTTCATCCCTATACGCATCAACTCGGCAGGGGTGATGCCCATCATCTTTGCTCAGGCTCTGATAATCGTGCCCGGTACGATAGCAACATTTAGCAACGTTGGGTGGCTACGTGCCATGTCTGAGATGTTCCGTCCCGGTACGGGGGTGTACTATTCCACCTATGCACTCTTGATTATTTTCTTCACCTACTTCTACACATCGATCATCTTCAACCCGGTAGACATCGCGGAAAACCTGAAGAAGCAAGGCGGCTTTGTTCCCGGTGTGAAACCAGGAGCAGCCACCGCAGACTACATCGACACTGTACTCAGTAGAGTAACGCTTCCAGGTTCGTTGTTTCTCACGGTTGTGGCGCTACTGCCGTTCTTCATTTTCAACGCATTCAATGTGCCGTTCCGGTTCGGGGGAACTGCTCTGTTGATCGTCGTTGGTGTGGCGCTCGATACATGGGTGCAAGTGCAGCAACATGCCCAGCTGCGTCACTACGACGATTTTATGAAACACGGGCGTGTCAAATTCCGAGGACGGCGCCGCTACATGTAACCCAATGGGTGGTGCGCCGGTTCGTATCGGTGTAGTGTGAGTGGTCTGGCGTAAGGATGTAATTCGGTGCTCCAAGTGGCGGTGGCGAGGTGTGATTGGTGATACCCGGCGCGCTACGGAGGTTTTGGGAGTTTGGTGACTATCAAGTCGGCAAGGGAAATCGAGACGATGGCGGCGGCTGGTCGCATACTTGCCGACGCGTTGGTTCTCCTTTCTGATCGGGTGAAACCGGGCGTGAGCACCGAGGAACTCGATAGGCTCGCAGAGGAGTTCATTCGCAGCCATCCCGGAGCGCGGCCGTCGTTCAAGGGGCTGTATGGCTTCCCCAAGTCGATCTGCACATCGATCAACCAGGAAATCGTGCACGGAATACCTGCGCCAGACCGAGTCCTCCGCGACGGAGATATCCTGAGCATCGACTGTGGTGTCCTACTCAATGGCCTCCACGCAGACTCTGCAACGACGGTTGCAGTGGGTGAGATTAGTGACAGCGCTCGGCAGCTGCTGGAGGCGACCGAACGATCCTTGTTTGCAGGAATCCACGCTGCTGTCCTGGGCAATCACGTAGGGGACATCGGCCACGCCGTCCAGCAAGTGGCTGAGGGCTCTGGCTTCAGCGTGGTGAGGGACTTGGTGGGCCACGGCATCGGCGCGAGCTTCCATGAAGAACCCCAGGTACCCAACTACGGGGAGCCAAAACACGGCCCACGGCTCGCTGTCGGCATGACGCTTGCCATTGAGCCGA
>Ga0209536_100013826_pt1 | contig 11618 bp, 7 predicted proteins | sample DeeMarSeWOR28_12_FD_187461 | JGI IMG/M metagenome (GOLD analysis project Ga0209536, IMG submission 187461) | Marine sediment microbial communities from White Oak River estuary, North Carolina - WOR-2-8_12 (SPAdes) (version 2) | ecosystem: Environmental > Aquatic > Marine > Intertidal zone >... | reverse complement strand
TGCAAAAATATTGTTAAAATTGTTTGTGCAACCACACAGATATAAGACAATCGAAATTATGATATTGAATCTGAAATTCACCCACAGTTAATTTCACCTTCCTCAACATTCATCGATGAACAATGCCCAGCCTGCGATAAAGAATTTTTGCAAGGTTAACGCTACCGACTCCAGCCAAAGACGGCTTGGGGGGAGTCAAGCCGGACCGTCAGCTTGGAGGTGATTTAGATGACAGAAAATTTTTTCACTTGATAATTCTCTGCAGCTCGCTGCCGGGTTACCTTTGATTAGGATTTTGCGGTCTCGTTCTTAAGTGTGTTATACAGCTCAAAAGCTTTTTGCGGGGATTCATTATCATGAACCACTGCTTTTACTGCCTGGATCATGGCAACCGGAGACTCGGATTGGAAGATATTGCGGCCCATGTCCACACCGCCGGCACCCTGCTCAATGGCATTGTAAGCCATGGTCAGCGCGTCCAGTTCGGGTATTTTCTTGCCGCCGGCCATCACCACAGGCACCGGACAGGATGCGGTTACGGTTTCAAAATCCTTTTCGACATAATAGGTTTTAATATAATGGGCACCGAGCTCCGCACAAATTCGGCAGGCCAACCGGAAGTAGCGTGCATCGCGGGCCATATCCTTCCCCACGGCGGTTACCGCCAAAGTTGGGATTCCGTAGCGAGTTCCCAGGTCCACCATACGCGTCATATTGATGATCGACTGTTTCTCATGTTCCCCGCCGATGAACACCTGAACCGCCATGGCGCACACATTCAGTCGCACCGACTCCTCGATATCGACGGCAATTTCCTCATTGGAAAGCTCTTTTAATATGCTGGTGCCGCCGGAAACACGCAACACAATCGATTTGTTGGTTGAGGCTGGCACGATACTTCTCAAGATGCCGCGGGTTAGCATCAGGGTGTCCGCGTACGGCACCAGCGGTAATATATTCACATCGATGCGTTCCAGGCCGGTGGTGGGTCCCTGAAAATAGCCATGGTCAATGGCCAGCATGACGGTGCGGCCGGATTTAGGATTAAAAATCCGGGCCAGCCGATTTTTCATACCCCAATCCAGAGCGTTGGAACCTTTTAGAAAAAATCCTTCTGTTTTCTGGGGTATATCCGTATAATAATTTTTGGCCTCTTTCATTTCTTCCACGTCTGGCATTTTGCACTCCTTTCTGTATTACCCTTGGTTTTAGCTCAATTGAGGTATTATATAATTTTTTTCTATTTAATCCCGCCATCCCTCAATCCCTATATCACCCTCTCATTGCCTCCATCAATGGGAATTTGGGCGCCGGTGGTTTTGGCAAACGCCGGACCGACCAATGCACAGACCAGGTTGGCCACATCTTTTGAGCGCACTTCGGTTTTGAGGATATTCTTTGTTTTGTATGCTTCGACAGTGAGTCCATAATTTTTCGCCCGTTGCTCGAGTACTTCCGGTGTCCACAGGGCCGTATCATAAACCGCATCCGGGTGTATGATATTCACCCGAATACCATCTGCGCCCAATTCCATCGCCGCCACCCGGGCCATTTGTGTTAAGCCGGCCTTGGCCACCGAATAAGCGGCGGCACCGGGTCCGGGAGCCGGGACATTTTTGGATGCGACAACCACGACGGCAGGGTCAATGCCTTGCTTCAAATAAGGAATGCATGTTTGCAATAATCGTTGATGGCTGGACAAATTCATTTCCATGCTGCGATACCAGGATTGCTCATCCATTTCTTCAATTTTCCGATTGGCGGTAAATGCCCCGGCATTGGAAATTAAAATATCCAATCCGCCGAACCGGCGAACGGCCATTTCTACGGTTTGCCGCACCTGCTTTTTGTCGGTGACGTCACAGGTGACACCGACGGAACCTTGCTCGTCGAACATCAGCGTGCACTCAGGATTGATATCCAGGCCGACGACCACCGCACCCCGTTCTTTTAAGGCCTGGCTGCAGGCAAGCCCGATCCCGCTGGCCGCGCCGCTTACCATGGCGGTTTTGCCCTGCAATTCACCTCGGCGTTCTCTGTTTTTAAGCTTGGCTTGCTGCAATTCCCAGTATTCCATCGCAAAGATATGTTTTTCGCCAAGCGGTTGCCATCCACCGATGGCTTCGCCATACTGGATGGCGCGAAGTGTGTGTTTGACAATATCAAAAACGATGTTTGCCTCATTTATGCTTCTGCCAAAAGCGATGGTTCCGTATCGGGGCCAAATCGCCCATCTTGGGGCCGGATCCAGCATGGCCAAGCGGCCGTCTGTATTTCTATTGAAATAATCCATATAGGCGGAGACAAATTTATCTATATCGTTTTCTATATGAGACCCCAAAATGACCGGCAGCGGTTTGGTGCGAATGATGTGGTCGGCCGTAAGCGGGCCACGGGTAGCAATTGAATCCAGGTTGCCAAGATTTGCAAAGCCGCAGGCCTCAGGGCTTTGATCCAATTTGGCGATTATCGGCGCACCGTATACGCGGCAAACTTCACGTCGAATTCGAGATAAGGCGAGCAGATCATCTTTGGGTTCGGCCTTTACCACGGCGTTGACGGCACCTTGCTGCCGCAGATAATCCTCTGCTTGCGAGGCAAGCTGGATCATGCGTGCATAGCTGGCTTTTGCGTTATCGGCAAATGTTAAGACACCGTGATTCATAAGGATGATGCCCTCAATGTCGCCCCAATCGATATTGCGGGTCATTTCATAGACGGTCTTGGCCAGCGTAAAACCGGCTTGTTTATAAGGAACCGTCAGCACGCGATCTCCATAGATTTCGCTGATCAGTCGTTCTCCGTGTTTATTATTGGTGATCACCAAAACCTCATCCGCATGGGTGTGATCGACATATTTAAATGGTATGATGGCATGCAAAATGGCTTCCAGGGACGGATTCAGAGCCGTGTAATCAGTCATTGCCGACCTCTGAAGCTTTACCATTTCGGTGTCCGTTAAGGTGTCAAGGGTGGCCATTTGTATGAGAACATTTCGTCGGACCGGTGCAAATTGATCAGCCTCAATGGTTTTTAAATCAATCCCGCTTCCTTTGATGAAAAGAATTTCTTCCTTATCTCCGAAGACATTGGTGACGTCTACCTTGACTGAGGTATTGCCGCCGCCATGCAACACAAGATTCGGCTCCTGCCCGAGTAATCGTGACGTATAAATCCGTAACTGCAACGAGTCATCGCCGAAGGATTTGGCCTCAGTATCGTTCCAAAGATTTTTCATTTAGAATGCCTTTCTCGCCCTGGGTACATCTTCAGCGTCTCCCATAACGATTAATGTCATTCCCGGATTTAACACTTGGGCGGGCGCCGGATTAAATATAATTTGACCGTCAATGCCTCTGGCTCCGAGCACCAGAAGACCGTATTTTTCTTTTAACCCGCAGGCCCGGATATCTTTTCCGCAAACCGGAGAATTTTGCGTGTCTCCATCTTATGTGCTTTGTTTTTTTTACGAAATGATTTATTATAACAATTTCGGCAATGATAAATTCTCCGAATCCGGACTATCAAATAAAAGATTTCGGTTTTTTCTCAGCGTTAGGGTATATCAGCAGCTTAGGGCTGTAAAGAATTTTCTATGATAGGATTGTTTTCTAGCTTGCAATTGTCTTTAAGGTGCGACAAAAATAATTGCAATAAAGGAAGCGGAACCGTTTACGAGTTCAGGGTAAACTCTGAACCTGTGAACGCATACGAGGAAAATAGTTAACAATCCGCAGCGCATTCGCGCGAGGCAGCCATGCATGATTTAATTACCTTGGTCATTGCTACACGCAACCCCGGGAAAACCGCAGAAATTAGGGACCTGCTGAAAGGTTATCCCGCAAAGATAAAAAATCTTGACGATTTTGGGCCCATTCCCCCGGTGAAAGAGGACGGTGATAACTTTGATGAAAATGCTTACAAAAAAGCAAGTTTTGCAGCCAAGGTTCTGGGCATACCGGCTTTGGCCGATGATTCAGGCCTTGTCGTGGAAGCTTTAGACGGGGCACCGGGCGTTTTTTCCGCCAGATATGCCGGGAAGAATGCCGGCGATGAACAACGCTGTAATAAACTGCTCAAGGAAATGAGAGCAAAAGCCAATCGCAAAGCGGCTTTTGAATGCGTCATATCGATCGCGGTACCCAGCGGATCGGCCCTGACCTATGCGGCGCGCTGCGAAGGCTTGATCGCCGAAAAACCGGCCGGCCAAAACGGATTCGGATACGATCCGATATTTTACTATCCTCCGCTGAAAAAAACATTTGCGCAATTGAGCCGGGAAGAAAAAAGCCGCATCAGTCACAGAGGAAAGGCGTTGAGGGAGTTAAGGGATGAGTTTGATAAAGTTTTAATCTGGATTCGGCAACATATGCCGCTGCAGGAAGTAACCGAAATAACATGACATAAAGTATTATTATCTTTTGACCCTGCTTAAGTAAGGTGATAGGCTCAAATTATAACCTGAGAAAATGTTACCACGTTACACACAAAGGGAGATCGACTCATGGGACCGAATAAAGACTGCATCGATATTGCGACTGAATTAGGTGGAATTAAAACTTTGGAGGCAGCTCAGCAACTCTTTGAAAAAAAGATGGATGAAGCCAATTTAGCTAAACTGCAAAAGATAACAAATTCGGATATTCTTAATAAAATTGCCAATGCCATCTCCATTTGCGATCCGGATTCCGTATTTATCGACACCGGCTCCGAGGCGGACAGACAGTTTGTCAGAGACTTGGCCATTGAAAAGGGTGAAGAGTCGAAGCTTCCTATGCAAGGACACACGATTCATTATGACCTTAAAGATGAGCAGGGACGCATCATCGATCGCACATATTATATTTACAATGAGGGGGAAGAGGTCAGCTCGCTTGCACTCAAAAAAGAACGCTCCGAAGCACTCAGCGACATCCGGGAAAAGATGACCGGCATCATGAAAGGAATGATCATGCTGATCGGATTTTATAATCGTGGCCCGGTTGGCGCACCGGCATCGAACCCGGCTGTCGAAATAACCAGTTCCACATATGTGATGCACAGTGCCGACATCCTTTACCGAAATGTGTATGCCGACATCGTCCCGGAGGTTGAAAAACTGGGCCATTTCTATGCCAATATCCATAGTGAAGGATCGAACAGGCCCGAAGATTTGCCCAACGCCAGGGTCTATATGGATCGCAGTCATTTGACGACCTTCAGTTGCTACTGCACTTATGCCGGCAATACCTTGTTGATGAAAAAGGGAAATCACCGCTTTTCGGTGGATCGAGCCGTTTATGAATTAAAAGGCGAGCAACTGGCCGAACACATGTTTATTACCGGTATCGAAGGATCCGGAGGTCGTGTGACCTGGATGACCGGGGCCGCACCGAGCGGGTGCGGCAAGACCACAACGGCCATGGCCGGAGATCATTTTGTCGGTGATGATCTTGCCCAGATGTGGATTGCAGCCGACGGTTCCATTCGTTCCATCAATCCGGAAAAGGGTATATTCGGTATTGTGGAAGATGTAAATTGGGAAGGCGATCCGCAACTGATGCAATGTTTGCGCAATCCGGGCACCGAAGTTATCTGGTCGAATGTATTGATTGACGAAAACGGTGTGCCTCAGTGGGTCGGCAACGGCCAAGACCCGCCACCGAAAAAAGGTGTAAATTTTCAGGGACCCTGGGAAAAAGGAATGGTGGATAAGAACGGAAAAGAAATTCCGATGTCCCATCCGAATTCGCGCTGCACGCTGGTCAATAGTGCGTTGGCGAATTATTCGGATCGGAACGAAGATCCCGAAGGTGTTGAGACACGCATTATTACTTACAGCGGTCGCGACAGTGACACCATGCCACCGGTTTGGGTGGGCAAAAATCCGGATGAAGGCGTTGTGATCGGGGCCTGTATTGTATCGGCTGCTACGGCCACGGAGGTAGGGGCCAGCGGTGTTCGGCGGCAACCTTGGGCCAATGCGCCGTTTACTCCCGGGTCGTTGGGGGACTATATGGACGCCCAGTTTGTATTTTTTAACAGCGATAAAATTGCACCGGATAAACAACCGATCCTGGCAGGATTGAATTACTTTTTGACCCACGAGGCCAGAGGGGGAACTTCCAAGAAGCTGCTGGGCGAGAAGAAGGATGTCAAAGCCTGGATGGCATGGCTGGAGAGAAGGGTCTATAAAGAAGTCGATGCGATTGAAACACCGATTGGCTATATACCCAAATATGAAGATTTAAAAAATTTGTTCAAAGATCGAATTGATAAAGCATATCCGCAAGACCTATATGTGAAGCAATTTTCTCTCTATGTAGATAATATTGTTGCGCGCATTGACATGCAGGAGGAAGCGTACCGCAAGGAAACCCATATTCCCGAAAAACTTTTTGAAATTCTTAAGGCACAACGACAGGAGCTTTTGGAGCTGAAAGCAAAATTCGGGCCCGTTGTGACGCCAGAGCAACTGGAAAATGTGAATGCCGGATAAACTCGGATACGGGCAAGCCAGGACGCTGGGAAGCTAAAAGTCTATGAAGCTGGGAGGCTGGGAGGCTCGGCAACTCGGACCCTAAGAACATTCCATCCTTCCAATTTTTAAAACGAAATATTAATCTTTACCGGCAGGGCTTCAAAATGACAACCTGGTACCTTAGCTTCCAGGCTTTCCTGCTTCCAAGCCTCCCGGCATGATTGATAAATTAACTTCCTCAATCCGTTTCCAAGATTTCGCGAGGTCTCTTGGTGTCCGATACGCGTGATTCCATTATCAACGTTATCATCAGCCGCCGCATGTTGGTGGCTTTCGTGATGGGATTTTCCTGTGGACTTCCGCTTCTACTTACAGTTAGTGTGCTTCAGGCCTGGATGAAGGACGAGGGGGTTGATCTGACCATCATCGGCATGATGGCACTGGTCGGATTGCCATATACCCTAAAATTTCTGTGGGCTCCATTCATGGATCGTTTCACGTTAACGTTTTTAGGACGGCGACGCGGATGGATGCTGCTCGCTCAAATTGCCTTAACGGTTTCCATCGCCAGTCTGGGCCAGTCCGATCCGGTCCAAAATCCCTGGATGCTTGTCTTTGCCGCATTTCTGGTTACTTTTTTCAGTGCTTCTCAGGACATCGTGGTTGATGCTTATCGAAGAGAGGATCTTTCCGATGAAGAGCTGGGCCTCGGTTCATCGTTGTATATAAACGGTTACCGCTTGGGAATGTTGCTTGCTTCAGGCGGCGGCTTGATCATGGCAGATTATATGGACTTTTCGATGGTTTATTTGATCTTGGCCGGTTGTATGCTGCCGGGCATCATGACCACGCTGCTGACTCCAGAACCCGAAACCCCTGCAGGCACACCCAGAACCATGAGAGAGGCGGTAATCGATCCTCTTGTGGAATATTTCAGTCGAAAAGGCGCGCTGTGGATCCTGGCATTCATTCTGCTCTATAAAGTCGGCGACACGATGGCCAGTGCCATGACGACCCCTTTTTATCTTGACATCGGATTTTCCAAATCTGAGATTGGTGCTGTTGTTAAACTTTTTGGTTTTTGGGCCACAATTGCCGGCGGATTGGCAGGCGGGATTATGATGCTTCGGCTGGGGATTAACCGCAGTCTATGGGTTTTCGGATTTTTACAGGCCGCATCAACCGCCGGATTTGCTTTGTTGGCGAATGTCGGATACAGCATCCCTTTGCTATCTTCGGTGATCGCCTTTGAGAATCTCAGCAGTGGAATGGGCACGGCAGCCTACGCAGCATTTATGGCCAGCATTACGAATAAAAAATTTACTGCCACGCAGTATGCCCTGCTGACAAGCTTGATGGGGATTCCGCGGGTTCTTGCATCGGCACCCACCGGCTTCCTGGCAAAAAATGTCGGCTGGGAAAGTTTTTTTATCGCCTGCGCCTTGATTGCTATTCCCGGAATGCTTTTGTTATTAAAATTTGCACCGTGGAATTCCGAACCGGTAGCGGAAGCAGAGGCAATTTAGAATTTGCCTTCAAAACATCTTTTACTTTTTGAATTTGTTCAAAGATTAAAAAACATCAATGAATGAAGAAGCAACCGATAAACAGTTAATACAACGCGCAAAAGAATTGCAAAAGAAAAGAGAAGAACTCCTGTCGTTGCCTCCCCAAACGGCACTAGATCGGATTCTTGATGATCCCAACGCGCTAGAACTGGTGCACTCCTTTCCTGAACAGGATTTGTATTTTTTAATCCATGATATCGGTCCTGAAGATTCGTTGCCGTTGTTGTCTTTGGCATCCAACACGCAGTGGGAGCACATCGTCGATCTGGAAACCTGGCAAAGGGACAGAATCGACTTTAAATCCGTTACGCGTTGGATGAATCTGATGTTGGAGGCCGATCCCAAACGATTTGTTCGATGGTCGTTGGAAGAAAAATTAGAAATTATCGAACTTTACCTGTTTAAAAACATCGAGGTCCGGGTCAGGGAACACGATCAGGATCCGTCTGAATTTAGTGACGATTACTTTTCTTTAGATGGTGTCTATTATGTGAGATTCATCAAAGCGCCTATCGAAGGTCAAGCCGATAAGTTGAGTGACGAGCAACGTCGGGAATTTATAAACAAATTTTGCCAGCGCCTGGCTGATTTTGAGCATCGTATCTATCAAAATGTACTGCTTGAAGCCACCCACGTGCTTCCTGCTGAAACCGAAGAAAATAATTTTCACTGGCGCAATGTGCGATTGGCTGAAAAAGGCTTTTTGCCGTTTGATGAAGCCATCGGTATCTATCAGCCGCTAAAACCCAAGGATCTCGAAAAACAAAGTACCAAACATATGCATCGGCCTGCTGGCGATCCTACAATGCTGCCGGTTCCACAATACGCGTTTAAGATGTTAAAAGATGACAATCATTTTACACGAGCGTTGACGACCATGGAAACTGATGCGGTGTTGCAGCAAATTCAAATTGAGTTTGTCAATTTATGTAATCAGATCATCGTTGCCGACCATCAAACCATTCGTGCGAAAGAGGAGCTCAGAGACATCGTCAAAAAAGCCTGCGGGTATATCAGCATCGGGTTGGAGCGATTGTCGCAAGAAAAAAAGAAGGTAGATCCGCAGCAGGCCGCCGAACTGATTGCCAAGTATCCGCTTCAACAGATATTCAAAGTCGGGTTTGGGGGTGCCTTAGAGTTGAAATGGCGGGCTGAAAAATGGCTTTCCCAGTGCTGGTTCGCCCAGGCCGGTTTACGGCTGACCTTCTGGGGCGAGCAGTGGCTGGGAGTTTTAGGGGGACTTATGATAAAGAAGCCCTTATTTTTTGATAACTATAAAACCGGTGTGCTTTACAGAGAATTTGTCTCCATGGATGAGATCGCGGAAACTGAAAGTGTCTTCAATCAGATCAAAGCTGTTGACGAGCTGCTTTCGCTGATGACGATAGATCTTGATATGCCGTCTTCTTATGGATTTTTAACCTATAAAAATCTTATGCTAACGCTCTGGGCCAGGCAGCATCTGCGTCTTTCGATAAAAAAGCTGAAGCCTCTCAGACTGAAGCAATTTAAACCGTTTTATGAAAACCTGTTACCGGGGGATCCGGATCCTGAGACTCAACAACCCCGCAAAGTTCCCGTGGCTATGAAAGAATCTTTTTTATCCTGGCTGTCCGATGACACCGGGCTCAAAGACTATGAGATCACCGACAGACTCGGCAATACCCTGGAAGATCTTTTTAATGAAATTGAGATGGAATTCGGTCGAGTCGCAACAAAGGATCTTGATCCACGTTATGTTCATCTATTTTTATTAACCCGAGAAAAGAAGTAAAACATTATTTAAGAAAAGAAAATTTCTCTGACAGGCGATTGTGACCATGGCCCTTTTTCCCATGATCATTGTTTGGGTAAACTGGTGGCTTAGCTTTATCGGAAGTGACGAAATTAATCTTTTCTCAAGCCGTTTTTGATTCAATGTGATTGAGACCTAAGCTTTTCCACGGCATTACAGATCACCTGAATCGCCGTGTCGATTTGCGCTTCGGTAGTCATTTTGCCCGTTGTGAGTCTTAGGGTCCCCTTCGCCCAATCAAGTGGAACTCCCATTGCTTCCAGTACGTGCGAAACTTCTATGGTATCCGAATGGCAGGCGGCACCGGCCGAGGCCGCGACTTGCAGGCCGATTTGCTCCAGGATCCGATTGGCCTCCAGCTCATAAAAAGAAAGGCTCAGTGTGTTGGGCAAGCGCCTTTGGCGATGACCGTTTGATTTTACGCTTTTACATCCTTTTTTGATTCCCTCGTAAAGCCGGTCGCGCAGTGCTTGCATGTGGTTTTTGTTGCGTTCCAGGTCGCGTTTGGCAATCTCGCAGGCTTTACCCAATCCCACAATTTCCAGTACATTTTCGGTTCCGGCCCGCTTTCCCATTTCTTGACCGGCACCGTGCATTAAGATTTTGGGTGCAACGCCCTTGCGTATAAAAAGCGCTCCCACGCCTTTGGGTGCGTAAACTTTGTGACCGGCTATCGACAACAGATCCACACCGAGTTTGTCGACTTGCACGGATATTTTGCCGATAGACTGGGCCGCATCAGTATGCAGCAGAATATCACGCGCTTTGGCCAATTCCGCAATCTCACCAATCGGTTGAATCGTACCGACTTCATTGTTGGCGTGCATGATGGAGATCAAAATTGTATTCGATCTGACAGCTGAAGCCACATCGGACACACCGATCAGACCATCCTTGTCAACCGGCAGGCAGGTTACTTCAAATCCGTTTTTCTCCAAATGCGCGCAGACTTCGAGAACCGCCGGATGTTCAATTTGAGAGGTGATGATGTGATTGCCTTTATTGCGATGGCCATGCGCAATACCTTTAATCGCATGATTGTTGGACTCGGTGCCACCGCTGGTAAAATAAATTTCATCTTCCCGGCAATTGAGCAGAGCGGCAACCTGATTACGGGCTTCAATAACCGCTTTTTTCGGTTTTATACCGTACCAATGCGAACTGGAAGGATTACCGAATTCTTCTTCCAAAAACGGCCGCATGGCCGCAATCACTTCCGGATCATGAGGGGTTGTGGCGTTGTAATCAAGGTATATGGGTTTGGGTGAATGGGGTCGCATCTTAATTATTAATTATTTGCTTTCGAATATGTTTTACCCGCCCCTTTAATCTGCGGTTTTCTGCGATCTTGCCGGCCATGTGATTGTATCGAACCGTGATGCCGGCGCCGGATATGTTGCCAAAGTATTTTCCCAAATCAACCCCGCTGACACCGGTTAACTCCCGCGCAAGATAAATGGCGACATCACGCGCTGTGTTTTGCTTACGGCCTTTTTGCAAAACATGATCTTCATCGCAGCCAAATGCCTGACATACTGTCGCCACTATTGCCGCAGGGGTTAATTTGGGCTTTAATGCTTTTAATTGTGGAACTTCTTTTTGCGCTGAGCGTTTTGACAAAAAATTATCTTTAACCCAATTGACAAATTCAACCCCACCAAGTATGAAGCCGCCCGTCAAATCCCGGCCGGGATTCTCAAGGCTGGCAACATCAACTTTCTCCACAAAATCCCGATAGTTTTTAGCTGCCGCTTTTCGATTGTTGCCAAACAAACCAAGCAGCCAATCGCTGTCA
>Ga0209536_100013825_pt1 | contig 11619 bp, 7 predicted proteins | sample DeeMarSeWOR28_12_FD_187461 | JGI IMG/M metagenome (GOLD analysis project Ga0209536, IMG submission 187461) | Marine sediment microbial communities from White Oak River estuary, North Carolina - WOR-2-8_12 (SPAdes) (version 2) | ecosystem: Environmental > Aquatic > Marine > Intertidal zone >... | reverse complement strand
GGTTATGTTTTCCTAAAATGAAAAATAAAATAGCGCTGAAAAATATAAATTTTGTTTTCACTTGCGATTACCCGAAAATCTATTCTTGGTTGAATCCGTCTTCTAATAAATTTTATCGGGAAAATAGAAAAGAAACTTTAATTGTCAGTTAAGCTTAAGTTTTAATGTGTTAAGCCGATATATGGATATACATTCTTGAGGGATGCCTCACTGAAATCAAATGCTATGCCAAAAGGTATTTAAATTTATTATCCGTATAAAACATGAAATAACAGGTGGAAAAGGTGAAAACACAAATCGAATCGTTTCTTAATGATCTGAAATCGAATAAAAAATTATCCTCATTTGATGAAGCATCCACTAAACAGGCGGTGGTTTTGAGATTACTGTCTTTTCTGGGATGGGACATCTTTAATGTCGAAGAGGTTTATCCGGATTATTCATCTAACTCTCATAGCGTTTCCTATGCGTTGTGCGTCAAAACCACCAAGAAGTTGTTTATCGAAGTAAAAAGGGTCCATGAAAAATTAGATAACCATCAAAAACAGTTAGTTACCTTTGCTGCCCGGGAAGGCGTGCAACTTTCAGTTCTGACAAACGGGATTGTCTGGTGGTTTTATTTAATTTCAGCTAAGGGCGACTGGCAACAAAAATGGTTTTATTCGGTCGATTTGTTAAAGCAAAAACCCGATGCCATTATACCCCACCTGATAGATTTGCTTAGCAAAAATAAAGTAGCAGGCGGCCAATCACTAAGAGCGGCAAAATCGTTATATGAAGATAAAAAGCAAAAAATGGCTGTCGATTTTGTTCCGCAAGCCTGGAACCAAATTCTTTCACAACCCAATAAGATATTTGTCGAATTATTAAGTGACTCCACGGAAAAGATCTGCGGCTACAAAGTTGAATCCAGTCTCGTCGAAAAATTCTTGAAAAAGCATCTGGACAAATGGTTAATGAAGGAAATAGCCGGATTAAGTGCCGCACCGCCTGCTAAAATAAAAGAAGCACATCTCATACTCAAAGATGAAGTTGAGAGTAAACCGGCCCCGCAAACTTCTATCAGATCCCAATCCTCAGGGACTTCTCAAAAACCGACAACCAAACAGCCCGAAAGTTATGAGGGCAAAACGATAAAATCATTTACATTTAATGGTCGTACCTATCAGGTTCATCACTGGGATGAATTGCTCACAAATCTCTGTGATTACCTGGCCGCTGCCCACAAAAAAGATTTTGATAAGGTACTTTGGATATCCGGTGAAAGCAATACGTATTTTTCTCGAAATCAGGATCAGTTGCGAATTCCGGAAAAAGTTAAGACAACGGATATCTTCGTAGAAACCAAATTAAGTCCTGATAGAATTGTAAAAACAGCAAAAGTACTTTTATCGGAATTTGGTTATTCTCAGGAAACGTTAAAACTAGTCACCGAATAGAATCGATGTACAACCGTGTATGCTCCGCTTTTGAGCCACCCCGCGCATTGCCCTGTTGAACACATTAATTTATTAACATTCAATTGAGTATTCGTGCTCAATTGAATTACGGCAGGATAACGGCGTGTGATTTTTTGCCGTCGATTTTGATGGTCAGCGGCTTTTTGAGTTTGACGTGTTTTAAGTGAGCGGATTCTTTGGCAGCAGGCAGCGATTGCAGCCAATTCCAGTTAACAAACCCTTCTCCATTCTCGGAAGTTGTAAAATAGCCGATTCCCAACGAGGTAATGTTGTGAAAGAAATGTGATCCCTGTGACGGATCGGCTTTTAAATTTTCTGTGGTGGTTTCCACAATTGCCCCTACGCCGGATATGTCACTCCATTTCACGGGGATACCCAGCCAGCGATCTGCCGACCCCCAGCGCCCGGGTCCGATCAGTAAATATTTGCGGTTTTCTCGGAGCAGTTTGGCATTCATTTTGCCGACTTCAGCTGCGATGTCAATGGTATGCGCGGGATCAAAAGTGTCGGGGTTTACATAAATAATATCTTTGATTTGATTGAACTGACCGTTTCCCAAAGCCATCGTCGAATAACAGAACGCCCGACGAATTTCTTCCTCACGGATTTCGACCTCTAAATGATATTGACGAATGGCCATCGGCCTTATCTGCAGTAAGTCAAATTCAGGCTTTTGATTGTCACCCAAGGACAGATTGACGGCAAATTCCATCTCAACCGGACAGCCCATGCCTTTGCGTGCGATGAAAAGTAATTCCGAAAGGATCTGCGCCAGGGGAAAGGAATCGTATTTTAATATGTTGGCAAAGGTTAAAACCGGGTAGCCCTGGACCTGCGCACCGTCTCTGATTCGATGATCCTGGGGCAGGTAGGTGCTGCATAGATATTTGATCGGTGCATCAGTGGAAACAGCATCAATTTCGAGTTTTGCCAAGGTTGCATCGTCTTTGGCGGCGAGATCCTGGGGCACACCATCCAATTTTAAGGCATAGAAAAGCCTCTGAGAGTTGCTTAAGGTATCATCCACGCTGGAAAACTGAGGCAAAAACTGGGGGTATTTCGGTGAAAAGCGCAGCGCGGTGCCGCCTTCTACCACTGTTTTCCCGAGTCCCAGTGCGATGTGGGCGATACCCTCTTGCGGCTTCAAATGGGATATCGGATAAAAATTGTAGGATTGGGCCACCCCCGATATGGCCGGATAGTAGTGCCTGCCGTACGCTTTTCCGGTCATGCGCTGAATAACCACAGCCATTTTTTCATCTTCCATCCGATGAGACGTGCTTTTGGCAAATGCTCGTGGGGCCTCAAGATACGTTGATGCGTACACCAGTTTGATTGCCAACATCAGCTGCTCAAGCCTTGGGTTGAAGTCCGAGTGGTTGTTGGGAATCATGTAGGTTTTGTAAATTCCGGCAAAGGGTTGAAACTGGGCGTCTTCCAAAAGACTTGAGGAGCGCACCGCCAAAGGATATCGGGTATGCCTAAGATACAATTCAAGATTATGCTTAAGCCAATCCGGAATATGGGCGGCCAGGCATAATTCGGTCACTTTTTTATCGTTGAACTCCCCGGTTGAAAGATCTTTGAGGTTGTTTTCGCTGATAAACGCATCAAATCCATCTGTGGAGATCACCAATGTTTTTGGCACTGCTATTTCGATATCTTCAAACTGTTTTAAACGTTCCGGATTTTCTTTGAGTTGAGTGGACATAAACGCCAAGCCCCGGGCTTTGCCGCCAAGGGAGCCTTTGCCGACCTTCACAAATTCGGCATCCGGATCAAAATTGCCAGGATCAAATTCCGTGATAAGTCCCTTTTGACGACCCACGCGGCGCTCATTGATACAGTCGATCAGATATTTCTTGATTTGACGGGTATCGGTAAAATCGGTGACTTTCACCGGTTTGAGTTTGGAGGCCAGCATGATCTCGGAGCGGGCCATGAGCCAGCTGGAGAAATGATTGCGTTGGGCGTGGTAATAGACAGACTCGTCCGGAATTGAAAAAAGAATCTCCTCCATTTCGCGCAAATTGGATGCCTTGGCAATTTCAGTACCGTCGGGCAGCCGAAAGATGAAATCTCCAAAACCCAGATATTGCATAAAAAATTTGCGGATCTCTGAATGAAGGGCGGGTGAGTTTTTGTTTAAAAAAACGGCGGGAATCTTTGCGGCCTTTTGACGGTTGTTTTCCTCGGAACTTAGGATCAGCAGCGGTAAATCCGGATTTTCGTATCTGATCCGAGACAGTAGGGTAAAGCCTGCCGTATCATCCATTTTGCCGTTTCTCGGAAAGCGCACATCGGAAAATATGCTCAGTAAATACGGCCTGTATTTTTGGTAAAGATCGATGGCTTCTTCAAAATTTTCTGCGACAAGAATCTTGGGCCGGGCACGCATTCTTAAAATGCGATGTTCATCATTTACGGATTCTTCCATGACGGCTTGCGTTTGCGTGACGATCTCTTTGTAAAGCAATGGCAGCAATGATGAATAGTAGATAGGCGAATCTTCGACAATGATAATGACTCTTACTTTTGCGCGCTGGGTGTCATAGGCGACATTCATGCGATCTTCGCGATTTTTAATCAAGGCCAACAGAAGATCCGAATTGCCGTACCAAACATATATGCGGTCAATGGTTTTGCGATCGGAATATTTGAGATCCAACATGTGACGACTGGTACTATGCACAAGTAAAAATACAGGTAAGTTCGGATATGTTTCTTTAATTTTTCGGCCGAGAACATAGGCATCGGTTTCATCAACCCGGGGCATGGTAATGACCAAATCGAATTTTTTGCGGCTCAAGGCTTCAAGCGCTTCACGGGCCGAGGAGACCCAGGTCAGCATGGGCGGCCGCGAAAGATTTAACCCTCGATATTCATGGATAATTCTTTCCGCCAAACGCCCCTCTTCTTCCATAATAAAGGCTTCATAGGGACTGGATACCAGAAGGATATCCGTCACTTTAGCGGCCATCAGCTCGTGGAAGACTTTGAAGGAAAGATCAAAATCATCTATGGTTTCATATTCGTGATCGGATCGCATATCGTTACCAAACGGATTCTGAAAAGTCGTTCATGGTTGATCAATCTAAAATATATGATTTCATGGTCTAGAATGCAAGCATTCACTGGTATCGCGTATTGACAATGCATAAGCGGTTAGGATAGATTTGGTGTAAATGAAAATAGCGATTGCACAGATTAATCCGATTATCGGTGACTTTGATTACAATGCGAGCAAAATTAAGCAGTTCGCCGAACAGGCGATTGCGCAGTCATGTGATCTGGTTGTCTTTTCGGAGCTCGTTGTCCCGGGGTATCCCCCCCGAGATCTACTTGAAAAGGGTGATTTTGTGGATGCCAATCTTGCATGTTTGGACAAGCTGGTCGATTCCATTCACGGTATTGGTGTGATCTGCGGATATGTGGCCAAAAATCCTGCAGAGGATGGAATACCGCTTTTTAACTCGGCCGCGCTGTTTGAAGATGGCAAGCTTCTATACCAGGTCAACAAAAGACTGCTGCCAACCTATGATGTCTTTGATGAAAGTCGATATTTCGAACCCGGCCGGCAATGTTCTGCCTATTCATATAAAAATCATAAAATCGGATTGACCATTTGTGAGGATGTCTGGACCGACAGGGAGTTATTCAAAAGAATACGCTACCACATGGACCCCGTCGAGTTGTTGGTAAACGACGGCGCTGATATCCTGATTAACACGTCCGCCTCTCCTTTTCACGTCGGTAAAATCGCTTTTCGATGGAATATGCATGCGGCTGTCGCCAAAAAATTTCAGATACCCTTTATTTTTACCAACCAGGTCGGCGGCAATGACAGTGTTTTGTTTGATGGGAACAGTGCCGCATACGATGCCCATGGCAACATAGTCGCTCAAGCCCGTGACTTTGAGGAAGATTTAATCGTATATGATTTGAAAAACGCAACGGGGAACATGCGTCCGACGGCTGAGTCAGATACCGAATCCATCCTGAAGGCGCTGGTTATGGGCACGCGGGATTACGTCACCAAGTGCGGGTTTTCGAAAGTGGTGGTGGGCTTAAGCGGCGGAATCGACTCGGCGGTTACCGTCTGTATTGCGGTTCGGGCCTTAGGCAAGCAAAATGTGTCGACGGTCTTTATGCCGTCCAAATACACATCACAAGATAATTTCGAAGATTCCCGAATGCTTGCCGAAACCCTTGACCTTGATTATGAGATTATTCCGATCGACGGAATGTTTCATGAATTTTTATCCTATCTGTCTCCCGACTTTAAAGCGGATGAACCCGGAATTACCGAACAAAACATTCAAGCGCGCATTCGAGGAACCATCCTGATGGGCATTTCGAATCGGGAGGACCGCTTGGTTCTGTCCACCGGAAATAAATCGGAACTTGCCGTCGGTTATTGCACCCTTTACGGGGATATGAATGGGGGGTTGGCGGTCATTTCGGATGTTCCCAAGACCGTGGTTTACGACATCGCTCGTCTCTTAAACGCCGAAAAAGAAACGATCCCGGCCAGGATACTTCAGAAAGCGCCCTCGGCTGAACTCAAACCGGGCCAGGAAGATCAGGACGATCTTCCGGCCTACGACGTTCTGGATTCGATCCTCAAGGGTTATATCGAAGATTTAAAAGGTGTTGATGAGCTGGTGGCCATGGGATTTGAACGTAAACTTGTCGAAGATGTTATCTCACGCATTCATCGCAATGAGCACAAACGGCATCAAGCAGCCCCCGGGCTGAAGGTCACATCAAAGGCATTCGGATACGGAAGAAGGTACCCATTGGCACAACGATATGTGCCGAATTCTTTTGCTGCCCGAAAAAAAAAATCAAATAAGTCTGCCTTGTAAATGATCCTCGAGGAACTTTCCCTGCCATGAATCTCTTTTCTCCAGGGTTTGCCGAATCTTTGCGAGGGTTTCGGATTTTTTAAGTGCCCATTGGGGGGCAACCAGTTCATTCGGATGGGGATCGCCGGTAAGCCGTTGGATGACCGTATCAGGGGGAATCCGTTCAAGAAAATCACAAACCAGGTCGATGTACGCCTGTTGCTTGAGACAGCTGTATTTTCCTTGCCGGTAAAGCTTTTCGAGCCGGGTTCCTTTCACTACATAGAGCAGATGAAGCTTGACACCGTCTATCTTCAAATCGGCAAGTATCTTTGCCGTATGAAGCATATCCGCTTTGCTTTCGTTGGGCAGTCCGAGAATAACGTGGGCACATATGTTGATGCCCCGGCTCTGTGTGGCATAGACCGCCTCCTTAAAACAGCGGACATCATGACCGCGGTTAATGAAGACAAGGGTCTCATCCTTGGCCGACTGCAGGCCGTATTCAATCCAGACCAGGCAATGGCGGGCATATCCTTGGAGCAGGTTTAAAATTTCGTCATTGACACAATCGGGTCGCGTTCCAATGGAGATTCCTACGACGTCATCCACGGCCAGGGCCTGCTCGTATAAGCCTTTGAGCGTGTTTACGGAAGCATAGGTATTGGAAAACGATTGGAAATAGGCGATGAATTTTTTGGCCTTGTAACGTTTGGAGAGTGTTTCTTTACCTTGGGTAAGCTGCTCGGTGATTGAAAGTCCCCTGGCATAAGCGCCGGTACCGGACCCACGGGTGTTGCAGTAGATGCAGCCCCCGGTTGAAATGGTACCGTCCCTGTTGGGGCACGTAAGTCCGGCATCGATGGTTATTTTCTGAACCCGGCAGCCAAAGATGCGTCGAAGATAGGAATTTAGATCGTTATATCGTTTGTGCATGAGATGTTGCCATTGGAAACTAATTCGTGCTATTTTTTAGATCATTTAATTTTCGGATGGGCACGAATTATAATAACATAGCCAATGACCACTGACAACTGACCGTTAACCACGGACAGTGCGCTATGACCTATTACTCAAAAAATTACGATGTCATTGTTGTCGGGGCCGGCCATGCCGGATGTGAAGCTGCGCTTGCGGCTGCCAGAATGGGATGCCGGGTTTTGCTGATGGCCATCGATCTCGACAAGGTGGCCGCCATGCCTTGCAGTCCCTCTGTCGGCGGGATGGCCAAGGGACAGCTGGTAAAAGAGATAGACGCCCTGGGCGGTGAGATGGCCAAAATTACGGATAAAACGGCCATACAATATCGAACGCTGAACACCAAAAAAGGGCCGGCCGTCCATTCATCCCGCACCCAGAACGATAAGATGCGATATCATATCGCCATGAAGGCGGTTATTGAAGCCGAGGCGAACATCGAGCTCAAACAAGCCATGGTTGAGCGCCTGGTTGTCGAGGGAAATCGGGTTTGCGGGGTTGAGGACTACACCGGATTTGGGTTTCCGGCCCAGGTCGTTATTTTGGCGACCGGTACGTTTTTAAGCGGTCTGGTACATATCGGATTTAATTCCATCAGGGCCGGAAGAGCCGGTGAATTTGCTTCCTACGGTCTGGCGCAAAACCTTCAGGAGCTGGGTTTCCAATTGGGCCGCATGAAAACCGGTACACCGCCGCGGCTCAGACGATCGAGTATTGATTTTTCAAAATTTAGCGAACAACACGCTGATGAAAATCCAACACCGTTTTCCTTTTTTACAGAAAAAATTAACATGCCTCAAGTCCCAAGCTTCATCGGATATACGAATCAACGGGCCCATGACATCGTGCGAAACAACCTCGAACGCTCGCCACTGTACGGCGGTATTATCAAGGGAATCTCGGCCCGCTATTGTCCGTCATTTGAAGATAAGATCGTCAAATTCCCCGATAAGGACAGGCACCAGATCATTCTCGAGCCCGAAGGTATCGATACCCAGGAGATTTATGCCAGCGGACTCGGCAATAGCCTTCCTTTGGAGATTCAAATTAAACTGGTACGATCGATAGAGGGCCTTGAATATGCTGAAATTATGCGACCGGCCTATGCGATCGAATACGATTATGTCGACCCCATTCAGCTTAAACCCACTTTGGAAACCCAATCCATCGCCGGGCTGTTTTTGGCCGGACAGATCAACGGCACTTCCGGATATGAGGAGGCCGCCGCTCAGGGCCTGTGGGCCGGTATTAATGCTGCGTGCCGAGTTCAGCAGCGATCAGCCTTTATTCTGGATAGATCTCAGGCTTACATGGGAGTGATGGTCGATGATCTGGTTACCCGAGGAACGCGCGAACCCTACCGAATGTTCACATCCAGGGCAGAATATCGACTGATGTTAAGAGAAGACAATGCAAGTTTGCGGTTGATGGAAATCGGCCATGCGCTTGGATTAATCGACGATGACACGGTAAAGGACATCAAAGCCCGTAAAGCACAAATCGCTCAAGAAATAAAACGCATCAAAGGCACGGTCGTCAAACCCACTCAAGCCGTGAATGATTATTTAGAACACCGTGGCACGAAATCCATTGAACATGGCATCCATCTGGATCAGCTTCTGAAACGAGCGGAGCTGGATTATGAAATGGTGAAAGCCCTGGCCGAAAGCCCCGATACGATCAGCAATGCGGTTGCCCGCCAAGTGGAGATCGAGATCAAATACGAGGGCTATATTGAAAAGCAGCAGCGCGAAATAGAAAAGTTTAATAATTTGGAGCGCGTTAAGATACCGCATGATTTTGATTTTTCCCGTATTCATGGTCTTTCAAATGAGCTGAAAGAAAAACTTTCCACCATCCGGCCCACCTCGCTTGGGCAAGCCTCGCGCATTGACGGCATTACGCCGGCAGCCATTTCCGTGTTGCTGGTTTCTCTGAAAGCAGCAGAGAAGTCACCAGAAAATAAAAAAGATTGAGGAATTGAGAATTGAGGTATTTAGGAATTAACATTTCGGGAAATAATTTTTCTTGTCCATTATCACGCTTGGAAGCATCACTATCATTATAAAAGTTTTTAAAAGATTTGAACAATCGCCTGTCAAACCTAAATCATTGATTTCACAAATCTTAATATGCTTGACAGCCTATGCGTTTCAACTTATTCTAGATGAATATATAACTCTTTCGTAAGTGTTCACAGGTTCAGAGTTCACCGTTCAGGGTTATCTTAACCGTGAACCCCTGAACGGTTAAACTCTTTCAGGAAAATCAAAATGCTTTATTGTGTGGAGCACGATGTCCATGGCTGAGGATTACTATAAAATTTTAGGCGTCAACAAAAGCGCAACCGAAGAAGAAATCAAAAAAGCCTATCGTAAGCTTGCTATGAAATATCACCCCGATCATACCAAAGGGGATAAGAGCTCCGAAGAGAAATTTAAAAAAATAAGTGAAGCCTATGCGGTTTTAAGCGATAAGGAAAAACGCAAAGAGTATGATATGTACGGCGCAGAAGGCTTTCAGCAGCGCTTTAGCCAGGAAGATATTTTTCGAGGTTTTAATATCAACGATATTTTCAGAGAATTCGGTTTCGGCGGCAGTAATTTTTTCGGCGGAAGGGGCGGACGAACGCGATTTTCGTTCGACTCCGGCTCACCCTTTGGATTTGGTGCCGAGCAGCAGCAGGCTCAGGTTAGAGGCTCGGATTTGACCTATGAGCTTGCGTTGACATTAAGGGAGGTGGGATCCGGAACCTCCAAGTCGGTAACCCTTCAACATCAGGGACGAACGGAGAAAATTACGGTTAAAATTCCCAAAGGTATGATTACGGGAAAAAAGCTTCGTTTGGCCGGCAAGGGGAATCCGAGCCCCTATGGCGGCCCTGCCGGAGATCTTTTTATTCAAGCAAAGGTGCTTGATGATCCGGATTTTGATGTGAAGGGATATGATCTTTACTTAAATCGCGAGGTAAAAATCAGCGAGGCGTTACTCGGTACGACCATATCCGTGCCTACCCTCGACAATAAAACGCTAAGCTTGAAAATTCCTCCCGGCACAAAGCCGGGAACCAAGATGCGAATGTCAGGACGCGGTCTTCCGGTAATGAAAGACAAGAAAAACGGAGATCTTTATGTCAAAATCCAATTAAAGATGCCCAAAAACCTGACTCATGAACAAAAGAATTTAATAAAAAGACTGGCCGAGGAGGGCTTGTAAGGAATCAAAATTATTGACAAGAACGCTCTTTCAGGGTAACTTTAGTATAATAACTTATTAAGTTTATTCAATTTGCTTCCGGTTTGAAGCGGTTTTTTAATTTTTTGATCATGCCAGATCTTTTTCCGGTCCTGAAAAGAGATGAGATCGATAAACTTGTCTTTGAAGTTGCACAAAAAATTTCCTCTGACTACCAAGATCGTGAACTCATTCTCATCGCTGTTTTGAAAGGCGCGTTTATCTTTCTTTCCGATCTTGCGCGGAGACTTACTATCCCGGCTGAGATTGATTTCTTGCGCGTTGCCAGCTATGGGGCCGATTCTTCTTCATCCGGAAAGATCCAACTCATTAAAGAAATAGAGCTAAATATCAGAGACAAAGATGTATTGGTTATCGAAGACATTATTGATACCGGTCTTAGCATCCGCTTCATTCTGGATTATCTAAAATCGTTTAAATTGAATCTTTAAACCAATGGGGTAAGACATGATTATTACTTGCCAAGAATGCGAATCGAGTTTCAACATCGGCGACGGTCTTGTAAAAGAAGCCGGTTCCAAAGTAAAATGTTCAAAATGTGGGAATGTATTTGTCGTTTATCCTGACGCTCTCGCCGATGAACCTGAATCGGAGGCTGCAATTTCCGGGTTGGGACAAGCGGACGAAACCTTTCAGAGTACTGAAGAGGCTGATACAGATAAACAAGATCTCGGTTTGCCCGACCTGGACACCATGTTTGATGAAGAGTTGGATTCGGCGCTCGATGCGCTGGCCGAAGATACTTCCGATGGGCTTGAAATGGATATTGATCTTACCGATGGTGATGCAGATACCGACGTGTCCGGCGCGGAATTTGAGGAGACGCAAGAGTCTGATCTCTCGGGTTTGGACACGTTGCTTGAAATGGATGAAGCCCCGGAGCTTGCAGAAGAGACCGAAATGACAGCTGAGGAGCTTGATCTGGACTTCGATCTAGACAATGAATTTACCGACACGGCAGATCTCGAGCAAACCGATGAGCTGGATTTATCTGATCTGGAGGATCTGATCGATTCGGACGCGATACCGGGAAGCGCAGAGACGATTGAAGCAGCAGAAAAGGAGCCGGACCTGGTGCT
>Ga0209536_100013824_pt1 | contig 11620 bp, 9 predicted proteins | sample DeeMarSeWOR28_12_FD_187461 | JGI IMG/M metagenome (GOLD analysis project Ga0209536, IMG submission 187461) | Marine sediment microbial communities from White Oak River estuary, North Carolina - WOR-2-8_12 (SPAdes) (version 2) | ecosystem: Environmental > Aquatic > Marine > Intertidal zone >... | reverse complement strand
GTCATATGTGCTGGTTCCGCGGCCGATTTCATCCATGATAATCAAGCTGTGTTCGCCGGCATTGTTCAGGATATTGGCCGTTTCCTGCATTTCGACCATGAATGTACTCTGTCCCTGCGAGAGGTTATCCAGAGCGCCGACACGGGTAAATATCCGATCGACGACACTGATGGACGCTTTTTGAGCGGGTATAAAAGATCCCATTTGCGCCATAATAACCAACAATGCCACCTGACGCAAAACCGTGGATTTTCCGGCCATGTTCGGGCCGGTTATGATCAGAATCTGGTTGGTTTCGTTATCCATCGAAACTGTGTTGGGCACAAACCGCTCTCCGGTGATCATTTTTTCCACAACCGGATGTCGCCCGTCTTCAATATGAATATGACCGTCGAGCGTCATTTCCGGTCGACAATAATCATTTTGATCGGCAACTTCGGCCAGGTTAAGCAGACAATCCAAACGTGCTAAAAATCGGGCCGCACTTTGAAGATTTTTATAATTTTTGACAATTTTCTGTCTGATTTCATTGAATATTTCAAGTTCAAGCGCCGCCCGCTGATCTTCAGCATTTAAAACCTTCGTCTCAAACGTTTTCAATTCATCGGTGATATAACGTTCAGCATTGACCAGGGTTTGCCTGCGCACATAATTGACGGGCACATCGGAAGCACGGCTCTTGGGCACTTCGATATAATATCCAAAGACTTTGTTATACCGCACCTTTAATGTGGTGATTCCGGTCGTCTCCCGTTCCTGGATTTCCAGATTGGCCAACCAGCCCTTGCCATCCTGGCTGATTTTTACCAGCTCATCTAAAGCATTATGGTAGCCCTTTTTTACCATTCCGCCTTCATTGATCGTGGGCGGCGCATCTTCCCGGATGGCATTTTCGATTACTTCCGCCAGTTCATAAAGCGGGTTCAGGTTATCATCCCATTGAAAAAGCGCGGATTTCAGGGTTGATACCATTTTTTGGATTTGCGGCAATGCCAAAAGGGACCGTTTCAGCGCAATCAAATCCCGCGCATTGGCATGACCCATAACAATTTTACTGCCGACCCGTTCGATATCAAATACGGATTTCAAGTATTCGCGAATGCTCTGCCGGGATTCGATGTTGCTTTTGGTTTCTGCAACCGCCTCGAGACGCTGCTGGATGTCTTCGATCTTAATCAGCGGGTACCGTAACCATGTTTTCAACAAACGAGCGCCCATGGCTGTTTTCGTGTGGTCGATAATACCGATCAACGTTCCGCGCCGCGTACCGGAGCGAATGTTTTTTTCAAGCTCTAAATTACGGCAGCTTAAATCGTCCACCATAAGATATTGGTCTAAAGCATAAGTTTCCAGACGAGTGAAGAGCTCAATTTTCTGCTTTTGGGTATCCCGGACATAAAAAACAAGTGCTCCGGCAGCCCGCACACCGGCCGGCAGCCCTTCACACCCGAAACCTTCCAGCGAAATGGTTTTAAATTGTTCGGTCAGCCGTCGGTAGCACCGTTGATGCTCAAAAACGCTGTCTGCCAGATAGGTAACGGAACGCTCAAGCAGGGCTTCCCGTATCGTACTCATGGCAGGATCGGTATTGGCTGATTCCGGCATAAGCACCTCCCGGGGAGATATGCGCAGAGATTCATCTATCATGGCCGCCAGATCACCGGATTCGGCCAATCGGAAGACGCCGGTCGATATATCCAGGTAGGACAACCCAAATACCTCGCCATGACGGGCAACTGCCAGAACAAAATTGTTGGAACGTTTATCAAGAAAGGCCTCATCAAGGATCATGCCGGGCGTAATGACCCGTACGACATCCCGTTTAACCAATCCTTTGGCGGTTGCCGGATCTTCAATCTGGTCACAAACCGCAACTTTGTAACCGTGATCGATCATCCGGGCAATGTAACCGGAAACTGCCCGATGGGGAACGCCGCACATCGGAACCGGGGATTCGTCTTTTTTATTGCGGGAAGTCAGCGTGATTTCCAATACCCGGGAAGCCACCTGGGCGTCTTCAAAAAACATTTCGTAGAAATCCCCCATCCGATAGAAGAGGATCGTATCCGGATACTCCTCTTTGATGGAGAGATACTGTTTTATCATGGGGGTTAATTTGGGTGGGCTCATCAATCAATCAATCAATCAGAACAACACAGCTTTTTTAGCATTAATATCACAGGGTCGTATCGGCTTCAAGGTGGGGGTGAAGAATTCATCAAGTGTTTGGTGTTTCGTGTTGGGTATTTGGTATGAAATATATGATTCGATATCTGCATGTCATAATACTAAAAACTAAACACCAAACACAAAACACCCACTTGATAGCCAGCTGTCAATACATTTTAGAATATTATTTAATTTAAGTTATTTAAATCTATTTTATTAAAATATGGCTTTAAGTTATTATAAGTGGCTTTAATATGTTCCGGGATCACTCTTACCTCGCCGAAAACGGTTAATGCATTGGTATCACCAAACCAACGCGGCACAATATGAAAGTGCAGATGTTCCTCGACACCGGCCCCTGCTACCTTACCCAGGTTGAGGCCCACATTGAAGCCGTCGGGCATCATGACCGTTTTTAAAATGCCCACCGATTGTTCAACCGTTGCCAGCAAATCTCCCATTTCTGACCGATCGAGTTGATCGAGGGTTGCGATATGGCGTCTGGGAGCAACCAGGAGGTGACCGTTGATGTAAGGAAATTTGTTCATCGCGACCATGGTCACTTTACCTTTAAAAAGCGTCAGTTCATCCTGATCTTCCAATGCTGCACAGAATATGCAACGGTCTTCTTTGTCGTTAAGAATGTACTCCATACGCCAGGGAGCCCACATGGTTTTCATCGCAGAGACCTCAATTTGTTTGTCATATCGCGGTATTATATATACTTTTAATCTACGGTTTTTAGGCTCAAAACTCAAGTGATTTTTTGGGCTTTTTACTCACCCAGAGCTCAAAGAGAACACAGAGAAAGGCAATTAAATTCATTACATCATATCCATACCTAAAGGCAGCGCATGTCGAATCGAATGTCGGGTATTGAGGAACACATCATATTCGACAGGAATCGATAATCAAACTCCCGCTAGCCGTTGGCCAGCAGCGAGAAGCCAGAAACTAATGGCCAGTCACCAGGCTACATCCGCAAAATAACAGGGCGCATCGAATCCGGGCATTGACTCAGGAAATATTCATCTGTCATCCCGGCGATAAAATCACGGACGATCTCGGCACTGCTGTGGGTTTCAGCGTATGCCGCAGACATGCCGTTGAGAAATCGGCTAAAAATTACCGAGGCGGTATCTTTCTTTCGAATAGCGGAAAGATATTCCTCAAAAAGAAAACCAAAGAGTTTATTTAGATTTGAAGAATGCGTTTTTATTTCGGGGTTTAAGTAGATTCGTTCCAGGTTGAACCTTTTTAAGCGTTTTAAGGCATCAGATACATCCGAACTAAACGTCACGTAAGGTTTTTGAAAACTGGTCTGGATAATATCGGTCACCAGGTTAAAGACAATGGTGCCATTGGTATTTCCAAGGCATGCGACGCTGTCAGGGGGCAGTTCGGAGCGCTCGATTAGATTGAGTCGGATGGCATCTTCAATGTCACGACCGATATATGCGATCGTGTCGGCTATTCGAACCACACAGCCCTCAAGCGTCATGGGTGTCAGGGTGGACTGTGGATCTTTTTTTTTGGTTGCCAGTTCTCGATCCAATGTATCAAACGTTTTTTGCGTTAGCGGCTGAAGCATTTGATCGTGCACTTCGCCGTCATGGCACAAGATGCCGTCAAGGGTTTGCAGACACAGGTTCCAACCAATGCCTTTGCGTTCGACTTTGTCTAAAAATTGAACGCTTTGCACGTTGTGTTGAAACGATCCGATGCCGTAATTTTCACACAATTTGGAGAGGTAGCGTTCACCGTCATGACCGAAGGGGGCGTGCCCGATATCATGCCCCAGTGAAATGGCCTCGATCAAATCTTCATTCAATCCCAAATAGCGCCCAATGGTGCGCGCAATCTTTGAAACCAGTTGAACATGCAGAACCCGGTGCGTAATATGGTCATTTTTAACCAGGTAAAACACCTGGGTTTTATCGATGTAGCGCGCATAGGCGTGGGCATGTAAGATTCGATCGACATCAATTGAAAAGTCCTGTCGATAGTCGGTGTCGCGTCGTTCTTCCAGCGCCCTGCGGGTTGCACCCCGGTTCAAGGCAGCCCGCTCGGACAATTGCCTGGCTTCCTGGTCATCCAGAGCGCGGCGGGCAAGACCTATTATTTTCTCGTCATATTTCTTCATTTGCAATCATGGATTCCATTAATTGATCGTAATCAAGGCCGGCTTCCCGGAAGCCCTCTTTGCCGTATTTCATATTGGCTTCCAAAACATAAAAACGGCCGTTGTGTTCACAGATATCAATTCCGACGTCATTCCAGCGGCAGGCACGAGCGACCTGCAGCGCCAAATCCCGGGCTTTTTCAGGCACCGCTTTCAGGCTGATTCGCCCGCCGACCGCCACATTGCTGCGAAATTCATCCGACGGGGCAATGCGCCAGTAGGCATGGACGATGCGGCGGCCAATGACCACCACGCGAATATCGCGATCAATGGGCAGATACGCCTGAATATAAGCCGGGCTCGTCTGTTCCAGGTAATTGCGCAGTTCTTTTTCGTTTTGAATCAAATAAACACCCCTTCCCATGGCTGAGCCCCGCGGAATTTTTGCAATAAATGGAAACGTGAAATGATCCAGAATCGATTTTTTCTGACGATTTCCATAAAATACCCGAGTGCGTGGATGTGGCAAATTGAGCAATTCGAACAGCGCCGTCTGTTTAATTTTGTCCTGAACGCATTTATAGGTGTGGTAACTTGGAAAGGTCGCCTTACCCATAGCATCAAAGAGGTCTGCATAAAAAGCCGTCGGATAATAAATTTTATCTGCCTTACGGATGAGTTCGGCTTCCCGGGGGCTGTAATCGGAAAAATTTGGACGTACCCCCAGTGTGCGCACATTCTTACAATTTCTTAAACGCGCCTCAAGTGCGATGACTTCTTTTGACACATGATCACCTATTTTTGCGGCAGGTCCATATCCAGCACCTGACGGATTTTTTCGAAACTTCTCCGGGTATGGCTGCCGGGCCAATATATGCGGTCACATTCAGGGCATTTTTGAAAGCGGGCGTGGGTTTCGAAAATATAATCCGGCACCCGGCCCCAAACAGAGGCCTTTTCTACAATTACGATCGACGCATTGCATTGCAGACATCTTGAAAATGGCCGTGTTTGCGCTGCTTTTATATCCAGTTCACGGAAAATCTGGTTTAACTGTTGCGATAGGTGATCGGATTCAACAAAAATCAGTTTGCGGGATGCAAGCTGTTTTTGAATTCGCCGAGTCCGTGTCAGCAGAATACGGTCATTTTCCAGGGTTTCAACAAATTTTTTATCCGATAATTCGAATTCATACAGGGTATCAAAACCAAGCAGGCGCAGCCATTTGGTCAGCCTGCCAAGCGTTTTTTCTGCTGCAAAACGCGGAATCATGGAAGCAATCCCTGCCCCTTATGACCGTTTTCCGGTCAGTTCCTGGTATGCCTGTTGAATTTCTTTAAAGCGCGTTTCTGCAAGCGCCTTAAATTCGTCACCCAGATGCGCCAATTTATCCGGGTGGTATTTGCTGGCAAGTTCGCGGTAAGCGTGCTTTATTTCTTCGACGGATGCATTTCTGTCGATTCCCAGTACGCGGTGCGGATCCCATTCCCATTGTGCGTTATTTTCAGAATACTGATCTTTTGAATCTGACCGGCTCTGGCCGGAATAATTTCCGCGACGCCTGTTCTGAAAGCTGCCATCGGCCGATTGATCATAGCGACCGTAGTTGGCAAACTTTTTTTTACGGGAAACAAAATATCGCCACAACAGGATCCAGATGATCAAGTCATCCAGCCAGCCCCAACCGATCATAAAATCCGGAAGGATATCCCAGGGATTAAGCGTATAAAGCCCCGCCAATATCAAAAGAATCAGTTTCAACATGGTCGGATACAGACTTTAAAATATTGAATAATTATCGAAATCTTCTCCAATAGATAAATTCACACGCCACAGTTACAAGGTAATACCGCCAGGAAATATTGGTACCTATTTTTGAGAAGGGTTCTACCGGCTTTTGATCCTGCCGGACGGGTGGTCAAGTATAGTGAATCGTTATGTCGGGGTCAATGAAAAGCAAGATCATGATTGATTCATACCCCGGCCACGCTCTTCTTGAAATCGATTATTTTCAATACATTATCGATTCTTTGCCAATATCGCAACAGCCGAAATTATCATTCAAGAAAACCCTATCGTTTCCCGATATAAGAATAATGGTTTGGTTTCAAATCCTTGTGATGTCAAACACAATTCGATTTACAATAATTAATTATGATTTCAAGATGTTGGTCGATGTCTAACTCACAAAAGACTTCGCCCTTGGCGCAGAATATGATACGATGAATACAATGCGGGGATAGCTCAATATGAAAGTGCGTCATGCGATTCTTATATTACTGGTGATAATAGCCGGTATCGGTTCCGTGTATTTGAACGACTATCAGAAAAGGAATCTGGTAGTCCTGAAAAATGGCACCGTAATTACCGTCGATGAGATCTGGAAATCCGGTCGTTTTCTCCTCTATAAAATCGATGATGAGGTTTTTACCGTCAATAAGATCGAGGTCGAGAGTTATGGAAAACCGAATTCAACATCGATGTTGAAGCACGCCAAGTTTAAAGTATCCCTCCTTTTGATCAATGCCAATGATGAATTTAAAGACTTTGCCAACAATACGACGGTTTCATTTGACCAGCGGTCTTTCTGGTTAATTGGCATCCTGGCAGCTACGGCCTTTTGCATCATTTTTCTGCTGCTCTTTCATCTAGTCCGCAAAAATCGCCAACCGGTCCCAGGTCCCGCCCAACCGCAAAAAGCCCAGAAACCGGCGATGCCTCCTCCTAATGATGCTGATGACGAGATCACGCCCTCCGATATCATTAGCTACTTTTTGAATCTGTTCAGGCTCCAGATCGGCGCTGATCCAAACGCCCCGATGGAGACAAAAGCCTTAATGGACAGTGCCTCAGGGTCCAATACGGTTTACGAACTGCGTATAAAACACCGCGGAGAATGGATGCGCCGCCGCATGAGCATCGGTCCGCTGGGTGATGAAGCCGGCAGCAAAAGCAAATGTTTCTATGTGATTTATGATGTCCACCTGGTGGTTAAAATACCCGTAAAGCCCATCTCTGAATTTGAATTCTATAATAAAAGCATCAAAAAAGAAGGACAGATTGTCGATAAGCTGGCACCCAAAGAATGCATTGTTCCAAGGGTTTCAACCATCGTGAGCATGATTCATAAATTTCCCGAAAGCGCCCATTTACCGGTTGATCAGCTGGAAGAAAAATATGTCAGCTGGCTGCGCCGCAAAATCCAATATCAGGAATATTTGAAAATAAAAAATACATTTGTATTTTTTATGGATTTCTCAAAATACTATTTTCTAAGTCATATTGTGGACAATCTGCACGATGTTAAAGATGCAATGGCGCAAGAAATCATCGAAAACGCCGAAACCATTTTTGATAACCAAAAATTTCGCGGAAGATATGGCAAGGCTAATGAAGCCATCGGCATCGAAATGCGACACGTCTATGACAAATGTCAGGCTGCTATTCGACAGTTTCTGACGGACTCCGGTGTTTCGTCGGATGTCTCGATGTTTCGCATACAAACCTGGTTTTTGACACATCTGGCCAGAAAAACAGTTGGCATCAAAGAAGCCGGTCTGTCTGAAAATCTGGTGAAGGAATTAAATACGCTGATCGGACTGAGTTTATCCAATCAAATGGAAGCGGTCACAGCCTACCGAAACACCATCACCGAATATGTCCATAAGATACGCTTTGGACAAAATATGCCTCAAATGGCCAGCATCACAACCAACCTGCTGGACTTGCTGGCGTGGCTGCGGACCAGACGCATTGCAATGCGAGACCTGAAACCTGACAATCTGCTTGTCGCCGGCGATCCTGCAAAGTACCCTTTGTTTTTAATGAAACCCGATGAATACGAGCTTGGAATCATCGATGTCGAAACCGCCGTAGATTTTGAAAAATCGAAGGATGGCAAGATCAAACAGCCCTTGTTGGGCGGTACGCCCTTTTATGCAACCCCGTCACATTTTTTCAGCAATAAGGTTCTTTCGGAAGCATATCCTAATTTAAGAAAAATTTTACATTTGCAGGACTGGCACGCGACCCTGGTAATGATTTTCAAAGCCGTTACCGGAGAATTGATTTTCGAGCATACTGCCCGGTTGTTTGCAGATATTCGCAATAAAATTAAGCTCGGCCAGACCCAGGGCATGCTGGACTCCGAAATCGTCGCCGAGGTCAGCCGTACGTTTTGGCGCAGTGCACTGGTGGAATTTCAAACCCGAATGAATCAAAAAGAACAGTTGCTTAAATCCATCTTTCTGACCATCCCTGAAACCTCTAAAAAGATGTTTAAAAAAGTATTGTCCGAGGATATCTTCGCTACCACGGAAAAAATAAAGCATTGTATCAGCAATCAGACGGTTTTTGAAAGTCCGCAAAGCCGGCAACGATTATTTGATTCCTCCCCTGCTAGAATAAATCAGCTTCGAATCGAATTTGAAAATAAGGTTAAATCCATGCGTAATAAATCCAACAATCACTCCAGCACGATTGTGTTGCTAAAATACCTGCGTACCCTGAAATTGCATGCCGAGCAACAAAAACAGCTGTTAATAAGGCTCGAACAAGAAGTCTCAAGAATTTCCGCTTACACGCTGCTGGGCTTTATGTTCAACCACCTTTACAAATCCATGTTTCGCGAAGAATGGTGGGTAAAACCGGCTGCCAGAGAAAAACTTTCTGATGCAGATGTTGATGAGGCAACTCTCCAGGCAACTTTCTAGAAGTCATCTTAAAAGTAGAGAAGTCCCCTATTAAACCGAATCGACATTTCTATTTGACAGTTTATTTCTGATCATTGTATTCTAATTGATGTCTAATCCCGCGTTAAAGCGGGGAACCTGATCTGAGCTTTTGAAATCACTTCTATATAATAATTTTCTTTTGGGCTTACCTCAAATGACCCACCACCAGGACAGTCAAAAGTTAAGCCCCGAACAAGGGCAGTTGCTGGTCAAGCTGGCCCGGCAAACGCTGTCGAAACAGCTCGCAAAACAGATCCCGCAAAATGAGATCGATTCTTTGAATACGGCACTAACGGATCCCTGCTTTAATTCATCATGCGGGACCTTCGTAACGCTGACGATTGACGGGAAACTTCGAGGATGTATCGGCAACCTTACTTCCAATGAACCCCTGACGTCCGGCGTTCGCCGCAATGCCGTCAATGCCGCCTTTCATGACCCCCGGTTTTCGCCGCTGGGCGCCTCAGAACTGGACTGCGTCTCAATCGAAGTCAGTATTCTATCTGAGCCCCGGCCGTTGCATTACCGGACGGCCTCTGATCTTTTAAAAAAACTCCGCCCCAATATCGATGGCGTAATTCTTCGCAAAGACCCGGCCAGCGCGACCTTCCTGCCGCAGGTATGGGAACAGCTTCCACAACCCCGGGATTTTCTTTCGCACCTATGCTCGAAAGCCGGTCTGGCTTCAGATGCCTGGCAGCATTCAAAACTTGAAGTTTCAACCTACCAGGTCCAGTACTTCGAAGAGCAAAGCTAAAAATCTTCCATCTCCTCGTTGTCTTTTTCATATGCCCTTTTTCTGAGCAGATTTCGAATAAACCCCAATATTGTCAGCAGTGCGGCCGACACAAACAGGATTTCATAGAGGTGAATGGAAAGGTAGGTAAACCAGTTGATACTTGCTTTGAGATGGTTGCGCCACTGCGCTTCAAACGTTTCAAATGAGATCGCAAAACGGTTTTCAACTGCGGATTCAATATCAACCCCCTGCCGCAGCAAGCCCAGAAGATCATGTATACTTTGCGGGCCGTACTGACGACTCATATACTCCACCACACTTTTACTCTGTTCATAAGCCAGAATAAGGCCGTTTTTATCATGCGGGAAACGCTGCGCTAAATTTACCAGGTCATAATTGCTGCCTGACAAAATGGCTGCCGGCAACCGGGTGCGCTTGCTGTCCATCAGGATGTCGGCTAAACCGTCGCTGGCCCACTGGCAGATACCTTCATCCAGCCAACGGGGCAGATTATCCTTTTTGATATGATGATGCAGCAATAGATGACACAATTCGTGTTTCACAATCGTTTCCAGGGTAAAGGGTGACGTATTCATCTTTGAGTAGTCGATAACCACCACGTTTTTTTTCGGCAGGGCATATGCCACTACAAGTTCATGGCCGGCAAGTCGCTGGAATTTTGTTTGATTATTGATCAGCACCAGGGAGGGCCGAAAGTTCACAGGCCATTGAAACATGGATTCGAGCGTCCGTTTAATCGAAGGATATGCATTCAAAACCAGCTGTGCGGTTTGATCCAACCCCTCATCGTAAACAACCGTAAGCTCCGGTGTATTCAGCGTTGATGGCCCGGCCGCAATCAATATTGGAGGCGCCATTAACAAAAAAAATAAAATAAATGTAAATGTGTACTTGCCCATTTTTTCCTTAAGATATTCCGGACCCTCTTTCTTCCGGACCTGGTGCCTGACACCCTTGTTTTTATAAAAGAAGATTGAAAAATCGATCCGTGTTTTGTAAATTACTTACGAGATACACCACTAAAGCTGCTTTTACTGTATTCTTTGTGATTTAATTTTGTGTCTGAACTATACCCAACCCGGGTGTACAAGTAAAACCGGTTTTCAAAACCGATTATCGCTGGTGCCTTGAACTTCGGACCACAAATCGAGGAGCAGTTATGTCAGAAATTCGCAATCGAACCATTCAAGGTTTGCAGGTCGGTGATACCTTTACCATATCGCGGCGCTTTACCGAAGAAGACGTGATGTCCTTTGCAGACGTTACCCGCGACTACAATGCGGTACATCTGGATTCGCGATTTTCCGGTGCCAAAAATTTCAATGACCGCATCTGCCACGGCCTGCTGGTCGGCAGCATGTTGACTGAAATCGGCGGCCAGATTGGCTGGCTGGCTTCGGTCATGAACTTTAGGTTCAAACAACCGGTTTATTTTGACGAAACCATCACCTGCAGGTTTACCATCGTCGAGGTTGATGAGCGTCGGCGTGCCAGTGCGAAAGCCGTCTATTTCAATCAAAATGGCGACATTGTTCTGGAGGCAGAGCTAAAAGGGATTTTACCGGATGCAGCCGAGCGCCGCATCTTGGATACGATGGTGGCTGAGGGTGATCCAACCAATAAGTTAAAATAACCGGGACTCGTTGAAAGAAAACATCATTCCGACTACTGCTGGTTTTGGTTTTGGGGTCCACGGCTGCTGGTTGAACTTGAACTCGCACCGGCGGCAGTCCCCGCTGATTTGATCATATTCGAGCGTCCTTCAAACACGGCGCCTTCTTTAATGTCGATGGACGCTGCGGTGCAATCGCCGATAAGTTTTCCGGTGGGGTGGAT
>Ga0209536_100013823_pt1 | contig 11620 bp, 12 predicted proteins | sample DeeMarSeWOR28_12_FD_187461 | JGI IMG/M metagenome (GOLD analysis project Ga0209536, IMG submission 187461) | Marine sediment microbial communities from White Oak River estuary, North Carolina - WOR-2-8_12 (SPAdes) (version 2) | ecosystem: Environmental > Aquatic > Marine > Intertidal zone >... | reverse complement strand
TTTGTAACAAACAGTGTTCGTTTAATGTGCACTCTGTGAATAGGGTTTCGAATCTGCACAGCTTGACTGTATATAAATTGCGGCGCTGAACAACATGGGTTTCAAAGTATGAGCAGTACACCTCTATCAATCATCTGGCACTTCGGGGATGAAGCCGTTCCGCATCATGGTGTGTGTGAGATCCCGAGATCGCCTGATCATAGATGTGGCGTTATTGAGTAAGTAGTCGTAGCTCATTTTGTTACAGGCTACTCCCTGTTCCTGGGCTTTTACACCAACAGCAGCCGCCACATGTGGAAATACCTGCCAATCATCCATTGTGGGCAGGATATGATCTTCATCGAGACGGTCAGCGATCTGGTCTGCCAGAGCCTGAGCAGCTGCGAAACACATTTCAACCGTTATGGTGCTGGCACGCACATCAAGAGTCCCGCGGAAGATGCCGGGAAAGCCCAATGAGTTGTTCACCTGGTTAGGGAAATCGGAACGCCCGGTTGCTATGATGGCTGCACCGCCACTTTTTGCCTCCCAGGGCCAGATTTCCGGAATGGGATTAGCGCAGGCAAAAACAATCGCATCTTCATTCATCCTTGACACCCACTCTGGAATGATGACGCCGGGACCGGGTTTGGAGAGAGCAATCACCACATCTGCCCCTTCCATGGCCTCTTCGATGCCTCCCTCCCGTTTTTCCGCGTTCGTGCTCCGGCAAAGGCGCCACTTATCCACATATTCAGCTCTGCGCATCTCCAAATCTTTGCGATTAGTTCCCAATATCCCTTTACTATCCACCATAAAACACTTGGCAGGGTCCACCCCCCATGTGAAGATCAGGCGCGAGCAGGCTACGTTGGCTGCACCACAACCGATGAAGGTAATGCAAATTTCTTCTTTCCTTTTACCCACCACCTTGAGCGCGTTTATAAGGCCAGCCAAGGTAACCGTTGCTGTGCCTTGTTGATCATCATGCCATACCGGGATTTCTGCTTTCTGGCGCAGTGTTTCGAGAATGCGAAAACATTTTGGTTGAGCAATATCTTCCAAGTTCACGCCACCGAGGCCGGGTTGCAACATCAGAACAGTATCAATGATCTTGTTTGGATCTTTGGTGTCCAGCATGATGGGCACACCATCAACCCCGCCTAAATACTTGAAGAGTAAAGCTTTCCCCTCCATAACTGGCAATCCTGCCTTCGGACCGATATCTCCTAAGCCCAATACACGAGTTCCATCGCTGATAACAGCTACGGTATTCCACTTGTTGGTGTGCTCATACACTTTTTCTGGATCCTCGGCGATGGCCTGGCATGGTGCAGCTACGCCAGGTGTGTACCAGATGGCGAAGTCATTAAAATCCCGTACAGCGCATTTCAGCGCGGTTTCAATTTTCCCTCGGTAATAGGGATGTAGCTTCAAGGCATCTTCTGAAGGCTTTTTGGCTTTTGCCAAAAGTTCGTCAATATTAACGATATCCTTCTCTCTTAACATTTTTCCTTTCCTTTACAATCACGCACGTCTATCTGGTTCCTGCGCGTGGATAGCCTATCAACAACCAATGTCATGAATTTGGTCTGGCAAGTGTAGTGACCAATGAGACCAACTGAAAGTTATTCCCACACTTAATCAAGTGGGCTTTCAAGTACATTATGCAGTCAAGTGACAATTAGGATGATGATGGACCGCGGATCTCCTCGCGGAACTGAGCCCTGGACTCTACTTCGGCAAGTTTGAGAGAGGCGTATAGACATGCTTCTTTCATGAGGCCTACAGCCTCCGCTCTTGGTAAGCTGCGCAGGTCTATTAAACGATAACCTTTTTCTAACAGGTATTCTTCAATGAGCTTTTTCTCTAAGGCTGACTGTGGTCCTGTTGGAGTCCATTTAACTGAATCTATCGTATTGTTCATATCATTTGATATATTCATCAGGCATCTCCTTTTTACTAATGATCGATCTTATCTAAAACAATATGCTCTCACCGCTACTATTGATGGTTTTTGCACTCCGATCTCGGTTTCCACGTTTACGTTCTAGAATTCTTTTCACTAATTTCAGCCGGAAATGGTCTGAACGCTCACGCTCATCTAAAGCCAATTGGATAAAATCTTGTTCAGACTTCAAGCGGGGGATTAATAGATGATCGAGCGCATTCAAACGCCTAGAGGTACGCTGGATTTCCGAGGCTAATCTAGTAAGACGTAATTCACTTTCTGCTAGCTTAAAAATCAAATCAATTTCTATCTCAAAAGCTGTAGCAGCTTCATCAATAGTGACAGATGTACCCACGATAGAATAACCTCGGCCTAACATGGGACGCGAAACACGTTTCTGCTCTATATGAGGAACTTTAACACCCATTATGCTTGCAGTTGACACCTGGAGAGGTAGTTCTGTACTGGAAACGAGAGCAGCTGAATGGACAGCTTCTGTACCGGCAAATGCTTCTGCCCGAGCCAGCGCTTGGCGAGCGTGGGCAGCGGCTTGCTGTAGCTCTTCTGATCTTTCCATCACGGTATCGGCAATGCGTAGGAACTCCTTCATTAATGCCGTACGTTTTTGCTCCAACAATTCACGACCCTGCGTTGCCAGTGCAATCTGCATTTTTCTAGATAAGAGCTCCATTCGAGTAGCAGATACTTGCCGCATAAATCTAATCCCTTATATTAAGTACCGTTGTGTGATCCATTGAATTCGAGTTTAATCCTTACTTTCATCACTGTGGTACATCTCGATGAACTCTTGAGGAATACGTTTAAGCAATTCGATCGGCATTGGCTTAAGCAGATCCCAGGCTATTTCTAACGTTTCGCTGATGGTGTGGTCCACAGAACCTTGTCCAACAAATTTCTCCTCAAACCGGTCAGCGAATGTCAATACTTTTCGATCATCTGCTGACAGAGCAGCCTCACCAATAATGGCAACGAGGCGGCGTAGATCTCTGCCTTGAGCGTATAAGGCGTACAATTGATCTGCAATGGAGCGATGATCCGGACGCGTTTTACCTTCACCAATTCCCGCGTTCATCAGGCGGGAGAGGGATGGTAGCACATCAATGGGTGGATAAACTCCTTTACGATGTAAATCTCGACTCAGCACAAGTTGGCCTTCGGTGATGTATCCTGTCAGGTCTGGGATAGGATGGGTAATGTCATCATCCGGCATGGAAAGAATCACCAGTTGGGTTACTGAACCAGGGTTATCGCGGATGCGTCCTGAGCGTTCGTAGAGACTGGCCAGGTCTGAGTACATGTAACCCGGATAACCTCTGCGACCTGGGATTTCCTCGCTGGCTGCTGCGCACTCACGCAAGGCTTCGCAATAGCTTGTCATATCGGTTAGGATGACCAGTACATGACGGTGGTGGGTGAAGGCCAGATATTCTGCTGCAGTTAAAGCAGCACGCGGTGTGAGTATACGTTCGATGGTTGGATCATCAGCCCGGTTGATAAATAGGACTGTGCGGTCCATAGCATCACTCGCTTTGAATTGATCCATAAAAAATGAGGTCTCGCGATGAGTGATGCCAATTGCTGCAAACACCACCGCAAAGGGCTCACTTTCCTCACTCTCGCCTTTCAATACCCGCGCTTGAGAGGCAATTTGGGCAGCCAGTTCGTTTGCGGGTAATCCGGCCCCTGAGAAGATTGGTAATTTTTGGCCACGGGTCAGGGTATTGAGACCGTCAATTGCTGAGATACCGGTCTGGATAAATTCGCTTGGGTGTGTGCGAACGAAGGGGTTGATTGGCAGACCATTAACGTCTAAAGAAGCTTCAGGAATAATTGGAGGACCACCATCCAAAGGTTGTCCTGAACCATCTAGGACTCGCCCAAGCATGGATAAAGAGACATCCAATCGTGCTACATCACCAGTAAAGCGCACCTTGGTGCGGTCGAGGTCTAATCCAGTTGTGCCTACAAATACCCGCACCATACAATACTGGCTGTCCACTTCTAGTACCTGACCTAGGCGTACTTCATCCTCAGGGCTGACGATTTCCACCGTCTCGTTGAAAGCCACCTGTGAAATACGCTCAACGAAGATCAACGGACCTTTGATTTGGGATATGGTCCGGTATTCTTTGGTAATCAGATTCGGCTTTGGAATTGTTCTTAACATATCACTCAACCGCCAATTCTTCGAAACTGAAGCGGATACGATCCATTATGGATTTAATAACAGTTTCAGCTGTGTCCACTTCGATTTCCTTCATACGAGCAATATCGCTGACGACTGAAAGGTTGGTTATCTTCTCTAAGGGAATGTTGGATTCTAGAGCGGTCTTAGTTTGCTGGTTGAAATCCATAATCGCTTTGAGCATACAGTACGCTTTTTCCGCTGAGCAAAAACGATCCACGGGGTGATAGGCGGATTGCTGCAGGAAATCTTCTCGTAATATTCTTGCTACAGCCAGGATGGCACGTTCAGTCTCAGCGAGTGCGTCTGGTCCAACAAGCTGGACAATCTCAAGTAATTCCACTTCACGTTGAAGCAAGGCCATTGCTTCGCCGGTAAATTCAACCCAATCTTCGGCTACTTGGTTTGTGTACCATTCTTTGAAATCATACAAAGAGAAGCTGCGTGTCCAATTGATTGCTGGGAAGTGGCGACGGCGAGAGAGGTCATAGTCCAGTGCCCAGAAGGTGCCCACAACCCGCATAGAGTTTTGGGTCATAGGCTCGGAGAAATCACCCCCTGGAGGCGAGACAGCACCTACAATGGTTACAGAGCCCGAACGCCGTTTATCATTTGAGCTAACAGGACTGCCCAAACACATAATTCGGCCTGAGCGTTCATAAAATTCAGCCAAGCGAGCCGCCAGATAGGCGGGGTATCCTTCCTCACCTGGCATTTCTTCCAGGCGTCCGGATATTTCACGCAAAGCCTCACCCCAGCGGGAGGTCGAATCGGCCAGGATCAGCACATCGTATCCCATGTCTCGGTAGTATTCCGCAATCGTGACACCGGTGTAAATGCTGGCTTCTCGAGCCGCGACGGGCATGTTCGAGGTGTTGGCAATTAGCACTGTTCGTTCCATGAGAGGCGCACCGGTGCGTGGATCTTCCAATGTAGGAAACTCTTCCAAGACTTCTGTCATCTCATTCCCCCTTTCCCCACAGCCTACGTAAACAACTACATCTGCGTCAGCCCATCGCGCCAGGCTGTGTTCAGTCACGGTTTTACCTGTTCCAAAACCTCCGGGAATAATAGCCGAGCCGCCTTTAGCAACTGGGAAGAAAGTATCAATAATTCGAGTACCAGTGATGAGTGGTTCATTGGGTGCAAGCCGATTTTGTGCGGGGCGCGGCTGGCGCACAGGCCAGCAGCTCGTCAAAGTGATCTCCATGGCTTCTCTTTTATGGTCACTTTCCAATTCGATTATGGCTACCCTCTCATTTGATCTGTATTCACCTTGTTTGATATCGACAACTCGTCCTTGATGACCAGGTGGGACCATGATGTAATGATCGATTGTCCGTGATTCTGGTACTACGCCCAGCGCATCACCTGGGCCAACATATTCACCAATTGGAACGAGAGGGGTGAAAGCCCAATGGATTTCATCAGACAAAGGTGATGTACTCACTCCCCGGTGGATGAAATCTCCACTTGCCTTGGATAGATTCTCTAGAGGCCTTTGCAAACCATCATATACCATACCCAGTAATCCTGGCCCTAAGTGGGCGACCAAAGGCAAATTAGTGTTGCTGACTGGCTCCCCAACTCGAACGCCAGCCGTATCTTCGTAAACCTGGATTGTGGTTGTCTTACCAGAAAGTTTGATCACCTCACCGATCAGTCCCGACTCACCAACGTGGACAACGTCAAAGAGGCGAACGCTGTCTAAGCCAACAGCGCCCACCACGGGTCCAGCGACACGGATAATTTCACCAGTATCCTTGCTGATCCTATTCACTGTTCGCTGCCTTCCATCTCTTCACCTTTGAAAGTGATGTGGACCCCAATTGCGCGCCGGATCATCTCCGCAATCCTGTACCTGCGAAAGGCTTCTGGACCCAAGGGGCCTCCTCCTGGTATAGCCAGAAAGGGTAGATGCTCGGATGCCTCTAGGCGGTGGACAAGTGTCGAATCCATCCGGGTTAACAAGCCATCATCTATAGCAATTAATCCTGTTTCACCAGCTTCCATCCAGCCTGAGATCAGCTCTTGTGCGGTTTCTACGTCTTCTACACCATATGCATCTACCCCGGCCAGCTGAAAGCCAGGCACCAAGGAAGAGCGAGTTATAACTAATAGCCTACTCATGAAGCAAACACCATTTCTCTGCGTATCGCATCTGGTTTTAATTCCAGGTTAATGCCCTGCGCAATCCATCGGATATTGGTCACTTCGTTCATTTTTAAGGCAAGATAGCCAAGTATTACACCAATGCCTAAAGGATCGTTCGTAATTTGTCTCGACATCCATTCAAGACGATAAGAGTTTAGCTGTTTTTCAAAATCGCTCAGGCGTGAAGAATGGACATAGGATGCCAATCCAGCTCTCAATGACCTTTCATAGGTTGTTTCCGTAAAATTTTCTACAGCTGCTTCTACGGAATCTTGACTGCATGCTAGCGCTAGCAGCGAGAAGGATAATTTTCCAGGACCAACGAATATATGGTCTAATTCGTCAGTGCCCAACCATTCGTGGAGAAATTTGAGTTCTCCAGGTGCATGGGCAAAGCGCAGTGCTGATAGCAGGTTAATAAGGTCTGCCTCTAGCTCGAGTGCAGATCGGAGCACATTTCCATCGCTGCGCGCATGTTGAAGTTCTTGGAAGGCATCTTGAAAGTGCCATTGATCTAAAGTCAATTCCATTTCATCGGTCTCTGCACCGGGGTGGTCTAAGCGCAACTTTAGTAGCGGCTGGGCGAAGGGGGATCCCATAGTCGCCAACAAATCTATGGATGCCCGTGGATCTGGAGCGTGGGCTAATTCATCCAACGTACCATAGTCCAACTTACCCACCGGCAGGGTAGAGGCGAGTATCTCTTTTAGCGGAACATTTTTGGTTAGTCCGCGCAGAATGGTTTTAAGATTGTGAATATCATACTTGCGTAGCACAATGCTGACCATTTCCCCTGCCTGGTCCTGGTAGAATTCTTGGAACTTCCCTAGCCTTTCGATCAGATCGTGATGAAGTGCCCAAATGATGCAGTCTATGCCAATGGTGCGCGCAAGGGTAGCATCGATTGCTTTATGGTATGCTGTTTTATTCAGCCTAGCAATCAAACCCTTTATATTTCCAACATTCGTTAAAGATTCTAACTCTCGCTGGGAAAGCAAGTGTGACTTCATTGCACGTATACGTGCGTTTCCGTAATCAAAACTGGACATATCAAAAATTTATTTTTAACCATCCTGGGTAAAGAGCGTCAAAATTCTCAAGCTGATACAAAAGCTCTTTCAGACACTTGGTTTACTGCTATATCATCTCCTTCACTTTCAAATAATGCGGCCAGATAACACCGCAAGTATGGGGTGGCACGCTCTAATCTAGTTTCCAAAGTGTTGATGACAACGATACAATCATCTTCGCTTTTGGCGATTACCCCACCCCAACAATCCAATGTGTAACGTACTGAAAAATCCAGCTTTAGATCAGTAAGAATATCTTTGAGCATATCCCTGTCTCGCGCATCAGCTTTAAGTTTGATTTTGTCGTTGTCGCTAAGTGAGTTATTAAGTTCTGTCAAGGATTCCTGTAGTAATTTGCGTAAGATTATCGGGTAGGCGTTATCTGTGCGAATACTGGCTAGCCGCGCGTGGACTTGGCCAAGAGCTGTATCAACCAATTCTTCGCGCGCATCCCCAATAATTTGTAATGCTTCAAGGCGTGCTTTCTGGATGATGCGAGCCCGTTCCTTATAAGCTGGCGCAATTTCTTTGGCGCGTACCTTTGCTTTGATTTTTTCGGATACGAGGTGAGCGTCAGCTATGATTTCACTGCACTGGGTAAAGGTTTGTGCTTCAATCTCGTAGACTTGGGCATCGCCTTCAGCCTCTATGGCTTCTAAGATGTGATGCAATGACATATTAACCGCCAAGTAGTAAAACCATTGCTGCTACAGCGAAGCCGAGAATGACCATGGTCTCTGGGATGGCGACGAGCAAAATGATCGTCCCCAGGGCTTCTGGTTTTTCAGCGATTACGCCAGCACCAGCTGAACCGATCCGAGCCTGAGCCAAGCCTGTGCCAATTGCAGCCAGTCCAACCGCCAAGCCGGCACCAATTGCTGTTAATCCAATTGCTAATCCGTTTTCCATGTTTTCCTCCATAAAAGAATTCTCATAACAATCCTTAAAATCCCAGGTTGTGTGAATCTAAGGTATTCTGGAAAGCGTTATCCTTCTTCAGAATCATATGAATAATCTAAACCTATATTAAAGCTGCTCCTGAAAGGCTTGTACGGTCTGCCACCACCCTCATAAAACTTACGAAAGAACTCAACATAGTGAAGACGCAAGGAGTGAATGGTCGGGCTAAAAGCACCAAGTACCAGATTCAGGGCATGTATCAGTAACGCAATGATTATTCCCACAAAAATGTTGCCCACTAAACCTGCCACGTCGTTGGCCACTTTGGCTAGATAAACCGACGCCAATCCAATGGCAGCAATACGTAAGTATGAGAGCACGTTGCCAATCAAGCCGATAAATTCTATCGGTCCCATGATGACACCAAGCCAACCAAGGGAGGCTCCCAATAACACAACACCGATGATCATGCCGACCCAGGCGGGTGTTTTTAATTCTGCTGGCAGGATTTCTGCAAGTACACCCACTAACAGAAAAAGACTTATCAATGCCAATAACATACCGCCACGTTCTAGTAAATGGTTTCGACTGCGGTCTTTGAAGGCCTCCCAGACACCGAGAATCAATCCCAAGGTAATATGGACAGCTCCGACAACCAATGTCATGATCAGAAGAGCGGCTACATGATCCGCACTAGCCCGGTCAAACCACAGGGCATGCATTCCCAGATGTTCTCCCAGGGTACCAAATGCCTCACCATATAGGATCCCAAAAAGGATCGACCAGGCGGCCCCCATTATTAGGACGATTACAACATCGCGGGCGACTCCCCTTTTCAGCTTTCGCAAGAGGACAAAACCGAGGACTAGCAGTAGAAGACCGTAACCAACGTCCCCAAGGATCATTCCATAGAAAAGCGGGAAGAATAAGGCCATCAGACGTGTTGGGTCAATATGCCCGTAACGCGGAAGAGCAAGTAAATTAACCAGGCTCTCGAAGGGTTTTGCAGGGCCAGGGTTCTGAAGAGCCACTGGTGTTAGTTTTTTGATTTCTGGGGTGATGGATAGTTGCCTCACGAGAACCTTCCCATCCAGCATTTCTGTAAGAGATTCTCTCAATCTATCTAGATCCTTTTTTGGTATCCAACCTGCTAATACGAAGGTCATGTCTGTCTCACCAAAAAGGGGTAAAACACTATTGGCTTCTATCTGATCGCGTAGGTTGTCCCGCCATGCGATGAGCTTAGCTCCCCAGAGAGAAGCTAATCTGCTTAATTCACGATCAATGTTTTGAATTTCGATAGGAATATCGACCATGCGGCGATGAAGTACTGCAAGGACAACATCAGGGGGACCTTCGCCCAATTCGGAGGGTAGCCGCAATCGGGATACATCTTCTTGACCCAAGAGAGATTCAACATCATTTGTGAACTCTTCAGGAAAGACGAGCAACATTGCACGGGTCGAGGTATCCACATCGCTCGCAACAATTTCAGCACGACCAGCAGTTAGATCAAGGACGCGTCTGCCTATCGAATCCAGAATTCCCACATGGGCTCGGCTGACCAAAATACCTATAGTCACTTTTCCTACCTCATGAGCTGAGGGGGGACTGATCGGGAGAAGTTTTCGCAAAGTTGCCTCGTAGCGCGGTAGAGAAGCGATCTCTGTTTGGAGTTTCTCTCTCTGATCAGCTAGTGATTGCACTGTAGGCGAGAGTGTTTCTACACCATTGCGAGCTTCGGCTAAACAATCTTCTTTTTTAGGCCTGACACTCTCAACTTCCTGGACACTTAATGCATCCAATAATCCTTCAATACGGGCGACTAAGTAACTCAACTCTTCCTGATGGCTGAGGGTTTCACGATCCAATGTTAATGGTCGCGCTGAAATACCCATCGATTCTGTTATTTCATCTATATGCATACAGCCCAATTCGCGGATCGTCTGGATTGCTAGTTGGAGGTTTTTTTTAAGACCAATAATCTCGATGGGTAACATTTCAACGTTCATACCCCTATCCCTCCTTCTCCGCACTAATGATTATGCCAATCGCGCCGCAAACACCTTCGTCCAAGCACCTACTTCCTCGACGCTGCATTTGTTCTGCTTTTTTATATGCTTGCGCAATTAGAATTTGTGCTTCCTCCTCAGCGTTGGATACTATCTCTTTATGGCGTTTCTGGCCCTCGCGTTGCCCAACTTTGCTGGCATCGTTGATTGTCTGCTTGGCTTTATTCTTCATGTCTGCTACAGTTTGCTTAGCGGCTTCGCGAGCTGCAGCAACCTGACGGGTTACATGTGCTTCCGTTTGGCGGATCTGATCTAACGGTGAAAGTTCGAATTCAATGGATTCATCTGTCATGATTCATTCAGCTCCCATATAAGTCACATGCATCGTCCGGAGTTCGGAGGGAAGGTGGGCTTTTGTGAACAGCTCACTGTTCGATATATGTTGTGCTATGGGTTTAAGCGATTTCATTGTGGCAAAACCTCATCTATCTTCTAAAGCGCCAACCTGCTGAAATATTCGAATATAAAAAACCCTGCTTATCAGATCAATCGTATCAACCATTACATCTCTTACACAGCAATTGTGATAGGTGTTCGAAGCGAGTATAGGGATTGGATCCAAGCAGGGAAAGCTATGATGAAAATTTTCGATTCGATGATTACCTATTACATGCTCGTAATACCATCTTTCATTATAGAAAATGCCTGGTTTGATGTTGGCTGCTAGCGGAGCACCAAGCCAGGCACTGAATGTTCATAATCTTACGATCATCAAGCAACGATACTCGGATTAAAAGGGGAGCTGTAAGGATGATCTGTGTGAGAAGGTGTTTTTATTGGTAAGGATTTTCAGAGACATTAATGCTCATGTCTTGATTGAGCTTACATGCCAATTTCATTGTTAACGATGGTTTTACTGACCACAGAAATGTCTTTTACGATGGTTTATTTGTTCACCAGCATTTATTATATTTTCATAGTTTGCACTTACGTTCTTAGCGAATCTATAAATGTTTCTCTCAATTGAACTAACCACTATCTTGTTAGAGGTTCTCAAAAACTACATGGGTTAGGGGAACTCATTATTGTTTCTTATTTAGGCCAAATATCTATATCCTTTGCCCCCCATATTCATATTAATACTCACATTGTTGTTATTTATATCGTACACAGATATCATCAAGTTTGCATTAGACATTTGATGATTTTAAGATCAACAAAAAAGACCGATTTACAGCATCCTTGTACTATTTTCGATGATCTGGCTGTCAACAATTGTTGTAAGCTCTAAACAATTCAAAATTGTTCCCACTCCATCAACAAATGCTGAGCAATCACTGGTACCTCA